>OKRS01002577.1_pt1 | contig 10254 bp, 10 predicted proteins | sample 1601191 | NCBI WGS metagenome assembly OKRS01 (sample SAMEA3541509, study PRJEB24748) | human gut metagenome | biome: human gut; feature: human-associated habitat; material: faeces | place: China | collected 2012 | reverse complement strand
ATCGTAGGGGATGACGTCCTCGGCATCTCGCAAAATAATCGCAAATGCAAAATCAACATCGTAGGGGCGAACTGCGTTCGCCCGCTCAAAATCACAGTGCTGACAGTAAAAATTCACCTTCTCCTCGAGGAGAAGGTGTCGAGCCTGCGAGACGGATGAGGTGTGCCGCAGGCGGAATGTTTGTTTTTTAACAAAAACTCCCTCAGTCCTACGGACAGCTCCCTCTTAAGGGCGCCTAAGAGGTTAGCAACAGTTTGATATTATAGTATTCGGCATCGTCCCGAGGACGAACAAAGTTCGTCCCTAACGCTGCAAAGCCGAGATTACTCTGTTGCCCTAAAGCTATTGAACCCGACCGCAAAGCGAAGCCAAAATGCGGCGGAATATGATGCCGAAGGTCAGCGCGGGCACGGAATCGGGGGCGGTCAGCGAGTATTTGCCCAGCTCCTCACCGCCGAGGGTGAATGTGACCGTGCCGAGCACCTGCCCCTGCTCCACCGGGGCGGCAACGTCGAGGGCGAGGTCGACCTTCTGCGCTATTTCACTCTCACGCCCCTTCTCGATCAGAATAGGATCGGCGTCGGGAATTCTCGGCGTTATTCGCTCGGTCACGCCGTTTATCACGCCCACATCGGGTATCAGCGTGGTGTCTATCTTCGGCGTGACGGTCGAGAAATTGGCAAATCCCCAGTTCAGCATTGCTTTAGCAGTCTCAAATCGGTCGGAGCTGTTGCCGCTGCCCATTACCACCGCCACAAGGTGGGTGCCCTCTCGCATTGCGCTCGCCGACACGCAGCAGCCCGCCTTGGCGGTCGTGCCCGTTTTCAGCCCCGTCGTGCCCTGATAAAATCGCACCAGCTTGTTGGTGTTGACAAGCTCGGTCTTGCCGTCCCTGAGCGAGTCCATCCATATCGTCGTGTAATTCGTTATCAGCTCGTGGCGCAGCAGCTCACGCGACATTATCGCCACATCCGCCGCCGTGGTCAGATGCTCCGTGGTCGTGTCGTCAAGCCCCGTGCAGTTCTCAAAATGGGTGTTCGTCATCCCGAGCTGCTCCGCTCGGTCATTCATCATCTTGACAAAGGCTTCGTCGCTGCCCGCGAGGTATTCGCCGAGCGCAGTGCAGGCATCGTTGGCGCTATAGACCGCCGTAGCCTTCAGCAGCTCGTCAACGGTCATCTGCTCGCCCTCCTTGAGCCATATCTGCGAGCCGCCCTTCGAGGCGGCGGTTGCGCTCGCCGTGACGGTGTCGGTCAGGGCGATCCTGCCGTCGTCGATAGCCTCGACTATCAGCAGCAGCGGCATTATCTTGGTGACGGAGGCGGGGTAAAGCCGCTCGTTTTCATTGTAACTCATCAGCACCCGGCCCGTGGAGACATCCATCAGCACGGCGGATTTCGCCTTTATCTCTATCGGCGGCTCTGCGGCGTATCCGAATCCGCAGCAGGTGAATGCCAAAGCGAGCGCCGAGAGCAGCGAAAGCGCCGATTTTATCGTTTTTTTCATAATTCACAGCCCCTTTCACGAAAATATATGTGCCCGTCGGCATTGATTATCACACATTTTTCTGATATAATGTGCATATCGTATTTCAATTGCGGAACGGAGACTTATATGAAAGCGGCATTTTATACCTTGGGCTGCAAGGTCAATCAATATGAATCGCAGGCGATGGCTCAGAGCCTTGAGCGGCACGGAGTGACTATCGTTGACAGCGCGGCGCAGGCAGATGTATATATCATCAATTCCTGCACCGTTACCGCCGAGAGCGACAGGAAAACAAGGCAGTCGGTGCGCCGATTCAAGAAGCTGCACCCCGACAGCATCGTTATCCTCACGGGCTGTATGCCCCAGGCCTCCCCCGAGGCGGGTGAGAAGCTCGGCGAAGCGGATATCGTCATCGGCAACAGGAGCAATAAGCTGCTGTATGAATATATAATGCAGTATATCAACGGCAGCGGGCGCATAGTTGCCATAGCTCCGCACGAGACTAAAGAGAGCTTCGGCGGCGATACCGTCACCGAGTTCCGCGAACGCACGAGGGCGATAGTCAAGATCGAGGACGGCTGCAACCGCTTTTGCTCATACTGCATAATCCCATATGCGAGGGGCAGGGTGCGCTCAAAGCCGCTCGATGAGCTGAGAAGCGAGGTCGCTTCGCTTGCTGAGAACGGCTTTTGCGAGATAGTGCTTGTCGGCATCAATCTCTCCGCCTACGGCACCGAGAGCGGCGGCAATATCGTCGATGCGGTGCGTGCGGCCGCCGCACCCGAGGGCATTCGCAGAGTGCGGCTCGGTTCGCTTGAGCCTGACCATATCACGGATGAAGTCATTGCGGGGCTTGCCGAGGTCAAGGAATTCTGCCCGCAGTTTCATATTTCGCTTCAAAGCGGCTGCGACAAGACGCTGAAGCGCATGAACAGGCACTACGACAGTGCCGAATACTATGACCTTTGCAGCAAGCTGAGAGCGGCCTTCAAGGACGCGACGATAACCACCGACGTGATGGTCGGCTTCCCCGGCGAGACCCGTGAAGATTTTGAGCAGTCGCTCGAATTCGTAAAGAAGGTCGGCTTTGAAAAGGTGCATGTGTTCCCGTATTCGCGCCGCCCCGGCACCCCTGCGGATAAAATGCCCGACCAAGTCGAGCAAAAGGAAAAGGAGCAGCGCGCGGCGGAGATGATAAGGGAGACTAACGAGATACGCCGCCGCTTTTTTGAGTCGCTTGTCGGCACGGCGGTCGAGATACTGCCCGAGGAATACCGCAGCGGCTTCGTGCAGGGCTACACGGCAAATTATGTGCCCGTCAGGATCCCCGCCGAGTGTGAGAAATGCGCCGAGCTCGTGCAAGTGAAGATAACAGGCGTGTCGCCCGACGGCGAACACTGCGAGGGCGAGATAATACAGTCGATTTAACACGACTGAAAAACGGGTGCCGCACTTGACATTCGGAGCATTTTGATGTATAGTAAAGTGCCTGATAATTCCGCTCGTGGCGCAGCTGGATAACGCAGCAGATTCCGATTCTGAAGATCGGGGGTTCGAATCCCTTCGAGCGGGCCAAGAAATTTCTCGTCTCATCGAGACGGGGAATTTCTTTTTTAAGAAGGGATTCGAAGGACGAGCGGGACAGAGCAACAGTCCGGTGGACTGTTGCGACCGCGAGCGACCAAGCGCCCGCAGGCGCGCGAATCGCAATCCCTTCGAGCGGGCCAAAAATCCCGTTCACTTTAGTGGACGGGATTTTACTTTTTACTTCTTACCTCTTCACTCTTACTTCAAATAAAGTTTGATACGAGATTTTTGGGAAGTAATAAGTAAGAAGTAATAGGTAATAAGTAATAGGTAATAAGTTAGGTGTGCCTACGGCACGAATTATAAACGCAAGGTTGATACCTTGCTTTTTTTATTTTATAGTGTTATAATCGTAATAGAAAAGGCGGTAATATTATGGCAGATAGTCCTTTGATTATAAAATCCAAAGAATTTGCTTTGCAGATAATTAAGGTTTGTAACTATGTAAAGCAAACTAAAAAGGAAAGTGTACTAACCAATCAACTTATCCGTAGTGGTACAAGTGTTGGTGCAAATATTCGCGAAGCGTTTTACGGTCACGGAAAAGCCGATTTTATCGCTAAACTTCAAATTGCTCTCAAGGAATGTTCCGAAAGCGAATATTGGATAGAGTTGCTTATAGAAAGCGGATATTACAAGGATAAAACATTGCTCAATAAATGCACGGAAGTCAAAAGAATTTTGATTTCTTCTATCAATACGGCAAAGGAGAACAAATGATAATCAAGGCTATTACCGCATCTAATGAAATGTGGAACAAAGTGAAAAATTATGCAGATAGTTGTTCGTGGAAAGCAGGAAAATCATTAGCAAATGCTATGATGAACAATGGTTTTAAAGATTGGGAAAGAGTTATTGTCGCCCTTAATGATGATGAGATCTGTGGATATTGCACTGTTGCAATAACAGATTGTATTCCTGATGTACATTATACGCCTTATATTGGGTATTTGTTCGTTGACGAAAAGTGGCGTGGTAACAGGTTGAGTCAAAGGCTTATAATATATTCAATGTCATATTTAAAATCGGTTGGTTTTGATAAAGTATATCTAGTGAGTGATCACGAAAATTTATATGAGAAATATGGATTTGACATTATTGATAGGAAAATGTCTCCTTGGGGTTCGGAAGAAAAGATTTATTATCAAAAAATACAGTAGTACTTCATATATATTGGAATTGTAACTGTGCTATTCCGTCGCGTAATCACAAGAAATTTCTCGTCTCATCGAGACGGGGAATTTTTTTAAGAAGGGATTCGAAGGACGAGCGGTCGAAAAAAGCACTTCCGAGGAAGTGCTTTTTCAACGAAATCCACCCTTTGGGTGGGTGAAATATTGCTTCGCAATGTGAAATGCGCCTGACGGCGCGTGAAATCGCTGCGGCGACGGGTGGATTTCATTTCACTTTCTGCGAAGCAGAAAATTTCACAACCGCGGAGCGGTTATTTCACATTTTGCATATGCAAAATATTTCACTAATGTGTATACGTGCTTATTAGATTATTGACAAGGCGAGGGCCAAAATAAAAAAGGAGCAAAAATGAACCACTCGGGTACAAAAGCGCTGGAATCACGGCGCTGTTACATGAGAAAATTAGAAATTAGCGACTCAAAACAGTTGTTTGAGAATGTTTATTCCGACAAAAAGGTTTCGGGATATATGTCCTGGGATACATACAGCGACGAGGCGCAGGTCGTTGATTATTTGCGCAAGTGGCAGGAATATTATGACCAAAACGAGTGCTATTGGGGCGTGTTTTTGAAAGAGAACGACAGCCTGATCGGCACGATATATCTGTATGACGAGAATCCCGCCGCCGGAGTGGGCTTCATATCATATTGCTTCGGCTCGGGCTTTTGGGGGAACGGATATGCCACCGAGACGGTAAGGGTCGTTCTTCGCTACGGGTTTGACGAGATAGGCTACAATAATATCGTCACATTTGCCGCCGAAAGCAATATCCGTTCGCAAAATGTCCTGCAACGGCTCGGATTTAAAAACGAAGCAACATTAAGAATGAGAGACAAGACCGAATTCGGCATTGAAGACTGTGTTTATTTTTCGCTGATAGAAGAAGAAATGAAGTAATATTGCCGCATGCTCGCGAAAAAGCAACGCCTGCCCCAATCGAGGCAGGCGAATTTGTTTTAAAATCAGAATATCCCGCCGTTCCACTTTTTCTGTACGCGGGCGAGGGCGGTGAAGCCGATGACAAGACCGACGATAAGAACGATCACGGCGGCGACGGCGGTGCTGTTTTGCGTGCCGAGCAGCCCGATAACGCCGCTGACGAGCGGCGAGGCGGCAACGATGAGCAGAGCTTTGCCGAATGCCTTGCCGTAGCCGACACGGTCGGTCACGTTTTCGCGGTGATAGCTGTGTATCAGCTCGGTGCGCCCGCGGTATATCAGAATGCTGAAAACGATGAAAATCGCAGAGATTACAAACATCAGAATTGAATAGGGCAGCATGATTTTTACCTCCTTGATGATGCAATGTGCCGTTAAACGCGGAGCGGCGCATATTGTTGAATTATACCCGAAGGTGAAGCGTATTATTGCTCAATTGCAAGTATTCTTGCGTGGTACCGAGGACGCTGCCTTTCACGAGGAACACCTCACCCCGACAAAGCATTGCTTCTCCGCTGACGAGCAGGGTCTTTGCCTCAAAAATGACATGCTTCGGGCGCATAAATCCGTCTTTTGCGTTGCTGCGTTATTATGCAAACAGCCCCACGAAGCAACTTCATGGGGCTGAATTCTTTGAATCTTATTTTGCGTTGAGCTTGAATTCGCAAAGGAATGCGGCGGAGCTTTCGGCGGAGTTGGTGCCCTTGAAGTAGCCGTCCTTTGAAGCGGTCTGACCGCAGACATACACGGTCGAGCCGTTTGAGCAGATGCCTCTTGCGGCGTCCGCACCGCTGCCGGCGAAGGAGGATATCGTCTGGGTCTGGCCGTATTCGGAGATCACATAGACATAAGCGTCCTTGTCGCCGAGATTCTGAATTGCGAAATCTCTGTTGGTGGAGTTGGTGTAGCCGGAGACCGCATATCCGCCGGGAACCTTTGCGATGCCGGTGACGAAGTCGTTCTCAAATCCGATGAGGGGCAGAAGCCAGGTTATCTTGGAGTCGCCGCCGATGCGGATGATGACGCCGTCGGTCGTGCCCTTGTTGCCGCCGTTGTATATATCGGCGAAGGTGCCGTCGGTCGAGGTGCCGGAGCAGGAGTATTGACCCGCTATCACGCAGCCGCCGTCATTGGTCGCAAGCACGGAGGGGAGCTCCGCGGAGCCGGTGAGATATATCGACTTTGTCCAAACCTTCTTGAGGTCGGAGGAGAATTTGAATACTATCGAGGTCTTTCTTGCCTTCTTAACGCCCTCGATGCCGGCGAAGCCGCCGTCCTCATTGGCGTTGATGCATACGCCGAAAACGTCGCCGTTCGACGCGACCGAGAGGCCGTCGAAGCTGCAGTGATAGGTGCCGCCGATAGCGAATCTGTTAACGATGTCGCCGTTGCCGTTGAGCTTAAAGACGAATGCGAGGGTCTTGTCGTTTGAGAGACCGGAGAGATCGAGGTCGTGAGACTTGCTCTTGCCGCCGATAACGAAGCCGCCGTCGGGGGTGGCCGCCACGGAGTAGAGTATATCGCCGTCGCTGCCGCCGATCATCTTTGTCCAGAGCCTTTCGCCCTTGTTGCTGTATTTGGAGACAACGCCCTCAACGGTGTTCTTCATCTTGTAAGCGCCGTCGGGCACAAGGTTGGTGGCGAGGGTCTGACCGACTGCGACGATGCTGCCGTCGGAAAGGACTGCGACGTCCTCAAACGAGGTGAGGTCGTTGCCGACGAGCCTTGACTTCCACTTCTCCTTGCCGTTCTTGTCGTATTTGACTATCAGGGCGTTGGAGTTGCCGGTCACCTTGCCGTCGTTGTCGGAGTATGTAACGCCGACTGCCACTACGCCGTCGTCTGAGGTGACGGCGTCAGCCTTGAATATCTCGGTCTTGCCTAAGCTGAAGACCTTGTTGAAGCCGGAGGATATCGAGCCGGTGCGGACAAGGGTGGTGCCGGCAGGGGAGACTATGGGCTTGCGCGTGGTGAAAACGGCCTCCTGATTGCCGCCGGCGTTGCCGCCGCTGTTTTTCTTGGTGGTCTTATCGTCTTTGGCGGGTGTGTCGTTGCCGCCCTGATTCGGGTTGGTTGCGGGGCGGGTCGCAGGTCTGGTTACGGGCCTGACGATATCAACGCCGCCGTTGCCGTTAGTAACTGCGGTAAGGCCGTTGTCATCGGCTATCTTTGAGATTTCGCCATACTCGTCTTTGGATATTTTGCTCGGATCCTTGACGCTCGCGCGGGTGAGGATGTCGTTTGCCTCATCCTGAGAGACCTTGGTCACGGCAACGTTGTCCTTTTTGATAACGGGTTTGCCGCTGCTGTCCTTATCAACGGTGTAGCCCTTGTCCTTGGCTGCGTCCTCGACCTTTTGGAGCTGGTCGGGGGTGAGCTTGCTCAGGTCGCCGTTGAAGTCCTTGGCTTCGTCGCCGAGAGCCTCGGAGACGAGATCCGCCAGCTCAACGCTGCTGATGGTCACGGGCTCATAGACAATCTCGCCGCCTGCCCAGCTCTCGTTGGGCGAGAGGGTGTTGGAGTCGTCGTTATCCGGATTTTTGGGGCTGCACGCCGCAAAAACCGAGAGAATGAGAAACAGGCAAACAAGCACGCTCACTGCCTTAAATGATTTGCTTTTCATAAAGTTCCTCCCATGTTATACATTCAAATCCGCATCAAGCGCGTATACTTCTGTATAATGTTAACACAAAAGGCCTGCAAAATCAACAGTTTTTATCACCATTAACGGAATTTTAACAGATAATTTAAAATATATCTTTCAATCGGTGCGGTTTTATTATATAATCGGTATAAAAGGGGGAGATCAAATGACCGATAAAGAGAGAGCGCTGCTTGCGGTGGAGGCGCTGGAGAAGAAGTATCCCGACGCGATATGCTCGCTGAACGCGATGAATCCGCTGCAGCTGCTGATAGCCACTCGCCTGTCCGCTCAATGCACCGACGCGCGTGTGAATCTCGTGACCCCCGCGCTTTTTGAGAAATACAAAACCGCCGAGGACTTTGCGGCAGCCGCACCCGAGGAGGTCGAAGCCCTCATCCGTTCCTGCGGATTTTTCAGGACGAAGGCAAGGGACATCATCGGAATGTGCCGCAAGATCATCGACGATTTCGGCGGGAAGGTGCCCGATTCCATAGAGGCGCTCACTTCGCTGCCCGGGGTCGGCAGGAAGACGGCGAATCTCATCATGGGTGATGTTTACGGCGAGCCGGCGGTCGTCGCCGACACGCATCTGATAAGGATATCCAACCTGCTCGGGCTTGTCTCGACCAAGGATCCCTACAAGGTCGAGATGCGCCTGCGTGAGCTGCTCCCGCCCGAGAAGAGCAATGATTTCTGCCACCGCTGCGTGCTGCACGGCAGGGACACCTGCGTTGCCGGCAGGCCGAAGTGCGGCGAATGCGTTATGAGCGGCTTCTGCGCCAAGGTGCTGTCAGATAAATGACGACAGCAGGAACGCCGCCGCGCTGACCGCCGCCCCTATGCACGCCGCAACGCTCATATTCAGCGCCGCCCGCAGCTTGTTTTTACGCAGTCTTACGGCAGGAGGCATCCCCGCGCTCTGGGCGATTATCGTCGCCCGTTCCCTCAGGTCGCCCTCGCTGACGGCCGAGTACTCCGGCTTTATAAAAAACAGAACTTTTTCAAAATATTCGCACTGAGTCTGTGTTATTTCAACGACTTGACGGTTTACACCCTTTATCAAGATACATTAGCTCCCTTCTGCTGCATTTCTATGTTATTTTGGGCAATTGAGGGAGCTTTTATTCCGAGGTTTCGGATACGGAGCGGCGTATTTCCCGCAGATCGGGACAAAAACCGAAAGCACAAGAAAATTATACTCGCAGTATAGCCGGCTTTTCATCAGAAAAAGTGGAAAACCCCGTGGAAAACGTGAATAACCGACCGCTTAAAGGCTTGTTTTTCAAGAGTTTTGCCGAGTGGAGAACTTATATTGCTGTTTTGGAAGTATACATAAGGTTATCCGCTCTTTACAAAAGCGTGAAAAAAGTCGAAGATTTCGCTGCAAATTTTGTGCAGCAATGAATAAAAATATTACAGTTTGGAGAATTTGTAATGCCCGTTATAAACGAAAACAAAGCTGAAACGAAGGAGATCACGCTGACCTGCCCGTGCCTTGACGCTGCCCTCACTCTCGACTGCGGTCAGGCGTTCCGCTGGGCGCAGCAGCCCGACGGCGGCTGGCACGGCGTGGCTTACGGGAGGCCGCTGACGGTATATCAAAACGGAGAGAACGTGATCTTTCACGGCGCCGACGAAGCGGAGTTCGAGGAGATTTGGCGGAGATATTTTGACCTTGACCGTGATTATTCCGCCGTCTGCGAGCGGCTGAAAGCGGATGAATATATGCGCGCCGCCGTGACGGAGTTCCCAGGCATACGCATTCTGCGGCAGGAGCCGTGGGAGGCGCTCTGCTCTTTCATCATATCGCAGAATAATAACATTCCCCGTATCAAGGGGATAATCGACCGCCTGTGCCGCCTGCTCGGCGAGCCGCTCGGAGGTGAGGACTATGCCTTTCCGACTCCCGAGGCCGTTGCCGCGGCGGGGGTCGAGGGGCTTGCGCCCATAAGGGCGGGCTTCCGCGCGAAATACATAATCGACGCCGCTCAAAAGGTGTCGAGGGGCGAAATAGATTTTGACCGCATCGCCGCCGAGGGGCTTGATTACGGGCGCGAGGAGCTTATCAAGATCAAGGGCGTCGGCGCAAAAGTCGCAGAATGCACGCTGCTCTACGGCTTCGGCAAGGTCGACGCCTTCCCCGTGGATGTCTGGGTCAGGCGGATAATGCAGGAGCTTTACCCGAACGGTCTGCCCGAATGCGCCGAGGGTGTGAGGGGCATCGCCCAGCAGTATCTCTTCCACTATGCTCGCTGCTGTCCGCAGATTTTGGAAGCTCCCGAAAAGGAGGCTGCTCTGGTATGAAATCGCTGCTTTCTCCTCTTGCCCTGCTGGCTGCACTGGTAATGACCCTAAGCGGCTGTGCGCGTACCATTCCGCCGCCGACCTCCGCCGAATCTGCCT
>OKRS01002574.1_pt1 | contig 10256 bp, 15 predicted proteins | sample 1601191 | NCBI WGS metagenome assembly OKRS01 (sample SAMEA3541509, study PRJEB24748) | human gut metagenome | biome: human gut; feature: human-associated habitat; material: faeces | place: China | collected 2012 | reverse complement strand
TTAATTAACTCTCTCATTTTCAATCGATTACATAAGAATTAACAGAGTATTGTTATATAGATATTCCATAAAGAACTATCTAAAGAAATGTCCAATAAAAATTGCTTTATATTGTCCTATTATCGCTATTTCGAATTTGGTATTGCTCTCTGTTTTTGGTACATATATATATATACCAAATTTGTTTGAGAATGCATTAACCTCCATTACGCAAAATGCTCTGCTGTGTACAATAACTATAGGTTTGCTACAACCTATAGCAGAAGAAATGTTGTTTAGGGGCGTTGTTTTAGGATGTTTGTTAAAAGGGAAGACTAATCCATGGATTGCAATAGGAATCTCGACTTTTATATTTAGCATTATTCACTTAAATCTTACCCAAATGATAAGTGCCGCTATATTTGGTATGATTGCGGGATGGTTATTCTACAAAACAAGAAGTCTTTGGCCTTCAATCATCATCCATACTACGAACAATCTATCATGCTGTATATGGAGTTTTACATCTCTTTCAACAATCTCATATGGGATGACAAAAGGACAATTATTGATTATTCATATACTTTTAGTCATAATATGTATTGTCGTACTATCACTTACAATAAAAAAAATATGTGTTATATTCAAAAAAAATAAATATGGAAAAGATTATAGAATTGTCAGCTTCTCAACTAATGGAAATTAATGGAGGAGGAATGAAAGATAAAATTGTTGAATATTTCGTTAGTTTGCTTGCAGAATATTTAGTTGGTACTCCTGACGATCTTAAGCAAGGTTATAATGACGGATTAAAAAGAAAATAATTATGAAATGTAACAATTATTTAAAAGAGTTAGATGAGCAAGAGCTCAAGTCTATCAACGCAGGTGAAAAAGGCTCATTGCTTTATTGGTTAGGAAGAATTGCTGGTGAATTAGTATATACACATCAGCACCATCCTGGTTTCGGTGATGCCTTAGTTATGTCTTTGCATTAATTTACAGCAAGAGGGTGCGTCACAGACTTATGACACACCCTCTTGTAAAAAACAAGTCATCTTCAATGATTTTACCTCCTGCTTGGATAGAGAATAGTATTGAGACCTACATCTATCAGCACACGACAAAGTCTCAAGTCATTTATTGGGTGGTATTGGCAACCATAGTTCTGACATTCGTACTGTTGCCATTCGTCTATGTTGATATTTCCATCCAAAGTAATGGTGTGGTAAGACCAGCCATTGAGAAAACTGACATCAAAGCATCGATCTCTGGAATAATAAATGATGTATATGTTTATGAAGGGCAGAAAGTGAAGAAAGGAGATATCCTTCTTCGCTTTCGAGCCTCTTCTTCTCATGAAAAAATAGCCTATCAAGACAATCGGTTAAAAGATTTTGAAGACCATATATCTGACTTGAAGACCTTATCTCTTGGTGGTAAGCCTTCTGTTTTTCGATCACCAACTCGCCTACAGGAATACCAACTGTATGTAAGCAAAAAACAAGAATTACAGGTAGCTATAGAACAAGCCAAAAGAGAATATAACAGAGAAAAGATACTCTTCGACAAGTTTCTTGTCTCCGAGGAAGAATATGAAAAGTATCTCTTTACTTATCAAAGCAAAAAGGAGGAATTGTCATCTCTTATAGAGTCTCAGTTAAGCACTTGGCAAACGGAACTGAACAATTATCAAAACCAATTTAAGGAAATGCAATCTGCCCAAAATCAAGAAAAGGCTGAGGTTAAAGATATGTATGAATTGCGTAGCCCGGTAGATGGCACCATAGAGCAATTTTCTGGACTCTATCGTGGAAGCAGCGTACAGACAGGGCAATCTATCTGTGGCGTCAGTCCTGATTCCACTATATATGTAGAGGCATACGTGTCGCCCAATGATATTGGCTATATCTCAGTAGGTATGCCTGTCAAGGTTCAAATCACCTCATTCAATTATAATGAGTGGGGCACGGTCATGGGTTCTGTCATTTATGTGTCGTCCGATTATATGTCGGATGAAAAAGGAAATACTTACTTTAAAGTAAAATGCAAATTGCAACAAAAGTTTCTCGTCATGAAGAAAACTGGCATGAAAGGATACCTCAAAAAAGGAATGGTGGCAAATGTGAGATTTATGATAACCAAGCGCTCGCTGTTTGACATTCTATATCAAAACATAGACGAATGGATTAATCCTACCCAATATATTACCGAATAGACTGTAATGATGATGAAAAGAAGCATTAAGATAAAACAACACGATGTGACAGATTGCGGGGCTGCATGTCTCGCCTCGGTATGCGCACACTACGGGCTTAAAGTGCCTGTGGCCAGAATACGCCAATATGCCTATACCGACCAGAAGGGTACCAACATTCTGGGCATGGTGGAGGCTGCACAGAAATTAGGCTTTTCTGCCAAAGGTGTAAGAGGCGTGTATGACGCACTCAGCATGATACCTATCCCAGCTATTGCTCATGTGGTGATAAAAGAAGTACTTCACCATTTTGTCGTGCTCTACAAGATAAGTAAAAAGGGGGTTGTCTACATGGATCCTGCTGATGGAGAAATGCATAAGGCAACAAGGCAAGAATTTGAGAAAATGTGGACTGGGATTCTGGTTATATTGGAGCCAAACGAAACTTTTGAGAAAGGCAACGAAAAAGTTAGTATGACCATGAAGTTCTTACAACTACTTGCTCCACATAAAAGCATGATGACACAGGCTTTGTTTGGGGCTTTGATATATAGTGTATTAGGACTTTCTGTATCTGTATATGTAGGCAAGATAACCGACTATGTGTTGGTCGATGAAAATCTCAACTTACTCAATCTGATGAGTGTCATAATGATTGTGTTACTCGTATTGCGCACTTTCATCGGTTCGATGAAGAGTATTCTTGCCCTAAAAACAGGCCAACGTATTGACGCAGCCCTTATCCTTGGTTATTACAAACATTTGCTGCATTTGCCACAACAATTCTTTGATACCATGCGTGTGGGTGAGATTATCTCTCGTGTCAATGATGCTGTCAAGATAAGAAACTTTATCAATAATGTTTCTCTCGACTTGATAGTAAACATGATGATATTGATATTCTCCGTGTTCCTTATGTTTGTTTACTCTTGGGAGTTAGCTCTGATAACGCTTGCTTCGGCTCCATTGTTCTTGTTGGTATTCTGGGGATTCAATAAACTGAATCGTAAGTATCAACGAAAAATCATGGAGAGCAGTGCCGACTTGGAGTCGCAGCTTGTAGAGTCTCTTAACTCTATTGCCACCATCAAGAGATTTGGCGTGGAAGACTTTGCCAATCTGAAAACAGAAAATCGATTTGTGGTATTATTGAAGAATACTTTTCGCAGCATCTATGGATCTATCTTGGCAAATAACGGAGTGCAATTCATATCTACAGGTATAACCATTGTGGTATTATGGGTTGGCAGTACTTTGGTCATCGACAAATCCATTACGCCTGGTACTCTGATGCTGTTCTACTCGTTGGTAGGATATGTCATTTCTCCTATCGGTTCGATAATAACCTCAAACCAGACCATACAAGATGCACTTATAGCTGCCGACCGCCTATTCCAAATCATGGATTTGGAGGTAGAGGAAGAGAGTATGTTGTGCTTCGACCTTGAGCCTGATATGATAAATGGTATTGTCTTTGAAGATGTATATTTCAGATATGGTTCGAGAAAGCAAGTCTTTGAGAAACTTAACTTGAAAATAGAGACAGGAAAAACAACAGCTATTGTGGGAGAAAGTGGGTCGGGCAAAACAACATTGGTATCCCTGTTGCAGCATATCTATCCAATACAAGATGGAGAAATACGTATTGGCAGTTATCAGATAAAGAATCTGAGTAATAGAAGCTTGCGCCGTTATGTGGGTTCTGTTCCACAACAGATAGAACTGTTTGCCGGTACAATCATAGAGAATATTGCTTTGGGAGACTTTAATCCAGATATGCAAAAGATAACAAACATCATAGAGCAATTAGGACTAAAAGAGTTCATCGATAGGTTGCCTAATGGATACAATACTATAATTGGTGAGCATGGCACCAGTCTTTCGGGTGGAGAGCGTCAACGCATTGCCATTGCAAGAATGATGTACAAAGACCCGATGATTCTTATCTTTGACGAAGCTACCTCTTCGCTCGACTCTATCTCCGAGCGATATGTTAAAAAGGCGCTTGATTCTCTTTCAAAGCAAGGCAAAACCATCATTGTTATCGCCCATCGTCTCAGTACGGTAAAAACGGCGGACAACATTGTGGTTTTAGACCAAGGCAAAGTAGCAGAATCAGGCAATCATCAGTCCCTTCTATCTAAAAATGGAATCTACCATAGACTATGGAAAGAACAATTTGATGAAATTGATTTGTAAAAACATGAATATTCAGAATGAAATTTACAGAAGATTAAAGATGCATGAGTTGTTGCTGCATAGTAACACAGGAACACCTGAAGAGTTATCACAAAAACTACATGTATCCAAGCGACAACTCTACAACCTTGTAGACGAATTCAGAGCAATGGGTGCATCCATAAAATATAGCAGAGAAAGTAAAACATATTATTATACAAATGACTTTGATTTAAAAAGTAAAATCTTTAAATTATGAAGTATTTAAATTTAGATATTAATCATTATCTTTCTGATAAGGATAAAGGAGAGAAACCGATAGTGATACTTATAAAGGGGGCTGTTATTTATCTTATTTTATTAATAGTCTCTATTCTTGTTATCAGCTATGCACATCATATAGGATGGCCTAAAGAACTTAAGCCAAAAGAAAATATAACAAAAGACACAATACTAATGTTAATAGTAATTGGACCGATCATAGAAGAAACAATACACAGACTATGGTTGTCATTCCACAAGACAGAAATCATTATCAGTGTAACTTGTATCTCTTTTTTCATTTTAGGAGAATTATATCACATAGACGACAAATATATTAGAATTCTTACAAAGTTAGCAATTGCATTTGTGATGGGATATCTTTTTTACAAGATACCGCAAGCAAGGTATGATAGTATCAAAAGTAATAAATATCTATATAGATCATTCATCTGGTTTTCTATCTTATGGTTTTCCCTAATGCATATAAATAATTACAATGTAGAAATGTGTTACTTACCCTATCTCATCATTGCTTGTTTGCCACAATTTAGTGCTGGAATATTGTTTACTTATTTCAGGTTGAACTTGGGATTTTACGCAAGTATATTCGCACACATATTACTGAATGGAGTTACATATATTCTTTTATAGTATAAAAATGAGAGCGTGTTTCAAGTACTGATTGTTTTTTTCAGACAGACTGAAACACACTCTCTTTTTAGAATCGGTTAAGGTACATCATATACCAATCCACATTCTGAATCGCCTCTTTGAGAGATTCCCACCAAGTTTTCCGATGTCCAATAATTACCACCTCAGGCAGTTCGTAACCGCCATTTGTCTCTTGCATGCTCTTAAATGACATGTCTTGCATTTTTACTTCCATGATCATCTTTGTTTAAATTAATAACTTGTTGCAAAGTTACTATTGGGCAGTGCAAAAAAATGCATTCTATTGTTTTTAACATCATTTTACCTCAGTTTGAAATAACGTTGATTCTGAAAGCGCAAAGCGATAAGACACCTGTTATCAACCTGTTAGTTTTCAAATAGAATTACGCAAAAACCCTTCACCCTTCATCTATCCGTTGGAATCCCCTGTGTTTATCGGGGTTTCAGGGGCAGAATGGCACAAATTCACCCTTCATCACCCTTCGTCCTCTGATCCCCCTGTGTTTATTGGCATTTCGCGCAAATAGATGAAGGGTGAAGGGTTTTTGCGTAATCCATTAAAAAAATACTAATTCCAGCTATTTCATGTGTGAATACTGATTCTTGCAAGATGCCTACTTATAGCACAAAAGTGCCCTGCTCAAGACACTTTTGTGCCATTTAATGAGCATTTATACAGAAAAGTCAAGCTTACCATCAAGAAAAGTCAACAAAGGGCGTTGTTAACATCTGCCCAAGGCGTTGGGCAACTTTGCCCATAAGGATGGGCAAACTTGCCCAATACTGTGGGTAAACCTGCCCATCGTATTGGGCAAAGTGCATAGTTGTACGTGATGACTTTTCCTTTACCCTATAGTAACTTTGCAACAGGTTATTATAAGAACTGAGTCCACTTAAAAAAAGTACCATCAAAACATAAGGATACTTTTTAAAGTGGACTCAGTTAATTTATAGTATATTCCTTAAATGATGCCGAAGAGACGCAACACATCATTGAGGTTGGCAACGACGAGAAGGAGCAAGAGGATGGTAAAGCCTGCATACTCAGCATAAGTAAGGAACTTGTCGCCAGGCTTACGCCCTGTTATCATCTCGTAGAGGAGGAAGAACACGTGTCCGCCATCGAGTGCAGGGATATGGGAATAGAACGACATGCTACCTGTCAAATTCTTGCGTAACCGTGTGTTCATATTACTTCTTGATTATCGATATGCAATATCTCCATAAAACGCCTGACGACATCATCGTCACCAGTATGACAGTCGGGATATTTCATCGGAGGGGACAATCATATCTTCAATCTGTTTAATGTTATGGCGATGTCGCCGGGCAATGCTATTGACTTTCCGGCAATTTCCTCCGGGATATACAGCTCATGTGGTAGGTTGAGTGTGATGTAGGTGGCATTTGGTTCATGTTCCACAAGCTGCATTAAAGGTTGTTTGATGATGCGGTTGCGACTTCCGATACCCAGTTCCAAAACTACAAGGCGTTTGCCCGTATATCGCGAGAGAAAACTGTTCACTACGTCCTGCTTGTTGTCGGGCTGTTTCCCTTGAAGCAGATGAGTGAATGTTCCTTCTATCTCCCATACACAGGCGGGGTCAAATCCTGACAACTCAAGATGCGTGTCGCCATTGGTGGTAAGGATGAAATGGGGTTTGTCGCCGATTATCGCACGCAGGTTGTCCATCACCTGCGAAGGGCGATAGTCTTTCACCCAATACTCCACCAATCGGCTTAAAAACTCGTGGCGGTCGGTTTCCGACGGATAGTTGTGGAAACAGCCGTCGAGAACACTGTGTATGCCAAACCGTTGGCGGAAACTTCCGAATTGCGAACGGAACATTTCATTGTCGGCAAAAATGTTGTAGCCTTCGGCTATAGACAGTCCGTTGCTGGCTCCGATAAGTATGGCATCCGCCTGACGCAACGCGTGACAGGCCTTTTCGATAAGTTCTTTCATTGTCAATATATTCTGCTTGGATTGAAAATATTGTCTTTATCTTCTCGTTTTAAACCGTCTGTCGGCTTGCCCAACAAGGTTTTCAACGCAAATGCGATATCCTCGTTCACGGCAAGGCTCTTGCCGGCTATTTCCTTTGGAATGATGGCGTGCTGCGGATTAATCGGTACATAGGTAGCATGAGGCCACTGGTACACCATATTCATGAAAGGCTCCTTGATGAACATCGGGGTCATCATGCCCACGCCCAATTCCAGAAACAGCGTCTTGCGGTGGGAGTTGGCTTGCAGGAAACTCATATATCGTTGCAGTTCCTTCTGGTAAAAACTGCCTTGCAGAAACTCACGTGACCTGACCCATACATCCATCTCCCCGCTGCAGACAGGACAACGGGGAATGAATGCCTCTGGAAGGCAGTCATTCACAATTTTATCGTTCAGCTCCATAACCATGTCCTTCTTGTAGTAGATAGCATCATGACAGCTCTCCTTGCATTGGAAATACCGCCAGTCGCCCTGCAGGCGGGTAATCCGATTCTCCGGGAACACCCTGTAAAATTGTGCGTCTTGATTGGTAGTCACGATGTAATAGTTCTTTCCTTCCAACAGTTCGGCAAGATCGGTGTAGGTTTCGCCTGTTTCGCATTCATACACGTATTTGATGGTGCGAAGTTTCAGCGCCCAGTGTTCACCCTTTGTCATTCGTGGATGGTAAAAGCCGTCGAACATGTTCCTGAATCCGTATTTCTCTCTTAACGAACCAGCCATTTGCCTGAACACTTCATCGTCTTGGTAATAAAACCTGAATCCCGAAGCTGCCGACATACCCGAAGCTCCTCCCACCACAATGGCATCAGCTTCCTCAATCTTGCTCTTTAATATGTCAAATCGTCTTTCTTTATCCATAATATTCATTGATTTTGTTTCTGCCTGCAAAGGTATTGCGTTTTAACCTTTTAGCAGATACCAAAACAAAATCAATTACTACCATATTGATTATCCGACTATGAAACCCCATTATTCTTGACCTCTTCCATGAACTCCCCGACAGTCGTTCCCGTCTGTTGCTTGAAGAACCGCATCAGGTGATTGGGAGCTGAGAATTGCAGTTTATAGGCTATTTCCTTTACGGATAAATCGGAAAAGAGCAAATCGTTCTTTATCTCCTGCAACAGCCTTTGTTTCAAAAGATGCACGGCAGTCACTCCGAATTCGTTTTCCACGGCTTTGTTAAGGGCAATCCTGCTGATGCCCATCATCGAGGCATAATCGTTTACCCGAATGTGTTGACGGATATTTTTCTCCAACAGTTCCTTGTACCTGAATGCGTAATTGTTAAGCGGAAGGCGCAAGGGCAGGTTGAACATCTTGGCGTAATAGCGGTTCAGCAGCAACAGGAACTCATACAAATAGGCCACAATCATGTGGTAACTGTCAGCGACAGGCGACAATAGTTCCGACTTCATCTTTCGGAGCAGCGTAAGGTAGAACCCCATTTGCTCCGCATCCATACCGAAGCAGGGCGGGTTGTCACTTTGATAGCAATACAGCAACCTGTACATAAAATATTTGTCGGAGATAAAGTTATAGATAAACTCTTCTTGGAATATAAGAAAGGTGTAATCAAGCTCTTCCATCTGCACGTGCCATTCCTGCCGCTTGAACGGAGGGATAATCAGAACGCAGTTGTCGTGCAGTACGATTTTGTCTCCGTCAAGGAACATAAATCCTGATGCCTTGCGGAAAAAATAAAACTCAAAGAAGTCGGTCTTATACCTCTCATGCAGGTTAAACCACCCTTGTCTTTCATTGCTGTCGGCGGTATTGAGCATGAAGTCCACACCGCATGCGCTTTTGGTATATTTCAATAGCGAAATGTGGCTTGCTGTCTTGTAAGGGAAAATCCCCATCAGGTTCTTGTATGTCATTGCGATTTTGTTATTATTGATATTTCACTGGTTGCAAAATTAGCGTATTTATCTGAAATATAGCCGAAGTTTTCGTATTATTTATGCCTAATAAATATTCCAGTAATCAAAATGGTAGTATTATATGGAATATTGGTAGTCAATAAGTGAGCAGAACCGTTTACCTTTGTACTCAAAAAAATATTGAGATAAATCGTAATAAATGAATAGTATAGACATAGAAAATTTCTTAAACGGGAAAGGGATTAAGCCCACTTCCAACCGTATCCTTGTCGCTAAAGAGTTGATGAAGGCATCCCATCCGGTCAGCCTTGCCGATTTGGAAATATTATTGGGGTTTTCAATGGATAAAGCGAGCATTTTCAGAGTGCTTGAACTTTTTTCTGAAAAGGAAATAGTCCATGTGATAGAGGATGGCAGCCGCTCTTTCAAATATGAGTTGTGTAATGGCAACACACATCACACCATTTCCGACCAGCATGTTCACTTTTATTGCGAGCGGTGCAAGGAAACATATTGTTTTGAATCGGAACATATCCCTCTGGTAAACATACCCGAAGGTTTTTATCCTCACGCCATCAATTATATGATAAAGGGTATTTGCCCGAAATGTTCAAAGTGTCACACAGGAACGTGATTGCCAAAGGACAGCCATTTGATGCAACCGATGTAAAGGAACTGTTTCAAGGCAGTGTGCAGGCACGATGCAGGCTCATCGAAAGATTGGATATGCTCATCAGGGAGAAAGAAAGCCATATCGGTATAGACATCAAGGAAGTACACTTGTTCAGGAAATACATCTGTCGAGAACTGCAACGCCCTATACCTGTGAGGGAGCAGATATTCCTATATGGAAGTGACTGTATCAATTGATATGTTTTTGAGGCCTTCAAGTATACCGAAAGCCTTATAAGTAGTTATTCTCCAAGTAGTCTATCAACAGTAGAGATACGCATCTGTTTTATTGCATAACATTCCTTTTACCCGTATTTCCTGACCCTCTGATTTCTTCGTGATAAAGATAATTCACTATCGAGGGATGTCCTTTGGGACTTCGTTCGTAAGGCAATTCAT
>OKRS01002571.1_pt1 | contig 10262 bp, 10 predicted proteins | sample 1601191 | NCBI WGS metagenome assembly OKRS01 (sample SAMEA3541509, study PRJEB24748) | human gut metagenome | biome: human gut; feature: human-associated habitat; material: faeces | place: China | collected 2012 | reverse complement strand
GGTGCCGCTGTTTGTGTCAGACCAGTCAGATTGCTCGGATTGGCAGGCGCGGACAGGGGGTAAAAGGGAAACAGGTGCAAAACCTGTGCGATCTCGTCACTGTGAACCGGAGAGTGGCGCCGCAGATGCCATTGCGAAAGTGAGAAGGCGCGGCGTGCATGATGACCCGAAAGCCAGGAAACCTGCCGGCTGTCGTGAACATATCAGTTAAAACTATTTTTGTGCGAGTCACACAAGGAGGAAAACATGAGAAAAAACAAAAAAGTAGTTGTAAGTGCAGCGGCAGTTACGATGTCCGTATTGCTTGGAGCCTGCGGCGGCAGTACATCCAGCCAGGCAACCTCGACGGAGGTGGCTTCTGAGGCAGAGACCGAGGCAGCTGAGAGCGCCGATTCCGATCAGGAAGCAGCAGATAAGGTGGCAAAGCTGATCGATGACATTTATGTACAGGAAAGAACAGACAAGACCGATGAGCAGTGTAAGGCTGCAAAAGAAGCCTGGGATAAGCTTACTGATGCACAGAAAGAACTGGTAGAAGGCGAGAACGCTGATCCGGATTATTTTGGAAGGGATACAGGCGATGCATCGAAAGATGATCCACTGAACGAAGATAACATCGGAGAAAATGAAATTCTGGTTGTAAGCTTTGGTACATCTTTTAATGACAGCCGTGCAGAGGATATCGGTGGTGTGGAAAAAGCACTTCAGGCAGCATATCCGGACTGGTCTGTAAGAAGAGCATTTACAGCACAGATCATCATCAACCATGTACAGGCCCGTGATGATGAGAAGATCGACAATATGGATCAGGCACTGGAAAGAGCAGTCGACAACGGGGTTAAGAACCTGGTCGTACAGCCGACACATCTGATGCATGGTGCCGAGTATGATGAACTGACAGAAGCAGTTGAGAACTACAAAGATAAATTTGAATCTGTAAAAATTGCAGAACCACTTCTCGGTGAAGTCGGAGCGGATGAAACAGCGATCAATGAGGATAAAGCAGCTGTTGCAGAAGCAATTACAGCAGAAGCTGTAAAGACAGCTGGATTTGACAGCCTGGATGCGGCAAAAGAAGAGGGAACCGCATTTGTATTTATGGGACATGGAACTTCTCATACAGCAAAGATCAGCTATTCACAGATGCAGACACAGATGGAACAGCTTGGTTATGAGAATGTATTTATCGGAACCGTAGAAGGCGAACCGGAAGATACCGCTTGTGAAGCAGTAATTGAAAAGCTCAAAAATGCAGGATACAAGAAAGTAATCCTTCGTCCACTGATGGTTGTAGCAGGAGATCATGCAAACAACGATATGGCAGGCGATGATGACGATTCTTGGAAGAGCCAGTTTGAAGCATCCGGAGTATTTGACAGTATTGATACACAGATTGCAGGTCTTGGTGAGATCGATGCGATCCAGCAGCTTTATGTGGCACATACACAGGCTGCAATTGATGCAGAATAAATAAAAAAAGAGGGATTTATAAGATGAAAAAGAAACTGTTAGTATTGGTATTATCTGCTGTAATGGCAGTGGGAATGATGAGCGGATGTGGTGCAAAATCAGACACATCAGATACGAAAGCAAAGACAGCAGAAAGCTCTTCTGCTAAAGAAGAGGAAACAGAGGAACAGACAGAGTGTGAGCTTGAAGACGGAACCTACACAGCAGAGTTCAAGACTGACAGCGGAATGTTTCATGTAAATGAAGCGAATGACGGAAAAGGAACACTCACAGTAAAAGACGGGAAAATGACGATCCATGTCAGCCTGGTTTCTAAGAAGATCGTCAACCTGTTTGAAGGAACATCCGAAGATGCACAGAAAGATGGTGCAGAACTTCTGGGACCTACAACAGATACGGTAACCTATAGCGACGGTGCAACAGAAGAAGTTTATGGATTTGATATTCCGGTTCCTGAACTGGATAAAGAATTTGATGTGGCTCTGCTCGGAAAAAAAGGAGTCTGGTATGATCATAAGGTAAGTGTGACCAATCCGGTGAAAGTCGAAGAATAATTGAAGATAAGTGAAAGGACTGTTTCCCTGAGAAATGGGAAATGGTCCTTTTTTTTCTTGGGCATGAACTGGATAACACTATACTTTTATATGTCAGATAGTGTATACTAGGCAGTGGAAGATCATACAAAAGAGAGAATGTTTTGTATATAAAAACTAAAATGTGGAGAGGAAGTTAAAATACGATGTACTACGTACCAGATGGCACAAAAGAGTGTGGATTTTATGAATGTAAAAAATGTGGAAACCGTTTCTTATCCTTACAGACAATGAACCGGATCCCATGTCCGGAATGTGAGGCAGAGATCGACTATGAGATCGGACCAGACGAATCCATGGAAGATGCTCTGGACACGGCAGAATTACTGGAAAAGATCATCGGTGAAGAAGAAGTAGAGAAAATGGATGGACTTCTGAGTCTTGCAATTACCGGTGGAGACTGTAACTGGATTTAATTTTCGGTTAAAAGTGTTGAATGGGTGGTTAGGAAAAACAAACGAAGTGTGTTATAATAGAAATATGAGTAAAAGAGGGAGAAAATAGATGGATATTCATGATTTGAAAATATTTCTGATGATCGCACAGGCGTGCAGTGTTTCCGGAAACACGTACAGGAATGGCTGCAAAAGATACGCTCAGGAGAGATTACACGATAAGAAAAAAGTTGATAAGTAGTAACGAAAAGTTGCGGGTAAGTCACAAATTATACAGAATGCATGAAAAAGCGGAGTATAGTTTGTGCCTTTTGGTCTACAATTCCATGGAAATAGATGATGACTATAATAATGGAATATTTATAGAAAAATTGAATTTGAATAAAATGTATAAAAGAATATAATGGTAATACATGGATGCTGGCAAAATATACAAATAATCGTGCTGGCACAAATATATTTTTTACAGGAGGATTTGAAAATGAATATTGGGGTAACAGAAATCAGTCCAAGAGAGGTGCAGAGAAAGGCAGAGAAATGTTTTAAAGATGGATATTACTGCTGTGAAGCTCTGGTCAGCACGATCCGCGATGAATTCAAACTGGATGTGCCGAAAGAGGTTGTAGCTATGGCATCCGGAATGGCAGTAGGAGCAGGAAAATCAGGATGTGTCTGCGGTGCATTTAACGGAGGAATTCTTGCACTTGGAATGTTCTTCGGCCGTACCGAACAGGATGGACCGACCAACCCGAAGAGTATCAAATGTATGGAGCTTACGCACGAGCTTCATGACTGGTTCAAGAAGGCAAATGGTAAAAATGCAATCTGCTGCAGAGTTCTTACAAAGGAATTCAATATGGGACAGGGTGAACACAAAGAACAGTGTATCTATTTTACAGGACTTTGTGCATGGAAGGTAGCGCAGATCGTCTGTCGTGAGCTTGGTATCAAGAATCTGGATGAAATTGATGAACCGTGCGAAAGAAGAAAAATTGCAGATATCTAAATAAAGTGGTAACGACAGCCGCTTGATGAGAGAAAGGGAAAGAAACAATGAAAGACGTAATTAAGAAAGTACCGATTCCGCTTTGCGGAGTCATGCTTGGCGCGGCAGCACTTGGAAATCTACTTCAGAGCTATTCAGAAGGAATCCGTTATGTATGCGGTATATTCGCAGCATTTCTTCTGATACTGGTGCTTTTGAAGCTGATCATGTTCCCAGGAGCAGTGAAAGAAGATATGGGAAATCCGATCATGGCAAGCGTATCAGGAACGTTTCCGATGGCACTTATGATTCTCAGCACTTATGTAAAACCGTTTATCGGAAAGGCAGCTTATTACATATGGCTTCTGGCAATCATTCTTCACATCATTCTGATCATATACTTTACGGTGAAGTTTGTTCTGAAACTTCAGATGCCAAAAGTATTTGCAAGCTATTATATTGTATATGTAGGAATTGCTGTAGCGGCTGTTACAGCACCGGCTTATGAGCAACTTGGAATCGGAACCGCAGCATTCTGGTTTGGATTTGTAACACTGATCGTACTTCTTGTACTTGTAACCTATCGTTATGTGAAGTTTAAAGAAGTGCCGGATCCGGCAAAACCGCTGATCTGTATCTACGCAGCACCGACCAGCCTGTGTATTGCAGGTTATGTACAGTCCGTAACACCGAAATCATACGGTTTCCTGATGGCAATGTTTGTAGTTGCAACGGTTATTTATATTTTTGCCCTGGTAAAAGCAGTGGGATATCTGAAGATGCCATTCTTCCCAAGCTATGCAGCCTTCACATTCCCATTTGTTATCAGTGCGATCGCAACTAAACAAACTATGGCATGTGCAGCAAATATGGGACATCCAATGCCATTTCTTCAGTATGTAGTTCTGGTCGAGACAATTATTGCAGCAGCACTTGTTGTTTATACTTATGTTCGTTTTATGGGGGCTATTTTCGGAGGAAAGAAATAAAAGATTTGACCGGACAGATAAAAAAGGGTAAACTTAAATTTATCAAGAATATGTCGGATGAGGGACGTCCTAGACACCGCAAGGGGCCGAAGAAGCAAAGCGTAAGGTAACATCTTCCTTTCGTGGAAACTGACAGGCAAAAAGGAAGGCGACCTGACGAATCTTTGGAGAGTGTGCAAAGAAAGCACCACCTACGAGGCTAGAACCAACTGGTAAAAGGACAGAGAAAACAGATGAACGATTTTTTTCGTGTATCTGTTTTTTTCTGCCCTTTTTATATGGGCACTAATATGAGATGAGACTGTTAGCAGGCAGTACGTGGTGGCATACAGAAGTATTATCCGAGGAAGAAGGGAAAGGGCATTTTTTGAATAAAATTTGACAGAAGAAAAAGAAAAGCTGGAGGAAAAAAAGATGAGAATGATGCTTGTAGGAGCCGGTGCTGTCGGTGAAAGTATTTTAAAAGTAATGCAGTGGAGAGACCAAAAGGGAGAATGGCTGAAATATGTGCTGGTCTGCGACTATGATCTGAAAAGGGCAGAGGAAGTTGTCGGTATGATGAAGGGGGATTCCCGTTTTGAAGCTTCTAAGATTGATGCGACAAATACAGAGAAAATGGCAGAACTGATCCGGGAGCATAAGATTGATTTTGTGATGGATGCAGCACCACCTTTTGCAAGTAATATGATTTTTGACGCTGCATTTAAAACGGGTGCAGATTACGGAAGCATGGGAACCTGGTCGGTTCCGATGGAAAATCCGGCTTACGGACTTGGTATTGAGAACAGCTATACTGAACCGATGACAAAATACAATTTTGACCGTCATGAAGCCTGGAAGAAGCAGGGGAATATGGCTGTGATCTGTATGGGAATCGATCCGGGTGTTGTAAATGTATTTGCAAAATACGCGGCGACAGAGCTTTTGGATGAAATAACAGAAGTTCATGTAAAAGACGGCGGAAATCTGTCTGTTCCGGGTGCAGATCCGGATGACATTATGTTTGGATTCAACGTGTGGACCGTGCTGGATGAGGTAATGAACCCGAATGTTGAGTATGATAAGGAGAAGGGCGGATTTATCGTAGAAAAAGCATTTGCAGGGCAGGAAGTCTATGAGATGCCGGAAGGAGTAGGAAAAAATACCCTGGTAAAGGTAGAGCATGAGGAAGTTGTGACGATGGCACGCTACTTAAGCCAGTATGGATTGAAAAAGGCAACCTTCAAGATCAGTCTTGATGAGAATCTGATCACGGCACTTAAGGTGCTGGATAAGCTGGGACTTCGCAGTATCAAGCCGGTGCAGGTAGGGGATGTGAAGGTAGTTCCAAGAGATGTGGTTGCAGCCTGTGCACCGCAGCCAAAAGATATCGGAGATGAGATGACCGGAAAAATGCTGGTCGGAGTACAGTGTATCGGAAAGAAAGACGGAAAGGAAAAAGAATACTTCCTGTATCAGCCATTTGATAATCAGGAGTCTATCGAAAGATGGGGAACCCAGGCTGTTACCGCCCAGACAGGATTTGGAGCAGCACTTGCACTGGAGCTGATCGGAAGAGGAATCTGGAAAGAAGCTGGGGTCTATGCACCGGAATATTTTGATCCGAAACCATACCTTGAATTAATGAAAGAAAGTGGTTATAAATACGGAATTATAGAGAAATAATCTGGATGCGCTCAGAGATGGTCTGAGAAAATAAACAAAATAAAGTTACGCGCAAAACGGTACAAAGTCATAGAAGAACTTTGTGCCGTTTTGTACGTGACAGGAAATCAGATCAGCTTACATTCTTTGGCCCATTTGGTGACAAAGGTAAGAAACTTATCAAGTGCAGGAGAGAGTTCAGGTGTATCCAGATAGGCTACGGACAGATTCCTGCGGAAGTGTTCGGTAAAGGAACGGACACAGACGTTGAATGGAATATTATGAAGCAGAAGTTTGGGAAGTACAGTGATGCCAAAGCCCTGTTCCACCATTTTAATCGCGGTATAGTCTTCATTGATCCGAAATCTTACGTTAGGCGTGATATGGTTTAATCGGAATAATTTTCCGGTTTCATAATCAAAATCATCGGCGGAGAGAACAAAATCCTGTCCGTCAATATCGGCAAAAGATACCGTCAGCTGATCGGCAAGAGGATGGTCCAGGGAAGTAACCAGAACCAGTTCGTCGGTGCCGACAGGCAGATTTGGGAAATCCTTTGCGACATATTGCGAAACAAAGATACAGTCCAGTTCTTTTTTGTGAAGCTTTTCCGTCAGGTTCTGAAATCCGTCAACATAGAGCCGAAAGGTGATATTCGGGTATTCGGCAGAAAAATTTTTCAGTACTCCGGGGAGCCAGTTATAGGCAATGCTCTGCACCGTTCCGATGCGGATAAAACCACTGTCCAGATTGTTGATATTTGAGACGATCTGATCGATCCGTGTATTGGCGGAGCGGATATGCATAAGTTCTTCAAAGATGGGTTCTGTTCCGGGAAGTGCTTCCATTCCGTTTTTTGAACGCTTGAACAGCTTAAGACCAATCTCTTTCTCATAATTGCGGATAGTCTGGCTGACAGCTGACTGTGTGTAGTTGTGTTTTTGAGCAGCTTTTGAGATGCTCTGATTCTCATAGACATCAAGAATCACATCGTATTTAGACATGATGAAACCTCCCGTGGTGTTGATAAACAATGATCTTTTACTATCTTACTTAATATAAGGAAGATAATCAATATCCGTAGGATTTTATTATAAATTTTTTTAAAATCAAACATAAGAAAAAGTGAAAATATAAGCGCAAATCAAAGAGTTAACAATGTATTAAGAAAAAGTGAAGTCTGATATCAGTTTTACAGACTTTTCAATGACCGGAAACTGGAATAGCATAGAACAGGGGAATGAAATTCAAAGGAGTTTAAGTGTATCATGAATTAAAGGAGAAGAATAATGGGATACAATTACTGGAACGGAACAGAAGCGGCACACCGCCGTGTTATGATGAAGGCGGCAGGATATTCGGATGAAGATATCCGTCAGAAACCGCATATCGGAATACCGAATTCTTACATGGCAGGTTCTCCCGGAACTGCGCATCTTCGCCAGGTGACAGAAGCTGTAAAAGAGGGAATCTGGGCAGCAGGAGGAATCCCGGTAGAATTCGGAATCCCGGCTACTTGCGGAAATGTGGCAAATGGTGCGGATGAGATGAAGTATGAGCAGGTAGGAAGAGATATCGTGGCAATGTCCATCGAATTTGTATCCAGAATACATAATTTCGATGCGATCTGCTGTGTGGCATCCTGTGATCTGATCATTGCCGGATGTTATCTGGCAGCGTGCAGACTGGATATTCCGGCTCTGGTAGTGACCGGGGGATCAATGCAGGCCGGAAATTACTGCGGGAAGACAGTTGTAGAGGCAGATCTGGATGCGGCAAGATTCTCAGGTGCTTCCGAAGCTGAGTTATTTGAAATGGAAGAAAGCGTCTGCCCGTCATTCGGTGCCTGCCCGTCCATGGGAACAGCGAACACGATGCAGATGTTAGGTGAGGTGCTGAACCTGGTTATGCCGGGAACATCTACAATTCCGGCATCAGATAATGCAAGACTTCGTGCTGCAAGAACAGCAGGAAAATACATGGTACAGCTTGCCAGGTCCGGAAAGACACCAAAAGATCTGATCACCAAAGATGTTCTGGAAAATGCGATCATGTTTGATATGGCAGTTGCAGGATCAACCAATGCGGTACTGCATATCCTGGCATACGCATATGAACTTGGTATCAAGCTTACACTGGCAGATTTTGAAAAGTATGCGAAGGAAATTTACTGCATCAATGCAGTGATTCCAAGTGGACCGTATACAGTTGTAGATTTTCATTATGCCGGCGGTGTAAAGCAGGTCATGAAGCAGCTTGCCGGTAAAATCCATACCGATGCGCCGACGATTTACGGGGATACAACTTGGGGTGAACTCCTCGATTCTGTGAAAAGCGCGCCAAATAAAGTCATTCATTCGCTGGAAGATCCTGTAGCAAAAGAACCGGGACTTAAAATCATGCGGGGAAATATTTCTCCGGCAGGGGCGATCGTACGTCCGACAGCAGTATATGAAGAAGTAAAATACATCAAAGGTGCGGCAAAAGTGTATGAATGCGATCAGGATGCATATAGAGCCATTATGGCAGGCGAGATTGTTGCGGGGGACATTCTTGTTATCCGCTATGAAGGCTGTAAAGGAGCACCGGGTATGAAAGAGCTGATGCTTAGTATCGATGCGCTGATCGGACTTGGACTTGATAAAAAGGTCGGGCTTATCACAGACGCGCGTTTCTCCGGATTCAACTACGGAGCAATCGTCGGACATGTTTCTCCGGAAGCTTATGACGGCGGTGTGATCGCTTTGATCGAAAATGGTGATGAAATTGAGATGGACATTGCAGGGGGAACCGTCAATCTTCTCGTATCCGATGAGATCTTAGCAGAAAGAAGAAAATCCTGGGTACGTCCGCCGCTTAAGCAGCAGAAGGGTGTTTTAAATATTTACGCACAGAACTGCAGACCGGCAGAAGAAGGCGGTGCAATGCAGCCATGGGCACTGGATGCAGACTACGGATATCATCACGAATAAAAGTATTGGTATGGATAAGGAGAGAACGGGTATGTTATTGCTTTCAAAAGAGGATATTAAAAGTGTAATTACAATGAAAGATATGATCGAAGCGGATAAGCAGGCATTTAAGATGGTTGTCGATGGTACGGTAGATACACCGCTTCGTACAGTCATCAATGGAAAATATGACGGCGCATTTCTGTTTATGCCGGCCTATGCTCCGGAATTAGATGCAGCAGCCATGAAGGTGATCAACATTTTTCCACACAATATCGATAACAATCTGATGACATCACCGGCGCAGACCATGCTGATCGACGGAAAGACAGGATATGTGATCGCGATGCTGGATGGAACTTATGTGACACAGCTTCGTACGGGGGCCTCTTCCGGTGCAGCATTTGATCTGCTTGGAAAAAAGGAATGTAAAAAAGGTGCAATGATCGGTACAGGGGGACAGGCAGCAGCTCAGCTTGAAGCAATGCTTGCAGCCAGAAAATTGGAAGAAGTAAAGATCTTTGACCTGAATGAAGAAAGATGCAAAGCATTTGCCGAAGAAATGCAGAAGGGACTGGCTAAATACGGTGCAAAAATCATACCGGCCAAGGATTCAGATGACTGTATCGAAGATGCAGATCTTATTATCACAGTGACTCCTTCCGCAAAACCGGTATTTGACGGAACAAAGGTAAAAGCCGGTGCAACCATCAGCTGCGTAGGTACTTATGAGCCCCATAAGCATGAGCTGGATCCGGCAGTTTTACCGAGAGCATCTAAGATTATCTGTGATTCAAAAGAGGCGGCGCTTTCAGAGACGGGGGATCTTCTGATTCCGATTGCAGAGGGAATCATTACAGAAGAGGATGTGCTTGGAAGTCTTGGAGATGTGATCAATGGAAAGATCAAAGGACGTGAAAATGACGAAGAAATTATCGTATATGAAACTGTAGGAGTTGCTGCGCAGGATCTGGTGGCAGCAAAGGTGATTTATGATAAGGCAGTAGAAGCCGGAAAAGGACTTCGCTGGGGAGAATAATCTAAAAAGAGGATGTAAATACAAAAAACACGGAATATTTCCGTGTTTTTTGTATTTTAAAGAATAGCTTTGTGATAAGATAAATGAGAACAATAATTTAAAGAAAAGGAAACAAGAGAAATGCTAACTACATGGATTCAGGCAGTATACCAATTTTTATGGGGAGATCTTTTAAGGATACCACTTCCGGGAGGCT
>OKRS01002564.1_pt1 | contig 10279 bp, 8 predicted proteins | sample 1601191 | NCBI WGS metagenome assembly OKRS01 (sample SAMEA3541509, study PRJEB24748) | human gut metagenome | biome: human gut; feature: human-associated habitat; material: faeces | place: China | collected 2012 | reverse complement strand
GCTGCTCACAATCCTGCAACTTGATTTCCTGCATGGAGGTGATAAACTCATAAGTCTTATTGTTGTTGATGGCTTGCTGCTCAAACAACTCATAATCAAGCACCTTCCTTTGTTTCAAGAACAAGGTCATCCATACACCATAAAGGATGCTCCCCAACAAGAAGATGGCAAACACCAACTTATTGTAGAAGAACAGCACCACCGAGAATACCACAAAGGTAAGCATGGCAAAGGTGATGTTGAGCGTCTGCTGCGTAAGGAAATTGTTCACACGGCTATGATCGTTCATTCTCTGCATCAAGTCGCCCATAAGTTTCGTGTCAAAGAAAGACATCGGCAGCTTCAAGAGCTTGATGAAGAAGTCGCTCACCAAAGATATATTGATACGCAAGGATATGTGAAGCAACAACCATCTGCGTATAAAGTCGATAGCCGTTCTACTAAATGTAAGCATTAACTGTCCCAGTAAGACAATCCAGACAAAACCTATATCTTGGGTCTTAATACCCACGTCCACGATGGATTGGGTAAGGAATGGCAATACAAGCTGCAAAAGACTTCCTACTACCATTCCTAAGATAATTTGTCCAAAGTACTTACGGTACTTCTTAACGTATCTAAAGAGAAATCGGAAAGACCTATTTTCTTTAATGCCCTCTTCGCCCTTCATTTTATAGGCAATGAATGCAGGAGTAGTTTCCAAAAACATGGCAATGCCCTTACCATCGCCATTGGAACTTGTGCTTATCCAATGCTGCTTGAACTCATCTAAGTTATAAGTAGCCAATCCCTTTCCTGGGTCTGCCACATAGAAAAACTTTCCTTTCTTCACCTTATATAAAACTACAAAGTGATTTTGATTCCAATGAAGGATACATGGTAGATTCGCTATTGAAAATTCTTCAATTTCTGCTTCTACACATAATGTTTTAAAGCCTAATATTGTTGCAGCAGAACTTAATCCCAAAAGAGTAGCACCTTCTTTTGTTGGAGGACAAAGTATAGAGATATTATGCTGTGAATATTTTCTTCCATAATGTTGACAGATCATCTGGAGACAGGCAATACCACACTTCATGGAGTCAAATTGCTTTTGTATTTTCATCTTATTATGGTTTATATATTAAAGAAAGCATTATCTCACGTCCACGTAGAGCTGTAATATTTTGCATTGTCATCATATTGGCTACTGTGGAATAAGCATAAGTCTTCTTATTGAAAATATTGTTTACTTTCAGTTCGCTATCAATATGTTTCAAATTTAAATTAAATTTACAATTACCCATAAATACATCTTTGTATTGTCCCACGGCTATTTTGTTATGGTAATAGTCTCCGTATATTGATAATCTGAATTTATTTATAGGTACAACTATAGACAACTCATGTTGCCAATTACAGAATGCGGTTTTATCATCACTACATTCATTTTGCATATCGCGATAAGAATATCTTAGTAGGTAGCTCAAAACCATATTCCTGTAAGGCGAAATAATTAATGATGCTGTTGTATTCAACATATTGTATTCAGATTGCACTAACTGTGAATTTTGTAATACATTCGCTTCGCTATGGTTATAAATTCCTCTCAAAGAGAATTTGCCTCTCATCCATCGAAATCCCTGCTGAAATGTCAATGTGCTTTGCCAACTGTTATTTTGAGTTTTCTGCGGTGTTATTCCCCAAATGATATAATTACCAATAAATTTCTGCATTGTTGTATATGGAATCTCAGAAATCTGTCTTGTCACAGACGCGGATAGATGTGTACCTTTTAATGCATTGCGATAATTGATTACATAACCAAGTGTCTTCATTTTTTCCACATCGTACCCTTTGTATCCTTGATTTAGTGTGAGATAATCCTGCATTATGTATGATTCATAAAAACGATTAAAATCAACAGGAGAAACGGTAAAATTACCATTGACTGACATTGATATACGTGACGTTACATCCCACATTAGATTTACCAATGGAGAGATTGAAAACCGTTTTTTCCCATTGTTCATACTATATTTGTAATAAGCATTCTCAAATGGAGTTGAAATAGTAAGTTTAAAATCATTCATCAGGATTTCCACTTGTGGAGTTGCATAGAACCGAATATACCCAAAATGGCTTTTACCAGTTGACACGCCTAAAGAATCTGGTAATCCATTGGCAGAAGCATTCAAATAGCGAAGCATTCCTTTTATACCTATCTTCATGCTAAGGCTGAAATGACCTAATTTCCAACCGCTTTTTCCATATGTATCTGTTGAATAAAATCTTTGCGTAAGAGTTTGGCATATTGTAGAGTCCACATCCAAATATTGTGGACGGTTTTGAATGGAATTATTGGAGTAGAGAAACAATAATGTTTTTCCGATACGATGGATGGCATAGAGATTGTCCTTGAAATCAAAGACAGGAATGTTGGCACATTGAAAATGCTGATTTGTACCTGTTTCAGAAAGACGTTCCGAAAGCCACTTCATGTTTCCCGACAAAGAGTTTCGTAGATAGCTCTTTGCAGCATTGTGTTCATATTTTAGTAATGCATAAAGGCTATTATTCTCTTCATTCCAAGATTTTGAGTTACTGATTACTTTGTTCTCATTGGGTCTAATGTATGTTGTATTGTATTGCCCCCATGCTTTTGCATGCTCATTATTGTAAACAAGTTGAAAATTTATTTGTGTATCCTCATTAAGTTTGTTTAGCACATTTATTGTCGCGGCATGACTCCTGTTGAACAAACTGTGTTCGCGTCCTATTGCAGAAACAGCAGGAGAAGATAAAGCAATAAAGTCTTTAGGCTGTAAATCAAATGACTCGTCAAAATTATACAGACTTGTTGACTCACGACTAATGTCAAGACCAGTGTTATTGGTCTTGTATGTCAACATTGTCTGAAATTTTGGTTTTAACCTTAGCCCAAATCCTTCAAGTTGCCATAGCTCTTTATCTCCCTTTCCATAACCTGATGTATTATTACCATACCCACCTGCCATTTTCCAAGAAGTCACCCAATGGCTTTTGGCGCCATCTTTCATCTTGATGTTTATTGCTGCATCATCTGTGAATGTAAAATCTTCTAACACACGTATTGGTTGGTGTCTTCTCATTACCTCCACCGTACCAACCTCTCCTTGTGGTAAAGTGTTGGTTGCTACACCATATTTTCCACCGAGCATATCAAGTCCTTCTATATAAAACTTGCTTATTGGCTTGCCTCCATAAAATATTTTTCCTGAGGTTTTATCTACATCAAACCCTGGAATTTTTGCGATTACATCACCAATAGATTTGTCATTGCTGTTCGCAAATGCACTAACAAGATAACTGACCGTATCACCACGTTCATGCACCTTGTCTGATTTCACATAAACTTCTTCCAATGATATAGCCCCGCTTTTCATCTTTATTGTTAATGGTTTTGAATATCTTTTCACAGCGATTTGCTGACTTTCAAACCCCAATATGCTAAAATTCAAAGTATCTCCAATCTCTGCATTTATTGAAAATATTCCATTGTTGTCACTCATTGTATAATTGAGCATTTTGTGGCGCATTCTTTTAACAATGACAGAAGATATGGGCTTCATTTCATCATCAATAATATGTCCGCTTACCAACACTTGTGATGTTATTGGCAAACTACACAGAACTAATAGTATAAGAAGAAGTATTTTTTTCATTCTAATTCCATTTGAGGCGTAATAAATGTACCTTTGGGATATCTGGCTGAATTTGAACTGTCTTTCAGAAACTTTTTCCTGTCCATATTTGTTGCTTTCTTGTTGTAGTAATTGTAGAATTTGACAGGAGTTAGAGATCGTGTCAATATCTTGTAGCCTTCAATATTTAAGAATCCTGGACTTTCTGCTTGGAGTATAAGGCCTGGCAATCCACCAAATTTCCACGGTCCAATGGACAAAGGAATATCAAATGTGAACCAAACTTTCCAGTACCTACCGCGAAATGAGGTTTCAGCCATTTGGCATTTATGGCCAAGAATAATCTTAACAGAATCGTCCAATATTTTCCAATCCATCTTGGGAGAATCCTTTATTCTAAAAAATTCTCCCATAGAACTCTTATAGATGGTCATATCATTATTGGCTAAGTCTCTGTAAAGATATTCACCATAAGAAGGAGTATTTGTAGGGTATCTACTCAAATCTTCAGGATGTGATGTCCATTCCATTATTTCGTCATACAATATCTCAAGACCCCCAGGAATAGAACTTAATGAGTCGTGTCTAAGGTTCTCGTAACAAAAGTATTGACTTTGCTTTTTTCCACATCTCAATACGTAAATGTTACTTCCTCCCATATACGGCAATTTTTTAAATCCTGCTTCATATGAAGCTGAGTAATGGATTTCAAAAATAGAGGGCTCTATCTCATAAGTACCCTCTCCACGTGAATAAATGCTTAAAAAAAGAGATATGAATGTTATAAATAATACTTTCATACAAACAGGTTCATTAAGAGCAAGAGATGCTTAAAGTTTTTAGAACTTCAAACACCCCCTGCTTTTTACATTTTAATTTTGAGCACAATACTTCATATAATCATCGCACCATGAATCCCATGCTTCATCAGAAATAGTATAACCTTTTTCCTGCATCTCAGCATAGGTACTGCCAACGGCTTGAACTCGACGGCATTGGTCTGCATCATAGCCACCAAGAATGTGGTTCTGTTCTGAAAGTGTTAACTTTCTCATAATGAATTCCTTTCTTTTTTAATGGTTAAATTTATGTTTAATAGTTCGAACTATCCTTATTGATTTTGAGGAAGATAGATATAATCTGCCATGTCATAATATTTTGGTTTTATCTGCCCATTAATGACAATCAATGGCAACTTATCAAGCACCACATTTTTCTTCACATCTGACTGCATATTATACCACATTGACATTATAGAATGAATTTCTTCCTCTATAACGTTTTGGATATGTACATTTTTAAATATTGACATTCTATGGTTTCCATGAACATAGGAATATATTACACTATATTCTTTCAAGTGCTTTTTTATCCAACCTTTTTCATCAGCATTAGAGTATATGCGTGAATCTGTTAGAATTACATTGCAATTAAAAAGCAAAGGAAACTTATTTGTTAGGTATGAAGCTTCTCTTATTGCTCTCTGACAAAATTCGCAATCAAGACTTACAATCAATGAAATTTTGTTTCTTGCATCCTTACGACCAAAAAACAATCCGTGAAAATTGAAAGCAACTTTTGGTTGTTTAGATGTTAATGTTTCATATACAGTTTTGTCTCTTTTTAAGAGCAATAAACGAGTATCTTTTTCCAAAATTATTTTTTGCTTTTGAATATATTGCACAATAAGCCTGCACATTACTACAGCCAACAATATTATGCCACTTTCATTATGCAAATATTCCGCGATACCATTTGAACTTTCAAAACAAAATACAACACTTATTGCTGTACTTAACCAAATGACAATATATGCTCCTAAACAATAAAGGCAATATCTACCTATGACAAAAGCTTGATATCCCAACAAACTGAAGCAAACTAATGATGAAGCACAAGAAACGACAACTTGTATAGTATTTTCATTTATAAGCAAGAACGATAAAATATTCCAAAGAAAATAGAATACACCAAGTTCATCCATGTGAAACGGAATGAGATTAGATAATGGTTGCTTAGTTGATACTATCTCACAATCAAAGAACTTTCCTATTTTGCAATATTTGTCATGAAAATTTATTCCTGTTCTATTCTTTACTAATAATATTGACAATGTTAATCCCACACAATTTAATAATATCAATAGAATGTGTAGTGGTGTGCAATGCCATAAACCAAAGAGTAATACAGAACTTATTAAAATAGCCTTTAAAGCTACATTGATAGGTCTCTCTTTTGCTGATTTATAGTTGCCCAAAGGCGTTGCAGTCGTGGTTAATATTATGCCATCCCAAATTTTCAAGAATGAGTCTAACGGTACAGAATGTTTTTTGCCATCATATAATACAACTTTATCTTTTGAAATCTGTTTAGTAACAAAAAAATGTCCATCTTTTAAGGCTGTATGTACCAACATGTTCTTCTGAAGCACCGAACTTACCTTGTCGTCCGAAATAAATGCAGAAGATGATATACCATAGTAATCCAATGTATTAGAAATAGAGGCCAGAGTTGGGAAGTTTGAATCTGTTACTAATACCTTATACAGGTCGATATTCTTAAAAGCTATTCTATACGTTTTTAAGTAATATTTGACAATGTCGATTATGTAAATGTTTGAATTACTCATTTTGTTTTGATTAAAAACATATGTCCTTTAAGACATCTGTAAAAGTATATAATTTATCAATATGTTGATTATAATATTTACCATAATTTTACTTTTTAACACATTTTTATGTTCGTTCTGATAAGCTTATTTGCAATGACTATAAAAACACAAGGTTATTTCACAATATACGAAATAACCATATACAGTAAATGGAAACACTTACAGGTTTGTCATCTTTTATGTTTAAAAAGATTCTTATTTTTTCTAATTCTATTATAAGTTTGTTGGCAATTTTTTAATCATTACTTAATGCCCGATAGGAGAACATACTTTGAGGTTGGCTCGAAGCGATGGGTAACAACCTTCTTTTGAGGTGATTTGTTCATTACTTCAAGTTTATCTTGCAATGCCTTTGAGGAAATATCATTCTCTTGTCTCATCTGCTTGACTGCATCAACCAAGAACTTGCTTCGCTGCTCATTTTTGCAAAGTTCAAGGATTTTCTTTACTCTTCCACGATTCTCCATTCTCCAATCGTTCGTTTAAGGCTGTCGTAGTTCACGCCAACCTTTATCAGTCGCTTGCCTTCCGCCGAGTATGGAATAAGATAACCTTTGTCGTCGATTTGTTGTAGGGCAGCGTCGGCAGAACCATCGTACTTTAGCTCTATCACGTATATTGCATCAGGCAAGTGCAGCACGGCATCTGCTCTGCCTATTGCGCTACATTCCTCCACCTTGATATAGGCTCCCATAAGATTGAAGATGAGATAGAACACGGTTTGGAAGTCACGCTCGTTCTTGTTTGACAATTGATTGGATATGCTTGCAAGATACGCCTGCATCTTCTGCAAAGCCCCATCCATATTGTTGTCTAACAGATTCTCCAGAAAATCAAAAACGAAGCCGTTGTTGTCCAGCTGTATTGGCGACAGATAATTGGGTGCAAGCGATTTGACCATGCCTATGCGCACCTCCTTGTTAGGATAGTCAAGCTGGTACTTCTGTAGTATTGGGTTATACTTCTTTATGGTGAGATAACCGCTCTGATAGAGAAGAGGCAAGGCAGAAGTCATTTGTTCTGGCGACACGTCAAAGTCGTCTATAGATGCGCTCTTCTTCTCTATGTCCATCACGCCCACATGATATTTCTGCAAGGTCTTTATCATATAACTTGGTGTACCCGAACTGAACCAGTAGGCAGCAACCTTCTTGTTTCGTAAAGCCTTGACAAGACTAAACGGATTGAAAACATCCTCTGCGTGTTCGCTGAAATGATAGCCATCGTAAAAATCTGTAAGCTCAGCCACCATTTCTTCAAATGTTACGCCATTGGCTTTGGCAAGCAATTCTACATCAGGCTTCATCTGTGTAAGCAGTTCTGTCTTGCTTATGCCGCAGATAGCAGAGTAATGGTCGTACATGCTTATGTTGTCGAGGTTGTTAAGCTCGCTGAAGATGCTCAGTTGAGAGAATTTGGTGATGCCGGTAATAAATACAAACTTAAGGTAAGGGTCGAGCGCCTTTATCGGATTATAGAAATTCTGCATTATACGGCGCAAAGTCTGCAAGTTGTCCTTCTCGTGTACCACGTCAAGCAACGGAGCATCATATTCGTCAATAAGAAGCACCACTTTCTGTCCTGTTTGTTCGCAAGCGCGCATTACAAGATATTGCAGACGTTGGTTGGGATTTTCCGCTCCATCCTCACGTCCGTATATCTTTTCATATTCCTGAAGTTTAAGATTCAATTCGCTAAGAAGACCTTTCTCATCCATGTGCTTCGCCGTGCTCATGTCGAAGTGCAGCACCGGATGCTTCACCCACTCCTTCTCATAGTCGGCTATAGCAAGACCGTCAAACAGTTCCTTGCGTCCCTCGAAATAAGCCTTAAGAGTTGAGACAAAAAGAGATTTACCGAATCGTCGTGGGCGACTCAGAAACAAATACTTAGAACCGTTTTTCATCATCTCAACTATATATTTCGTCTTGTCAACATATATATAGTTGTAATTTCGTATATCCGCAAATGTCTGCATTCCAACCGGATATTTCCTTATCTCTTGCGTCTCCATAGCCTTGTGGTTTTAATATTTTGTTGTGAAACTGTTATTGTCTTCTTAATTATTCAGCTGTTCAATATCTTGTATCTCCAGCCCGGTAACTTTGGCAATGTCTTCTAATGTCATTCCTATGCTTAATAGATTTCTTGCCACATCAGTATGACCCTCTTTTAGTCCCTCTTTGCGTCCTTCCTCTATGCCCTCTTTTCTTCCTTCCTCTCTGCCTTCCTCCATGCTTCTCCTATTGGAATCAACAAACAGCAGGCGTTCTGCGCCAAGTTTGTCCCAAAAGTCCTCGTAGGCAAGCAGCTCGTCTTTCGACATAGCAGATTCCTCTACAGTTTTCAATGCCTTTGAGGTTTCTGGATTGTCCAAGAGTTCTTGCGGCACTTCCTTTGTCTGTTCGTCAATTTCTGTAAGGAACCTAAGCCACAGCACAGCCATTTTCTTTTCTTTTATGGAATGAGCCTGAAACTTGGGAAGCTCTACGAATGTGAAATGCAGTCCGTCGATAATCTCGTTGCTATGCAACTCGTGCACCACATTATAGTTGTGTATAAACTCATCGGGGTATTCCTTTATGAAGATTTCGTTTACAAGATTGAGCGAGTAGACTGGTTGAAGCAATTCATACTTGCGCTTTTTGTCAAGTTGGCGCACAAAGGCCTTGGAAGCGTTAAACAGCACGCGCTGCTTGAAAGCTTCTGTCCACAGCATCTGCATCTCGACAATAAACTGACGGTTCTTCACGTCGCGGCATCTCACATCTACTATACTGTTCTTGCCTACATAAGTGTCGGGCACAAGTTCGGGCGAGAGATACTCCACACTCTCTATCTGCTCGTCGTCAGCCAATGGCAACAGAGCATTAAGAAGACTGATGAGCAAATCCTTATGTTCGCCGAATATCTTCTTGAAAGTAAGGTCGGCTTTGGGGTCAAGATATCTCATAATGGAAAAGTATTTACGGGTTGACGACTGTGACTATATATTATATGTGGCAAATTTACTAATAATAATCGAGATTTATGATAAAAAATATTAGTTTTGCGTAGCGAAATAATAACTCTTGTGTTATTATTAATGTAAAAACAAATAGAAAGAAATGACGTGGAAATACAAGAGTTTGTGAATGGTGCAGAGAGTCTGCGCGATGATTTGCTCAAGCAGGCTATGCACTATCTTGGTAATGGCTCTGACGCTGAGGATGCTGTTCAGGAAACTCTCTTGAAACTGTGGACTGCACGTGAGCGTATAGCGGATGCTACAAAGATGCAGCACATGGCTTCGGTTGTGTGTAGAAATGTATCGCTTAACATGCTTCGTGACGCAAGGTGTAATGTGCAGATAGAGAAGGTTGGATATGTGGCTAATGCTGACAATCCGCACAACCAACTGGAAATTAAAGAGAGTGACCGTATGCTGAAACAGAGTATCAGAGCACTTAGCGACAGGCATCGTGCCATTATACGGATGCGCAACGTCGAGAATATGCCGTATGCAGATATTGCACGTATACTCGGTACTACGGAAAGCTCGGTGCGTGGAATGATAAGCAAGGCACGAATGGAACTTATTAAGAATCTTAAAAAGGCAAAACAATGAAATACTCAAGAGAATATATAGAACGACTGTTGGGCAAGTTTGTTGATGGTCTGACTACTGAACTTGAGGAACAGCAGCTTGCAGAATACTTCGATACAGCTGATGATATTCCTGCGGAATGGCAGGTATATAAGGAGATGTTTCGTAGCTTCAAGACCGATGATTACAACTTCAGCAATGCGGAACTTGATGCAATGCTCACATCTGATGTGGCTGTTGAACCCTCTGCAGCGCATATACTGCCAAAACATACATCACATGTATGGCGTTGGATGTCTGTTGCGGCATGTGCAGCAGTAGTAGTGGCATTTGTTGCTATCCGACCATGGACAGCTTTTA
>OKRS01002562.1_pt1 | contig 10290 bp, 7 predicted proteins | sample 1601191 | NCBI WGS metagenome assembly OKRS01 (sample SAMEA3541509, study PRJEB24748) | human gut metagenome | biome: human gut; feature: human-associated habitat; material: faeces | place: China | collected 2012 | reverse complement strand
AAGGTGATCGTCTCGAGGTAGTCGATGGCCGCCGTCAGGCCGGCTGCGCCGCCGACGTTCTGCGTGCCGGCCTCGAACTTGGCCGGCAGCTCTGCGTACGTCGTGTCCTGCTCCTCGACGTACTCGATCATGTCACCGCCGCGCAGGAACGGTGGCATCGCGTCGAGGATGTCGTACTTGCCGTAGAGCACGCCGATGCCCATCGGCGAGAGCATCTTGTGGCCGGAGAACGCGAAGAAGTCGCAGTCGATGTCGCGGACGTCGACCTTCATGTGTGCGACGCTCTGCGAGCCGTCGACGACGGCGACAGCGCCGACGCTGTGCGCCTTCTTGACGATCTTCTTGACGTCGTTCTTGAGGCCCAGGACGTTCGAGACCTGCGTCACGGCGACGATCTTCGTCTTCTCCGTGATCTTCGTCTCGATGTCCTCCTCCGAGAGGTTGCCGTCCTTCTCGAGGTAGATGTACTTGAGCGTCGCGCCCGTCGTCTTGGCGACGAACTGCCACGGCACGAGATTGCTGTGGTGCTCCGTGATGGTGATGACAATCTCATCGCCAGCCTTGACGTTGCTGAGGCCATAGCTGTAGGCAACGAGGTTCAGTGCCTCCGTCGCGTTCTTCGTGAAGATGATCTCCTCAGGACGGGCCGCGTTGATGAACTTCGCCGTGCGCACGCGCGCGTTCTCGTAAATCTCCGTCGCCTTGACCGAGAGCGCATAGGCGCCGCGGTGCGGATTGGCGTTGCAGCCGCCATAGTAGCCACAGATGGCCTGGATGATCTGCTCCGGCTTCTGCGTCGTCGCGCCGTTATCGAGATAAGCGATCTGTTTCCCGTTCATCTTCATCTTGAGAAGCGGGAAATCTTTCAAAAATTCCTGTGCATCAGCCATTCGAAAGTCTCCTCTGCAAATACGTATCGATCTCCTCTTTGAGCGCGTCATCCGGGATGCGGTCGAGCACCGGATTGAACGACGCCTCGACGACGAGGCGCTGTGCCTCAGCAAGGTCGAGGCCGCGGCTCATGAGGTAGTAAATATCATCATCCGGGATACGGCCGATCTTAGCTTCATGGCCAAGATCGATGTCATCATTTTCAATGATGATGTCCGGGATCGTGTCGGATCTGGATTCATTATCCAGCATCAGGGATTCACAGCTGATAGTGCCCTTTGTTCCCTTTGCTTCCGGTCCGATGTAAACGACGCCGCGGTAAATTGCAGTGCCGCCTGCTTTGGAAATGGATTTGGAGTTGATATTGATGGAAGTGCCTTTTCCAAGTGCTTCCACCTTGGAACCAGTATCGAGGAACTGACCCTTGCCGGCAAACGTGATGCCTGTGAAATCACAGGTGGAATGATCGCCCTTGAGGATGGTATCCGGATAGAGGCAGGATGTATGGGAGCCGAAGGAACCGGATACCCAGATCATGTGTCCGTCTTCTTCAATGATGGACTTCTTGGTATTCAGGTTGTACATGTTCTTCGACCAGTTTTCAATCGTGCTGTAGCGCAGCGTTGCCCCCTTCTTGACGTAGAGCTCGACGGCTCCGGCATGAAGGTTTGCCACGTTGTATCTTGGAGCCGAGCAGCCTTCGATGAAATGGCAGTCAGCGCCTTCTTCAATGATGATCAGAGTATGTTCGAACTGTCCCGCACCAGGCGCATTGAGGCGGAAATAACTCTGCAGCGGGATGGAGACGTCGACACCGGCCGGGACGTAGACGAAGGAGCCACCGGACCAGACAGCACCGTGCAGGGCGGCGAACTTGTGGTCCGTCGGCGGGACGAGCTTCATGAAATGAGCCTTGACGATGTCTTCATATTTTTCCAGGGCCGTATCGAAGTCGGTATAGACGACGCCCTGCTGGACCAGTTCGTCCTGGATGCTGTGGTAGACGACTTCCGAGTCGTACTGGGCACCGACGCCGGCGAGGGACGTCTTTTCGGCTTCCGGGATACCCAGGCGGTCGAAGGTGTCTTTGATGTCATCGGGGACGTCGTTCCAGTCAGCTTTCATCTGAGCGTTCGGGCGGACATAAGTGACGATGTTGTCCATGTCGAGTTCGCTGATGTCCGGGCCCCAGTCGGGATATTCCATGTGGTTGAAGATATCCAGCGATTTGAGGCGGAAATCGAGCATCCACTTCGGTTCGTGTTTCTTTTCCGAAATTTCACGGACGATGTCTTCCGTCAGGCCGGCATCGGTCTTATAGGAATAGGTAAAATCTTTCTTAAAGTTATACATGTTGCCGAAGTCGGCGAAGGTATCGATCTTCTGGCGTTCTTCAGCGATTTTTTCTTCTTTCTGTTCGACCAGTTTTTCTTTTTCCTGATCGACCAGCTTTTCTTTATTATCAGCCATAGCTGTACCTCCTACTATCCTTTGTATGCGTCGTAGCCGTTGGCTTCAATAGCCTGGATGAGCGATGCATCGCCGGTCTTGACGATCTTGCCGTCGATGAGGATGTGGACGAAATCCGGTTTCAAGTGCTGCAAGATTTCACTGTGGTGGGTAATGACCAGGATGGAATTGTTTTCATTGTGGTACTTGGATACCGTGTCCGATACGATGCGGACGGCATCGACGTCGAGGCCCGAGTCGATTTCGTCGAGCATGGTCAGTTTCGGTTCGAGCATGCACATCTGGAGGATTTCCGTCTTTTTCCGTTCGCCGCCGGAGAAGCCGTCATTGACATAGCGTTCAGCATAAGACTTATCCATCTTCAGCTGTTCCATCTGGGCGTGGAGCTTCTTACGGAAAGGCATGATGCGCTGCTGCTGACCCGATACGGTGCTCTTGGCGTTGCGGATGAAGTTTTCAACGGAAATGCCCTGGACGGCGATAGGCTGCTGGAAGGCCATGAAGATACCTGCTTTGGCGCGTTCATTGACGGGAGCTTCCGTAATATCTTTGCCTTCAAAGAAGATCTTGCCGGCTGTGACGACGTATTTCGGGTTGCCCATGATGGCATTGAACAGCGTCGATTTGCCGGCGCCGTTGGAACCCATGATGACATGTGTTTCGCCTGTGTTGATCGTCAGGTCGAGGCCTTTGAGGATTTCTTTGCCTTCGACAGCGATGTGCAAGCCTTCTACTCTTAATAATTCACTCATCAGTATCACTCCTACATAAGTTATACGTTTCACCTCTCCCCTGCACAGCAGGACAGAGCGCGAATTTTTGTATTGATAAAGTGTACCATTTAGATACACTTACTGGACTGTTCTTAATGTACTCTATAAACGCCACAAAGTCAACCTATTTAGTAGCGTTTCTGGTTATTTTTTATCAAATTTATTATGCATCCACCGGGCCCGGGCCTTGCTATGCATCCATACCTGCATGACACAGACGGCGACAGCTGCCGCCAGCAGGCCTAGAAGACCTGCCGCCGGGCCGTCGACGACGATGGCATAGAGTAAATAGGCATAGACGACGATCCATAAGAAGACCTTGAGCTTCATGAGCTTGGTCAGCTTATTCACAGGCGCCGCATCCTTCACAATTTTCTTCCGGGTCCCCGAAGAGGCGGGCTTTCTGGCCGCGCATAGCCAGGACGGCCTGAATGTACATGGCACATTCGATGCGCTTCTTCTGGATCTTGCAGCTCAGTTCATACGGCGTCTGGATGTTGCCGCCGTACTTGATGTTATTGGCATGGCAGCCGCCGCTGCAGAAGAACTTGGCCCAGCAGTCGCAGCAGATGGGCTTGTTGAGGACGTGCATGTCGCGGAAGAGCGGCGGCAGTTCCGTATTGGTCACGCCGTCATAGACGTTGCCGATGACATAGTCGTCCTGGCCGACGAACTGATGACAGGGATAGATGTCGCCGTTGGGGACGACGCACATGTATTCATGGCCGGCACCACAGCCGCGCAGGCGCTTGGCGATGCAGGGACCGCGATAGAGGTCCATGATGAAGTGGTAATAAATGAAGGGCCGGCCTTCATCCATGCGTTTCAGGTAGAAATCGGCCAGGCGGTCGTATTCTTCATAAATGCGGGGCAAGTCGTCATCGGTGATGGCATAGGACAAGTCGTCGCCGACGACGGGTTCCATGGACAGGCCTTCAAAGCCGAGGTCAGCCATGTGTTCTACGTCTTTGGTGAAATCGAGATTGTATTTTGTATACGTCCCGCGGACGTAATATTCTTCACCGTTGCGGTGTTTCGCCGCATAGACCTGATTGTCGGCACAGGTCTTGTACGAGCCGTGACCGCCGGCATCGGGACGCATGCGGTCGTGTACTTCCGGACGACCGTCGAGGCTCAGGATGAGGCTGATGTGATTATCCGTCAAATACTTGACCTTGGCCGGGTCGAGGAGCATGCCGTTCGTCGTCAGGGACAGCTTGAATACTTTATCGTGGATCTTTTCCTGTTCCCGGATGTACTCGATGGTCTGCTTGACGACGCCGAAGTTCATCAGCGGTTCGCCGCCGAAGAAGTCGATTTCGCAGTGCTGGCGTTTGCCTTCGGTGCTCTTGATGAGCAGGTCGACAGCGTGTTTGGCTACGTCGAAGCTCATGAGTTCCCGCTTGTGCGTATCGTAATCGCCCTGGGAGGCAAAGCAGTATTGACAGCGCAGGTTGCAATCGTGGGCAATGTTCAGGCAGAGCGATTTGATGACCGGTTCTTCTTCGGCGACGACCTTGAAGTTTTCCGTCATCGGTGCAAAGAGCATTTCCTTTTCGATGAGCTCATCCAGTTCGCCCAGGGTTTCGTCCAAATCCTTTTTATCATACGTCCCGGCAAAGGCCTGATAGACAGCGTCTTTATTGGTACCGTCATAGACGTCGAGGACATCGTAGGTCATCTTGTCGATGACGTTGATGATGCCGCTGTTGACGTCGAGGAGCATGTACGTCCCGTTCTGACAGTATTTATGAATCATTGGTTTAATTTCAGCCATGAATAATGTTTCCTCCATACAAAAAGAAGGGGGTGCCGCGTGAGCGACGCCCCTTTTCCTTCACGTAACTTATTTTGTGCAGATCTGATTGCCAACAGTGCAAGAAGTTTTGCAAGCGGACTGGCAGGACGTCTGGCATTCGCTGCAGCCAGCATGCTGTGCCGTCTTCTGGATCGATTCTGTGTTGATTGTAATGATGTGTTTTGCCATGATATTCACCTCGCTATCAATGATTATTCCTTATTTTACCACATTCTCGGTGATTCTACAATATGACAGGATTACAAGAGTTTGAAGCCTTCAAAGAAGAAATTCTTGCCCATGCTGATGACGATGGACCGTTCATCGAATACGTCATTGGTATCGAAGAATACGTCGAAGCCTTTCTTATAAGTAGCATAAATCGAAGTGATGCGACTTAAATAACTGCGGATTTCCTCGGCTGTCACTTCCGGTTCGCCGTCAGCGCGCCATTTCTTGTTCTTGAAATTCGCAATCAGCGGCGCATGAGCGATGACACGGGAGCGGTGCGCCAAAACCCAGTTCCAAACTTTTTCACCGTACTGCTGTGCTTCCTCTTCATGACCTTCTTCGAGGCCATCGAGGGTAAACAGGACAGGCCGGCCTTCGTACATGATTTCATCCATGTAACTGCCTTTGACATATTTTAAATTCACAGAAGCACCCCCTGCAAAATCATGTGAAACATGACGAATATTTATGTCTAACAGTAATCATTGTATCGTGCTTCCGGGATATTGTCAATAAAAAGGTCCCGTCGCATAGCGACAGGACCTTTTTGAGTGGTTAGCAGCTTAGTGGCTAGGAATTAGCAAAGGCCCCCAATCGGGGCCTTTTTATGATTTACAATCTGTAGGGGCTTGCACGTGGCAAGCCCGATTCAGGGTATGTGCGATTATCCAATTAGTTTTTTAGAGAACCGTTCAAATGTCCGGCAGGGCGCACTCTGGGCGCCCTCTACTATTTCTTATGGAAAAAGTGTGGCGAATCGCCCCATTGTCCCAGGCCGATGGTGTCGCCTACGGAGGCTACGCGGGCGCTGAGGCAGTTCTTGCACTGGTCCGGTACTTCGTCGACACAGGGTTTGTTGTCGTATAAGAGGTACTGTGGGCGATATTTGGGGACCGTGACGATGGGCATGAGGACGTTGGCCCCGGCTTTGAGGCCCAGTTCCCGTCCCAGGGGATGGAGGGCCTGGAGGGCCGTCGTAGCGGCGATGTTGACGTCGGGCAGGAAGAGGCGCGTGACGGCAATCATCTTGAGGCCCAGTTCCAGGCGCCGTTTCTTTTCTTCGGCACTGTCCATACCGGCAGCCATGACGTCTTTGCCGACCGGTGTATTGTGATGGACGACGTAGGGACCCATGCCGATCATGTCGATGTCCATGTCCCGGTAAAAGAGGATGTCATCGGCCAAATCGCCCAGGGTCTGGCCGGGCAGGCCGATCATGTCCCCTGTCCCGACCTGGTAGCCGATGCGGCGCAGGCTGTCCAGGCAGTCCTTGCGGACCTGCCAGCGGTGATGGCCGTCCTGGGGATGGAGCGTCGCGTAGAGGTCGGGGTTGCTCGTTTCGATGCGCAGGAGATAGCGGTGGGCGCCGGCGTCGAACCAGCGGCGGTACGTTTCTTCCGTCTGTTCACCGACGCAGAGGGTCAGGCCCAGTTCGCCGTGGCTCAAGGCCTTGATGTCGCGGACTAGGCCTTCGACGTAGTCGATGAACTCTTCATCCTGCCGTTCGCCGGACTGGAGGGTCAGGGAGCCGTAGCGGTTCTCCCAGGCCCAGCGGGCCATGGCCAGGATGTCTTCGCGCGGCGTATCGAAGCGTTCTACTTCGTCATTGCTCTTGCGGATGCCGCAGTATTTGCAGTCTTTGATACAGTAATTGGAAAATTCGACGAGGCCCCGGTAATAGACGACGCGTCCCACACCGGCGGCCTTGACGGCATAAGCCGCATCATAAAGCGCCTGGAGTTCATCAGGATCGGTAATCGAGAGCAGCGCGATCAAATCGTCGCGGGTTTTCGGTTGTGGAATAGTCATAGACGGAACTCCTTTCAGATGGCCTGCTATTCGTTGGCCCAATGAATCTTTTCAAAGAAAAGGAAGATGAGGCTCATGACCATGGCGACGACCGTAGCCAGGCCCATGCCCTTGAGCTGGACCGGACCGAGGACGATAGTCGCCCCGCTGAGGCCGGAAATCATGGTGACAGCCGTGAGGATGAGGTTCTTCGAGCGCGTATAATCGACTTTCTTTTCGACGAGCATACGCAGGCCTGAAGCGGCGATGAAGCCGAACAGGAGAATGCAGACACCGCCCATGACCGGCGTCGGGATGGCGTGGATGAGGGCTGCGATCTTGCCGACGAAGGAAAAGAGGATGGCAAAGACAGCAGCGCCGCCGATGACCCACGTACTGTATACGCCGGTAATGGCCATGACGCCCATGTTTTCACCATACGTCGTATTCGGCGTCGAACCGACCAGGCCGGACAGGACGTTGGACAAGCCGTCGGCAAAGAGCGACCGGTGCAGGCCCGGGTCCTTGATGAGGTCGCGGCCGACGATATCGCTGGTGACGAAGAGATGGCCCAGGTGTTCGGCCAGGACGACGAACAGGGCCGGCATGATCATCATGATAGCGCTGAGATTGAATTCCGGCTTATAGAAGGTCGGAAAGGCGACCCATGGCATTTCCTGGACATGGGTCCAATCGACGACGCCCATGAAGAACGACAGGATATAGCCGGCAATGACGCCGATGAGGATGGGGATGATGCCGATGAAGCCCCGGCCGAGGACAGTGGCCAGGATGGTGACGACTAGTGTGAACGTCGAAATGATCATGGCCGTTTCATTGGACATGCCCTGGACTTCGCCCATATAACCGGACATATTCATGGCCAGCGGCGCCAGTTCCAGGCCGATGATGGCTACGATGGAGCCCATGGCAGCCGGCGGGAAGAGGACGTCGATCCACTTGGTGCCGACCTTGTCGACAATGGCCGCCAGGATCATGAAGGACAGGCCGAAGACGATGAAGCCCCCCTGGGCGTCGCCATAGGACATGCCCGGTGTCGCGCAGACAGCCAGGACCGGCGAAATGAAGGCGAAACTCGAACCGAGGTAGGCCGGCAGGCGCCATTTACAAATGGTCAGATAAATGAGCGTACCGACGCCATTCATGAACAGGGCCGTCGCCGGGTCGACGTGGAGGTGGAGCATGGCAAAGGGATAGCCCGATTTCGGCAGCATGGCATGATAGGCATTGTCAATGGCCTTGAACATCAAGGGATTATGGACGATGCGGTGATTGACGATGCACGTCTGCCAGTTGCGGTTGCTCTTTAAGACCGACGGCTTGCCTACATAGCCTTCCAGGCTGATACCGTCCTGGTCGGCAGTGACGGCAAAGACATCGCGGGCGACGTTGGCGCCGTAGATATTGGCAACGGTTTCCCGCAAATCGCCGGTGCCGCCGGTCTTCATTGTCGTCCGGCCGTTATTGGTAAAAGTAAAGGCAATGGCCGGATTGGCCAGGGCCAGTTTGGTCACCATTTCAGAGATTTTCGAACTTTCCGTCCGTTCGCTCTTGAGGAACTTGCGCCGCGCCGGCGTATTGTAAAAGAGGTCGCTCACTTCCATCGTCGTCCCGACCGGTGCGCCGGCCTGGTCTTCTGCCGTGATTTCGCCCCCGTCGAGGATGAGGTGCGTCGCAAAGTCATCGCTGGCCTGGCGCGTCGTGATCTGCATGTGCGATACGGCGGCGATACTGGGCACGGCTTCGCCGCGGAAGCCTAAAGACGTAATGGCAAAAATATCTTCGACGGAACTGATCTTGCTCGTACCGTGGCGGATGATGCACTTATGGGCATCTTCCGGACTCATGCCGCAGCCGTCGTCAGTGACCCGCATATAGGACTGGCCGCCGTCGGCGATTTCCACTTCAATGGCATGGGCACCGGCATCGATGGCATTTTCTACGAGTTCTTTGATGCACGATGCCGGCCGTTCGACGACTTCGCCGGCAGCAATCTTATTGCGCGTTGCTTCATCTAAGACATGAATGATTGAACTCACTGGATCCCACTTCCTTCTTTGGCATCTTTTTGCAGATTATATAAGAAAGAAATCGCTTCAATCGGCGTCATACTGCTGACATCGACGCTGAGCAACTTGTCGATGACGGGACTGGAAAAGAGGCTGTCTCCCATGGGTGACGGCGCCGGATTCACAGGCGCCTTGGCCGGGACGGGTGCTCCGCCGTTCTTTTCCAAGTCTTCCAAGATGACGTCGGCCCGCTTGAGCAGGCTTTCGGGCAGCCCGGCCAGACGGGCGACGTGCAGGCCATAGCTGCGGTCGGCCCCGCCGGGAATGATGCGCCGCAGGAACTTGATGTTCTTGCCCCGTTCCTTGACGGCGACGGTATAATTCTTAATTTTCGGCGAATCGTCAGCCATGGCGATGAGCTCATGGTAGTGCGTCGCAAACAGCGTCAGGGCGTGGATGTGCTTCAGGCAGTATTCGATGACAGCCCGGGCGATGGACATGCCGTCGAAGGTACTCGTGCCGCGGCCGATTTCATCGAGGATGAGCAGGCTGCGGCTGGTGGCGTGTTTCAGGATGTACGACACTTCCTTCATTTCCATCATGAACGTACTCTGGCCGGTGAGGATGTCGTCGCTGGCACCGATACGGGTAAAAATGCGGTCCACCGGGCAGATAGACCCTTCTTTGGCGGGAATGAAGGAGCCGGCCTGGGCCATGAGGACCAGCACGGCGACCTGGCGCATATACGTCGACTTGCCGGCCATGTTGGGGCCGGTGATGACCAGGATTTCATGGTCTTCATGGTTCAAGGTGACGTCGTTAGGCACGAACAATTCGTCTTTCAAATACTTTTCAATAATGGGATGGCGGCCGTCCTTAATGGAAATCGTCGCCTTGGTATTGAGGCTGGGACGGACGTAGCGGTTGTCATAGGCCGCGCAGGCCAGGCTGTACAGGCAGTCGATGCAGGCAATGGCCCGGGCCGTTTCCTGCATGGCCGGGATATGGCCCTGGATCTGGCGGCGGATATCGCCGAAGAGCTTGTATTCCAGCGCCAGCATCCGTTCCTGGCTGGTCAGGACTTTGACTTCAAATTCCTTCAATTCCGGCGTGATGTAGCGTTCGGCATTGACCAACGTCTGCTTGCGCACGTAGTAATCGGGGATGGGCTTGGTATTGGCATGGGAAATCTCGAAGTAATAGCCAAAGACCTTAGTATAGCCGATTTTCATCTTGATGCCCGTCTTTTCCCGTTCCTTCTCTTCCAGTTCCTGCAAAAAGGCATGACTGTTGGCCGCAATGGAGCGGA
>OKRS01002560.1_pt1 | contig 10304 bp, 6 predicted proteins | sample 1601191 | NCBI WGS metagenome assembly OKRS01 (sample SAMEA3541509, study PRJEB24748) | human gut metagenome | biome: human gut; feature: human-associated habitat; material: faeces | place: China | collected 2012 | reverse complement strand
GAACGACGACGGCAGCACCACCGAGACCATCTACACCTTCAAGAACGAAGCTGTCACCCTCACCGATGCAGAAAAGGAAGCCGCCGCTTGGAAGGCTCTTGCCGAGGCAGAGCACAAATCGGTCGAGGAGTTGCAGAAAGAGGGCTACAAGATCAACAGCTCCACCTTCAACGAGATTACCAAAACCACCTGGACCGTGGAGACCAAGACCTCCAAGACCGAGACGACGAAGGAAACCCTTAACCAAACTCTAGTAGACGACACCTGGACCCTGGAGGGCACTACCCTCAAGACCAAGGACGGCCAAATCTACAAGAACCTAAAGCAGAACGCCGACGGCACCTACACCGCCACCAAGGAGGAGAACGGCAAGACCGTCACCTACACCTTTACCCTTGGGGAAGATAAGTCTCTGGACGACGATACCATCAAGGCTATGCTGGCTAAGGAATTCCCGGAATCTAATGGCCAGATCACTTTGGATACCACGACCAATACCGCCACCTACAAGAAGGCGGATGGCAGCACCGTTACCATCGACTACAGCAACCTGAGCAAAAAGACCCTGAAGATCGACAAATCGGTCAGTGACGCCGTCTCTGTGACAGAGACCATAAAGACCGACGCCGACCTAAAGGAAGCACAGGAAAAGCTGTACCAGGAGCTGAAGAAGAAGGTAGAATCCATTCAGCTGAAGGACGGCGAGGAGCTTTGGATCGGCGACCTGAAGATCACGGACATCGGGACCCAGAAAGAGGAGATCATCAAGCACTTTACCACGGCTGTGTCCCACGAAAATATGTCTAAGGAGGCCCTCATCAAAGCCCTGAACGCCCAGGCTGATGAGGCAAAAACGACAAAAGTGACCGTGAACCAGGGCACCAAGTATGAGGAGACACTGAACAACTACTACTCTGGCGAGTCTCTCACGCACAACCCCAAGGAGCCTCCCACGTACTGGAATGGAAAGCCAAAAGACTTGGAGCAGAGAGACGACATCACCCACCTGGACCTGGCCTCCGGTGCCAAGATGGACAAACTGCCGGATAAGAACGGCAACGTGACCCAGACCGACTGCGTGCTTCTTGCCAAGAACCAGAAGCTGGAATGGAACTACGACGCTGATAAACTGGTAAAGGGCGATGGCAACACGACCGTGGGCCTGAAGAAGCACATCTCCAAGGACACTGAGGACGGCAAGGGCTATCACTACGAGTATGACCGCCTCGATGGCAAAAACAATAACCCCGAGAAGAGTGCCTTCTACAAGCTCACCGGCACCGTGGCCTATGATGCGCTCAAGAATGACGATGGCACCATTACCGAGTTTTCCGGTTGGTTTGCCGAGGAAGAAGCCGTTAACGCCTACTTAAAGGCTGTTGGACGCACTAACGAAAGCTACCAGACCCTCAACAAGAAGCAAAGGGAGGAGATCCTCGGCACCTATGTGGTGCCCATCACCTCCCCCGGCACCTTTGTGGATCACACCAGCTACCAGGTCTACACCAAGACTGCCGAGATGACCTCCTACGGCTACATGACCCGAGACGCCAACACCTGCGTCAACAGCACCTACAAGCGTCAGAATGGCACCTGGGGCTATGTGGGCGGCTACGATCTGATGATCAGCGACCTGGTGCAGGAGCTGCACAAGATCCTGTGAGCCAAACGCCTGTCATGCAAAACAAATAAAGCACCCGCAGCATTCGCTTCCTGAGGTCAAGAGCCTCTGCGAAGCCTGCTGCGGGTGCTTTTGCTTTTGTCGGATGGTGTTATGATTTCAGTACATCTGCAAGAACCTGCAGCAGGTGCGGAATATCCAACGGCTTTGCAATGTGGCCGTCCATCCCAGCCTTCAATGCACTCTGGCGGTCTTCTTCAAAGGCATTTGCTGTCATTGCAAAAATGGGAATGCCTGCCTTTGCAGCATCCGGCAGGGCGCGGATCTGCCGCGTTGCCTCGTAACCGTCCATCTTGGGCATCTGGATGTCCATTAAGATCAAATCGTACTGCCCGGGGGTCGCCTGCTTCATCTTCTGGACAGCGATCTCGCCATCCTCAGCGGTGTCTACCGTAAAGCCCGCTTCCTTCAGGATCTCCAGTGCGAGCTCGCGGTTCAAGGCATTGTCCTCCACCAGCAAAAGATTCTTTCCCCTGAGCTCGGCGGCAGCTGGCTGCGCTGGCTTACAGGCAGGCTCTGCACCGTACGGCTCTGCCAGCACTCTGCGCAGTTCGGAAAGGAACAGCGGCTTTTCGCAGAAGGCGGTCACACCGGCAGCCTTTGCCTCCACCTCAATGTCGGACCAGTCGTAGGCGGTCAGGATGATGATGGGCGTATCATTGTTCAGGCTGCGGATCTGGCGGGTGACCTCGATGCCGTTCATGTCCGGCAAGCGCCAGTCGATGATATAGGCATGGTAAGCATCGCTCATCTCGATGGACTGCCGTGCACGCAGCACCGCTTCCTTGCCGGAAAGGGTCCACTCGGCACGCATGCCCACTTTGACCAGCATCTTTGTCACGCTGTCGCAGGTGTTGAAATCGTCATCCACCACCAGTGCCTTCAGGCCTTCCAGTTCGGTGATCTTTTCCACCGGACGGTGCTCTGCCTGCGCACGCATGGGCACGCGAACGATAAACTCGCTGCCCTTGCCCTGCGCCGTCTGCACCTCGATGGTGCCGCCCATCATATCCACGATGTTTTTGGTAATAGCCATGCCAAGGCCGGTGCCCTGGATCCGGCTTACCGTGGAGGTGCGCTCCCGCTCAAACGGCTCAAAAATCTTTTTGGCGAACTCTTGGCTCATGCCGATGCCGTTGTCCTTGACGCGGAACTCGTACTGCCCGCAGCCGCGCACCGCTCCGGCAAGCTGCCGCACCCGCACCGAGACCGTGCCGCCCGCCGGGGTGAACTTGATGGCGTTGGACAGCAGGTTCAGCAGTACCTGATTCAGCCGGGTCTTATCGCAGTAGACGTCCTCATCGGTCACATCCATGGCATCCATATAAAGCTCCAGCTGCTTTGCGTAGATCTGCCCGCTGACGATGGTTTTCAGGTCGTGCAGCACATCCGAAAGGTTGACTTCCACTTCTTCCAGATGGATCTTTCCGCTTTCGATGCGGCTCATATCCAGCACATCGTTGATGAGGGAAAGTAGATGATTGCTGGAAGCGAGGGTCTTGGCAAGATAATCCTTCACCCGGTCTTTATCGTCAATGTTGCTGAGTGCCAGCGTGGTAAAGCCGATGATGGCGTTCATGGGGGTGCGGATGTCGTGGGACATATTGGAAAGGAAGGTGCTTTTGGCGCGGTTGGCAGTCTCGGCCGCTGCAACGGCATCCGAAAGTGCCTGATTCACCTGCCTGTCGGCGGTGCGGTCGGACAAGACAAGGATATACTTGGTCCTGCCCTCTACCTCGCTGCCCATGGCGATGTTATGGAACCAGCGCCGCTCTTTGGTCTCCCGATGCTCAAACTCGAAATCCCATTCGCGTTGCTGCCCGCTGAGCAGTCCTTCCAGAAAGTTCTTGTCGCGATCCGGGTCATCCTTCGGGTGCAGCGCTGCCAGAGCACGGGCATCCTGCCGCACTTCTTTCCACGGGATGCCCAGCAGCCGTTCGACGTTGGGGCTGACATAATCCACCTTGGAGGTCTTTGCGTCCAGCATCAGGAAAACGTCGTCTACGTTCAGCGAAAGCTTTTGGAACAGCTCGTCCCGGTACAGGATCTCAGTGTCCTTCCGGCGCAGGGTCGTATGGCTTCTGCGCAGGATCAGCAGGATGATCAGCACAGCAAGGCCAAAGGCGATGCCCGCCACGATCTGCACCGTGTGGAACCACAGCTTATCCAGACTGGCATTGACGATGCTGACCGGCACAAGCCCCACCATCGTCCAGTTCTGGACCGCGGTATCCTCGTAGACCAGATAATAACTGGTGTCGCCCAGTTTGACCCGCAGGTTTCCGCTGCGGCCCTGCGCAAAATCATCCGAAAGGGCAAGAATCTGTTCCTCGGAAAGGTCGGAATGGTCGCGCAGCATCGCAATGAAGTTGTAAATGATTTCCTTGCGATTTACGGAATTGTCAATCACCACCCGCCCATCCGGGTAGATCACATAGTTGCTGGCATTGCCCTGAAAAGCAGAGCTGTCCAGCAATCTCAGCACAGCATCATTATAATAGGTGATGGCAACGGCATCGTAGGCAAAGCCCCGGTAGCTGCCCTGCGTTTCGGGGCAGATGAACGCAAGCATCGGGGCTTTGCCGGGCAGCGCCGTATTCACGACGATATCCTCGCCATCGGAGAGCTTTTCGTCCAGATTGGTCTGCAGGCCAAGGTAGCCGGTTTCCCCGGTCACGGTCGTGTAGTTGCCGTCATAGGAAAGAAAGTAGAAGTTAACAAATCCGGTTGCCTGCTGTGCTTCCTCGATATAGGCCTGAATTTCATCCTCATTCGAGGTGTTTTTCAGAAAGCCGTTGCACAGATGCAGATAGGTCAGGTTTTTGCGCACCATCTCTTTCAGCATACTATTGGATTTATACAGTACCTCTTCCAGATGCGAGGTGCTTTCCTGATAGATGGTCTGCGACATAAACGAGATGTACCGGAAGCTGAAACCGGCTGCCAGAAAGACCAAAAGAAGGATGGCAGCGGCGGCAGGCAGCCACTTGTGCCGGGAATAGCAGCTGCGTTTGGATTCGTGCTTTTCGTCTGCCATTCCGCTCACCTCAGTGTCATGTAGTTTTCCGGCTCTGCAAGCGCTGCGCCGCCGGAGATATAATCGCGCCATGTGTTTTTTACCCACGTATCTTCGCCAGCAGACGTGCCGCTATCGCTCGCAAGCAGCGCTTCCATCTGCTTTTCCGTTGCAAGGCAGGTCACGGTAACGGTGTCGTTATCTCCCAGCGGCTGCCCGTTCCGGGTGATGCCGGTCAGGGTATAGCTGCCGTTATTCTCTTTTACCTCCACAGCAATGCCGCTGACCACTGGCAGAGAACCGCGGTTGAAGGGCACAAACCCGCCCTCGCAGCCTTCCACAAAGGCGTGGACGGTCTCTTTCAGCTCCGCACCGGTCATGGTGCGCTGGCGGGACATCAGACCGTTCGGCATGATCATGGAAGCTGCCATTTTCTGGTTATAATCCGCCTGCAGCACACTGCCGGTAAAGCTGTTTGCGGTGGCAAGCAGCACATCGGTGCCATACACGCCGCGCAGCGTGTTTGCCATCACGGAGAAGGCAGCGCTGCCGCCGTTTGCGTGGAATACGTTGGAATAGGCCTTCCCGGAGGTCAGCACGGTCTCGTTGTCGGCAGGCTCCTCATCGGCAAGGAGCTGGGCATTGAAGGCCTGATACGCCTGCTCAGCGGTAAGCTCGCCTGCGATCATTTTGGAGACCACATCCTTGGAAACGGCAAAGAAATCGTTGGAGGCGATGCGGATATACATGTGGTTTTCTTCCACCACGCTGCGGACGTCCTTCAGATACTCGGTCAGGCGCAGGGGAACGTTCTGGCTGTAGCTCAGTATGTCCTGCCCCTCTGAGACGATGCGGTTCTGCGCCTGTTCGGAGAGCATGACGTTCAGCACCTTCATGGCTTTTTCGCGGCGCGCGGTGTCCTGCTCCAGATCCCGGTTCAGGGCAACTTGGAAATAGGGGGTGGTCATGATCCACGGTTCGCTGTTCTGGCTGAAGAAGGGCAGAAAGATCGTGTCGATGCCCTCATCCTGAAACATCTTCACGCCGGCAGAGCTGCCAAAGTACATGGCAACTTCTCCGTTCCGGAACATTCCGGTCACATCGTCGTAATTCAATGCAAGATCATCTGCTGTAAGGTGGGTATCCTGAATGAACTGCTCCATCCGCTCAAACGCCCCCGGCCACACGGTGTCGTCCAGACCCACCCGCGCGGTGCTGGCGGGGTCGCTGTAGGTAGTGCGCCACTTGCGCCCCGCGGTGGTGGTAAGCTCGGCAGCGGAAAGCCCCTGCAGGGTTTCCATGCAGGTGTAGTCGTAGGTATAATCGGAGGTAAAGCCGCGGATGCCTACCTTTTCAAAAGCCTGACAGGCCGCTACAAAGCTTGCGTAATCGGTGGGCAGGGGAATATCGTACTGCTCAAAAAGGCTGCGGTTGACCACAAAGCCGTGGGCATCCGCGCAGACCGGCAGCCAGTTCACGCTGCCATCCTCGTTTTTGAAGCTGTTGAGGTAGGTGTTGTACACAGCGCCCGCCTCATTGGTCATGGCAAGGTTCATCAGGCTGTCCTTCAACGGTGCCGCATCGTGCAGCGAGAACCGGCAGCAGGTGATGATATCCGGCAGACCGCCGTTTTGCTGCAAAAACTTGTAAAAATCCAGATCGTTGTTGCCGACGATGAACTCAATGTTCACGTCCGGCAGCTGGGACTGGACATAGGGGGCATAGTTTTCGTACAGGCTGGTGCTCCACAGATACACCTGAATAGTCTGAGCGTCTTCCTGCTCCTGTGTTCGTTCCGCATTTTTTTCGCTGCATCCGGTGAGCAGGGATAGCCCCATCACCAGTGCCGCAAGCATGGAAAATAGGCGGCGCAATGTTTTTGTTTTCATCCGATCCTTCTCCTCACACTTCTTGGGCAGCCATCGTTTTGCGGTTGGCTGCTTTGGCTTACTGATCATACATCACCGCCCGCAAGAGTGTGTGCTGTAAAACCCACCCACGGAAAGGATGCCGCAATTTTTGCGTCTTTTCTGTTTTGCGCTCTCCCTCTACCGCGAAGGGGCACAGAATGACAGAGACATAAAAATATTTTACCACTGCCATGAAAAATTTTCAATAAAATTTCATATATTGAACCATAAAAGCTGTGTAGGATTACAATAGATGTGTCACAAAGTGAGAAAAGACGAATGAGCCGTTCTGTGATACAGTTAAATTGCTACACCAAGCATCACAGAAACACATCATTGACAAACCTACATTGTGAACTCAAGGAGCCTGTCCAAAAGAAAGCATAAAAATGCGTATAACGCCCTATGAAATGGTGTCACGGGGCGTTTTATTTTGTCTTGTTTTGTGGGCGATGTTGCGGTTTATGTTGCGGTTTTGCGAAAACTTGCGAGACTAAATAAAAAATCCTACGAAATTACGATTCTAAACGTAAATTCGTAGGATTTTTGGAGCTACTGACCTGATTCGAACAGGCGACCTGCTCATTACGAGTGAGCTGCTCTACCAGCTGAGCCACAGTAGCAGATAAAATTTTCTTGCATGTTCTGCAACGAGAAATATTCTATCATACTTCCTGTGCGCTGTCAAGATTTGATTTTGCGGCAGAACAGGTGCAAATAGTCTGTGACGCAAAAATATAACTGCTCTCCGAGAAAAAAACTCGAAGAGCAGCCTTGCACACAAGAAAAATCAGTTGAACAGCTTACGGCCGATCCAGATGCAGATGCAGGCACCCACAACGGAAACGAGGATCTCACCCACGATGCCGGTAGCGCTCAGACCGATCAGGCCGAACACGATGCTGCCTACAAAACCGCCCAGAATGCCCAGCACGATATTGTGCACGGTGGAAGTTTCGCTGCCCATAATGCGGCCGGCGATGTAACCAGCCAGAGCGCCGATCAGCAGACTGAAAATAAAACCAAACATAATAATTCTACCTCCTGAATTTTAAAGCTCTGCGCTCTGCCCGGCGGTTTCCCGGGCAAAGCGGCAAATATCCTTCAAACAACATTTTTCGCATTCTGGTTTGCGCGCATTGCACACTGCCCGACCATGCATCACAAAGCGGTGGCACAGGTCGCTGCCTTCTTCCGGAGGAACGATCTTCCACAGGGCCATTTCCACCTTCTGCGGTTCCTTGATGCCGTCCACAAGGCCGATCTTGTTGCACAGCCGGATGCAGTGGGTGTCTGTTACGATAGCAGGCTTGCCAAACACATCGCCCATGATAAGGTTTGCGCTCTTGCGGCCTACGCCGGGCAGGGCGAGCAGCTCTTCAAAGGTGGTGGGCACCTGACAACCGTATTTATCGCGCAGCACCCGCATACAGGCGGAGATATCCCGCGCTTTGGAGTGTCCCAACCCGCAGGGCTTGACGATGGCTTCAATGTCTTCGGGTTCTGCAGCAGCCAGCGCAGCAACATTGGGATATTTGGCAAACAGGTCTTCCACCACAATGTTCACGCGGGCATCGGTGCACTGGGCTGCCAGACGCACGCTGACCAGAAGCTGCCAGGCGTGGTCATAATCCAATGTACAGCCGGCATCTGGATATTCTTTTTTTAACCGGTCAATCACTTCCAGCGCCAGCGCCTTTTTTGCAGTAAGGTCTTCTGGTGCTTTTTTGCGAACAGGCATTTCATCCACTCCTATCGACAAAAGCTGATACGATAATACCATGTTTTGCGTTTTTTGTAAACTGCGGGCAAAAAATATCTGAGAATGATTTTCAGATAAAACCTTGCTCTTACTGCCAAAATGCGATATACTATAGAAAAATGCTGGGGGAATCGCGCCTCGGTACGGGAGGAGGAAAACACGATGAACGAACCACTGGCACAGCGTCTGCGGCCCAAAACACTGGCAGATGTCTGCGGTCAGCAGCATCTGCTGGCACCGGGCAGGGTGTTCCGCCGTACCATCGAGAGCGGACGCATCCCGAACATGATCTTCTACGGCCCGTCCGGTACCGGAAAAACGACGGTGGCACGCATCATTGCAGAAAACAGCGGTATGACGCTGCATAAGCTCAATGGCACTTCCTGCGGCACCGGGGACATCAAGGCGGTGCTCAAGGATATCGGCACGCTGGCAGGTGCGGGAGGCATCCTGCTGTATCTGGACGAGATCCAGTACCTGAACAAAAAACAGCAGCAGAGCCTGCTGGAATGCATTGAGGACGGCTCGGTGACGCTCATTGCATCCACCACCGAAAATCCATACTTCTACATTTATAATGCGCTGCTGTCCCGCTGCACGGTGTTTGAGTTCGAATCGCTTTCGGCGGCGGATGTGGAGCGTGGGGTGCACAATGCACTGAAAAAGCTTTCGGAAGGGGAGAGCACAAAGGTCTGCATGGATGAGAATGCCTGTGCCTACCTTGCCGAGAGCGCAGGCGGCGATCTGCGCAAGGCGCTGGGCTGTCTTGATTTTGCGGTGACGGCAGCTCCCATTGAGGATGGGGAAAAGCACATTACGCTGGAAATGATCCAGCAGGTCACCCGCCGCACTGCCATGCGGTATGACCGGGAGGGCGATGACCACTACGACATCGTGTCAGCCTACCAGAAGTCCATGCGCGGCTCCGACCCGGATGCGGCGCTGCATTATCTGGCCCGTCTGCTGGAAGCAGGAGATCTGCCCTCGGCCTGCCGTCGCCTGATGGTATGTGCCTGCGAGGATGTGGGCCTTGCCTATCCACAGATCATCCCCATTGTGAAGGCGGCAATTGATGCCGCCAACATGGTGGGCCTGCCGGAAGCACGGCTCCCGCTGGCAGATGCCGTCATTCTGGTGGCCACCAGTCCCAAGTCCAACAGTGCCCACGATGCCATCAACGCGGCCATTGCGGATGTGCAGGCGGGCCGTACCGGGCCGATCCCGCGCCAACTGCAGAACAAGCACTACGACGGTGAGGATGCTCTGGTGAAGGGCCAGAACTACAAATACGCCCATGACTACGACCATCACTGGGTGGAACAGCAATACCTGCCAGATGCCATCAAGGACGTGAAATATTACACCTTTGGCGATAACAAAAATGAGCAGGCGGCCCGTGCCTACTGGGCAAAGATCAAGGGCGAAGAGAACGTCTGAGCCACGCCTTACACCCAAAACCCAAAAACAAAGAAAAAGGAGAACGATATGCGATATTCCAAACAGCGTGAGCTGGTCATGCAGACGGTGCAGAACCTGTGCGATCACCCCACCGCCGAGGAAATTTATGATGCTGCGGTCAAGGAATGCCCGGGCCTGAGCCTTGGCACCGTATACCGTAACCTGAATAGTCTGGTGGATGCGGGCCGGGTGCGCCGAGTGTCCATTCCAGGCAAGGCTGACCGCTTTGACCACACGCTGCCCTGGCACAGCCACCTGTACTGCACCGTGTGCGGCAGCGTGGCCGATGCCGAGGTGGACGAAAAGCAGGTAATGAAGCTGGTGAAAAACCAGAAGGGCCATGTGCAGGACTGCGCTGTTGTGCTGATCGGCGTATGCGAGGCCTGCTGCGAGAAGCAGGCGCAGGAAAACGCCCACTGAACCATAAAATTTGCACGGAACCTCTTGCCCGGAGCGTATAAACAGGGTATACTATAG
>OKRS01002559.1_pt1 | contig 10304 bp, 2 predicted proteins | sample 1601191 | NCBI WGS metagenome assembly OKRS01 (sample SAMEA3541509, study PRJEB24748) | human gut metagenome | biome: human gut; feature: human-associated habitat; material: faeces | place: China | collected 2012 | reverse complement strand
AGCGGCACGCCACAGGAAGGTCACGGCCTGCGCTCTGGTGCAGGTAGCGTTAGGACTGAAGGTCGTTGCGGTGGTGCCTTTCGTGATGCCGTTCTCAACAGCCCACTCAACGGCATCTCTGTAATATACTTTGTCCGCCACATCGGTGAAAGACATATCCGATTTTGCCGTCCACTTTGCGTAAATGGTGGTATTGGAAGTCAGCTTGATAGAAGTGACTTTGATAGTCAGGGCGCTATTACTGTACCAACCATCGAAGGTATAGCCGTCACGAGTAGGCGTATAGCCGGTCAGGTCAACAGTGGTGCTGCTGGTCTTAGATACCTTGGAAATAGCGCTACCGCCATTGGTATCGAAGGTCAGCGTGTAGATGGTCGCTCCGCCGCCACCGCCTTCATTGCCGCCTGTGCCGCTATTGCGCAGAATCGTCAGCGTGTAGGTTTTAGTGCCGATCTCCACGACAATGTCGGTTGTGCCGCTGTTGGGGATAGCAACGGTTGCGCTGCCGCCGGTGGACAGAGCCTGTCCGTTGATGCTCACGGGCTCGCCGTTTCCAGACACCGCTGTGACTAGCGTAGATGTTGCTCCGCTATCATTTTGCAGCGTATAGGTATAGTTCGTTCCGTTGGCGGTAAAATCGCCGAGCCCCACTGCCAGACCTTCAAAGGTCAGAAGGTCATTACCGGGCACTGCGGCTCGCACCACTACGCGGGTGCCAAGCCGGGAGAAGGTGACGGTTTCCGCCTGGAAGGTTTCCCCGGAGATGGCACCGCCAATACTGGTCTTTTTCGTTTCCAGAACGGCCCCGGCAGCATCCAGCAGCGTGGCCACCAGCTCTGCGCTAGTCTGAGGCTGCAGGGAGTTGTTGCGCAGGGTAATGGCGGCGGTGCTGTGGCCGTTGCCGTCGTTCCCCTGTGTCACATCCATCGTCAGCTGCTCTCCGGTGCGGGCCAGTGCGCCGGTCATATGGACGCTGGCCTCGCTGTCACTGCCGTCATACTCCGGGAGGCGCTGATTGCTTCCCGTTCCACCGATCTGGCCTTCCGCCCACGCCTCGGCGTACAGATAGGTACCCACATTGGGGATCTCGGTTTTGCCAATGGATGTCATATACCTGCCCAGATCATAGGTCAGGTCCAGTGTAAAGGTTCCCTGATCGATGCGGGCGAGGGCGCTGTCTCCGGAAACGGTGATTTCATTACCGCTAACCGATACGCCGTTTGTGGTGCAGGCTACCTCTGCAGGCTTGGTATGCAGATCATCCGCATAGAACGCAAGCTTCACCTCGCGGTTCTTTCCGCCAGCCAGCGTGGCGGCAGAGGAATTATAGAGGGTCATGCGCACCGTGCGCTTGCCGGCGCTCTCCGCAATCACTTCCATTTGCGAGATGCCAATGTCGGGATAATCCAGATACACTGTGCCGTTTTCGTTGATGCCGCCGGCGGCGGTGATGGTATAGCTCGGGTCGGTCACGCGGTCTCTCACATGGTGCCAGACGGTAAGGGTGGTGCTTTCATTGGGCAGCAGTTTTTCCGTAAGGGTGGCGGTTTCCCCGCTGCCAAGCTTGACCGTTAGGTTTGTCACATCGTTCAGCCCGGTGTTGCGGATGGTAAAGCGAATGGGTGTCAGGCTGTTCAGCGCCAGCGTTGCATAATCCACACCGATCTGTTCCACTGCCACCGCATCGGTGATAAAATTAGAAGTAGCGGTATAGAGGATCGTTTCCTCACCCGGAACGGTCACGCCGCCGATTACCTCCGGGTTTTCATCGTCATACCGGGTGACCTGAATGGCAGCCTGCACCTGATTGCTGCCGCTGACATAGGCATCAAAGTGGTCAGCCAGCGTGCGATCCGGCAGCTCTGCCAGTTCCAATGGTGCGGAGAGCGTGTAGGTATTTGCGGCATAGCGCAGCTTGGCCGCCTTCAAAATGCCGTGATCTACCGCGCCGTTGGCGTCATTGACAGTCTCATTCCAGACGATGGTAAGATCATTGATGCTGCGATGATCCCCGCTGAGGGAAGCGAAGCGGAAGTCTCCGCCCACGACGGCGTTGCCGCTGCTGGTCAGGGCAGACAGAGAGCCGGGGAAGCTGTTGGACATGGTGCCTCCGCCGTCCACAGCCAACAGCTGGATATCGCTGCTGCCGTCTCGGACACTGTGCCAACCGATGACAAATCGGTCGTCCCCGCCGCCGAAGTTGGCTGCAACGACCTGGGGGTTTTCGTCAAGATTGCTGTCACGGGTTGCCAGCATGGCTGTACCGGGAGTTCCGTTAGCAGCCACGGTACAATAGGCGATCTCGTAGGCGGAGGTATCTCCGGTTCCGCTGCGGTCCAGCGAGTAAACCGCCATAGCGGTTCCGTCGGGCAGCATGGCCGCCTGCAACGCCTTCACGCTGCCAGTAGCACCGTTATAAAGCATTTTGGCCTCGCTCCAGGTGCCGCTGTCATAGCAACGGTACATGATACAATCTCTGGTAGTGAAGTTCAGCAGGTTGTTGCTGCCCTGCGTACCGGGATCGGGGGTGTAGACGCTGCGCCAGAACACGATGGCCTTGCCATCGCCGCCCACTGCCGTGGCTGGGGCCAGATCCGGCGTGCCGTCGTTGGTTAGACGGGTGGAAGTCCAGGTTGTGCCGTCATAGACGGACGCTACGATCTCCGTGCTGTTCATCAGCAGGTTTTGCTCTTCCAATGTCACGGGATCACCGGCATTTTTACCCGGCAGGTCGGTGCCCATGCGAACCCAAGCCGCCGCCGCGAAGCTGTCAGTGCCGGACAGAGAAACGCTCGTGTCGCCGTAGCCGGGGAACCCTGTGGGATCGGCAATTTGGCTGGAGACAGAATAGGCGCCGCCATTAAGGGTGGAGAAATGTGCCCGGCTGGCGTAAATATTGCCGATGTTGCCGTCGTTGATGTAGGCCAATACCTTCCCGTCATCGCTGAGCTGTGGATAGGATGTGGGGTTGGCATTGGACTGGATGTTTTGCAGCCCATTGGTGGAGTTCAGAGAGAACAGCATCATCCGCCGCCGAGGCTGGCCCCAAGTACGGGCATATTGCTCCAGATAGTCCCGGCTTTGGAGCGTCGCACTGGCAGAAGCCACCTGCATTCCGCTCTGGGCCGCCGCCATCCGCAGCGAGGCAAGGCTCAGCCCACTGGTGGCGCTATTCCAGTAGTCGTCGATTGTTTTCCAGTTATTAAAAGTCTTGGTGGCTCCAAAGGTTCCGGAGGCGATCACCGCCTCGTAGGAGATAAACAGGAAGGTGGCCACAAATTTGATTCCCACTTCGCTTTGGATCCCCAGGGCCTGACCGTTGATCTGGCGCTTTGTCTCGTCGGCAAGATAGGTGCGGGAAAGAAACTTATTCTGACTGTCCACATCCAAATTGCCGAATAGGCCGATCTTCAGCGCCACGATCGAATAGTCAAAGCCAATGCCGCCAAACGCGTGGACATAGGCGTTGATACGCAGCGTGGTCAAAAAGTCATTCACTGCCGTGGCCGTGGGATCGCTCCAGGCAAGCTCTGTGCCCTGTCCCTGCTGGCCGTAGCGCACTGCGGTACGGAAATCCAGCTGAATGGCACCGCCCAGCTCAAAGGTTGCTGTCAACGGCACGGGGCCAGCCATGGCGTTCACGCTGAAGGAGAAGCCCACGCCAACGCCGGAGGTAAAGCCGCCGCCTACGGTGAAAACCTCCCACTCCTTTTTTTCGGCGTTATAGCGGATCTCCGCTTCGTAAAAGCCCTCCAACTGCAAGTTGAGATCCGTGCTGGTGACATTGTCGGCCAAGGAGTTGGTTCTGTAGTCCCCCTTGGGATCATAGGTTCCCTGGGCCATCTGGCTCAGATCCCCGGTACCGGGCACGCCCACTTCCAGGTTCTGCGTCAGCACATTCGCACCCAACGCCACGCCGTCCTCGGAATAGTCCATGTCCTCCATCTCCAGCGTGTTGTACCCGGCCCAAATCATGGCACGGAACACGGAGGGATCTTCGCTGGGGGTGATGATCATTTTGAACGCGGAACTTTTCACCGGACCGCTCAGATCATCCAGCCGTCCGGTCAGCACCTTGAGAATGTTACTGTCGCCCACTCCGCCAAAGTCGACTCCCTTCACTACACTGGAGGCTCCCATCGTCGCCAGAATACCGGTGACGCGGTCATCCTCTGTCACCTTGGGCACTCGGGTCAAATCAACGACCCGGAAGGGCATTATTTTCTCCTGCAGCAGGCTGCCGTTCAGGCTCAGCTGCGTTTTCATACCCACATCCTTGCCGTCGGCGATCCATCCAGAGGTGGTCATGGTGGCCTCGGTGAGGGTCAGATCGTTTTCCGCTACGGGGATGGATGAGAAGGGATACTGCTTGGTACTGCTGCTCTGGGCGGCAGGAAGAACGCCGTATTCGTCCGCCAGCTTGAGACTGTAATTCCGCGCGTCGGCAATCTTCTCACCCCAGAGGAACATGGTGGTGTGCAGGGTTGCTGTTTTAAAGCTGCTGTTAGGGCCAATCTTCCCGGTCGAGCTGCGGACATCCACTTTCTGACCGTTGGCAAGACCGTAATCAACGCTTTGCGCCACAATGAAGGGCTTGTTTTCCTCCCCCGTCGGCACGCGCTCCAGAGAGACAACGCCCTCTGCGGTGCGCATTACATCGTCCACGCCCAGCTTGCCGTTGACAGTCAGCAGCAGTGGATAGTACTTGTCGCCGTCAATTGCGCTGATTTCCAGAATGTACTCCAGCTGATCCAGAGCGGAAAGCGCCGTGGTGCTGCTCTCGCCCTTTTCGGCCGACCAGAACTGGGTGGAATCCAGATAGACGGTTATATTTCCCGCCGCATCCGTGGTATAGGTGTCGCCGGTGATGCCGCTGACAAGTGCTCCTGCCCTGGAGCCCAGCAGAGCTGTCTGGCAGTAGCCTCCGTTTTTATAAACGCCGCCGCGAACGGTCACCGTCTTGTTCGCCAGCGGATCGCCGCCCGGCGTGATGAGCGTCACAGATGCCCGGGCGACTCGCCGAAGGCTGAAGGTATTCAAGGGATAAAGCTGCAGTTTTGTGGCATCCCGCTCGCCGGAACGCAGATTTTCTTTATAGATGGTGCCCAGATAAATATCCGCGCCGGAGCCGGACCGCAGAGACACCTCACTGGCGATCCCGTTGGGTTCGTAAAGCGCCAGCACGCCATCACTGTTGGTCGTGACCGTTTTGGGCACACCTTTGCCGTCGGTGTATTGCAGCGTAGTTTCCGCTGCAGGCGTCAGCTGGAAGAGATAGAACTTATTTTGCAGCGTTTTCGCTGTCACCTGTACGGCGGCGCTCATGCCCGTGGCGGCATGGGTAGCCGTGACGGTTGCGGTGCCGTTGGCCAAGCCGGACAGCGCCATTTTGGTTTCGGGAAGGTAGGAATCAAAGGAGAAGTTTCTGATGTCCTCATACAGTCCGCCCTGCTTGTAGTTGACGGAAATGGCATTGTTGTTGCTGGAGAGCCACTGGATGCCGTCTTTAAAGGAGTTCCATCCGTACTCGTCATAGTTGATGCCGATGTACTCGATCAGCCCCAGCTCTTGGCGCAGCTGCAAAATTTTAGCTGTATCGGTGGGCAGGGTGCCGCTGACCTTGGAGGTATTGTCCATGGTCAGCGCAGAAATCGTCTTTCCGTTGTCGTCCTGCACCTTCAGTGCGTCGGCATCGTAGACATACAGGGGGAAGGAGTCGGTGCTGGGAGATTCCTCACCAGGGTTCTCCACGCTCAAAACCACCTGATAGGTGTCCTTCAGATTGCCGGCTTCCACACTCCATAGTGACAGGGAGTAACTTCCGGAGGTACCGGATAGGGGCGCACTGTCCACCACTTTGGTGGTGGTGTTGTCCTCTGTGACCCGGGTAATGGTCAGCGTGGGCTGTTGAGAGGCGCCGGTAGTAGCGTTTTCCACCGACCAGTCGATATTGACGGTGCCGTCGGTATCCTTGAGGTAAATGCTCCGGGGCGGTGTCAGCTTGGCCGTGGCAGGTGGTGCCTGCACGATGATCCAGGCAAGTGCCGACAGGCGGACGTCCTCACCACCGGCGTTGGGGTGCGGCATGGAGACCAATACCGTGTAGGCAGGGATATTGCCGTTGGAGAGCTTGGAGAGCACATTCTCCTCGATCCGCACGCTGTTTTCATCCTTGCCGGCGGTATAAGTCGCAATGGGATCGCGGCCGCTCAGATCCGCCTCATTCTTGTAGTTGCCCTCATACAGGTCAATCCTGTAATTGAACTCTTTGCCCGGTGCCATCAGCGCGGCATTGGAGCTCCACAGCACGGTGGCGGGCTGATTTACTCGCGTCACGATGGACGCGCCGCCGGGAATCACCAGTGCCAGGGAATCGCCTGCCGTCACGGTATAGGGCTGTGACTGGCCCGTCACATCATCGGCAGGGTCCTCAGTCCCGTTGTCCGCCGTAAAGGTAAAGGTGACGGTTCCCACCTTGGTTCCTGTGGTGGCAACAAGGCCGGTATCCTCGTCGATGGTGGCAATGAGCGGGTCACTGCTGCTCCATTTACCGGTGATGTAGCTGGCCTGCTCACCGTTTTTCCCCAAAACCTTGGCCTGAAGCGTGGGGCGGGCGGAATCGGCGAGGGAAATCGTATAGTCGGCGTCATTCGTTTCCGGGACTATGGTCACCGTGTGCGCGGAAACTTTCTTTGCCACCGTGAACTGCCGGGTCAGGGGAAGAACATTCACCCAGTTAGGAGAGTCTTTCGTGCCCTCGTTGGCCTGCAGCGTCACCGTGTAGGTGCGGGTGTCAGCAGCGGGTTTGATTTCGTAGTCGCTAATGGTGAAGTCTCCGCTCTCTTCGCCCAGATAGACCTGCAGATAGCTTGGTGCCTCCGCGGAGTCGTACTTCAGCTCGAGGCGGAACGGGGCTTCCTTCGGCTCTGTGCCTTCCGGGGTGTGATAATCGCTGTATACGGTCTTGTAGGCCTGCGCCATGTTGGCGTTCATCGTGAACGATGCCTTGCCGTTGGCGTAGTCGGCCGTCAGTGCGGTGGGGGCGTTGCGCATCAAGACGCTCTCCAGCGCAACGTCGGTAATCGGCTCGCTTGGATACTGTGTGGTATCCAGCGGATGACCGAAAACATCCTTCACGCCGGTCATACCACTGACGATGACCGTGGCGGCATCCACATCCTGCACTGGGTACCAGAGCATTGCCGTGACACCGTAGCTGTTCATGGAAAGCGCATCGGCGCTATACTCGTTGCCGTTGATGGTCACGCTGGCGTTTCTAAGATCCACGAACTCGCTAAAGGTAACTGTGATGGGCACGTGCTGTCCGCTGGCATAGGTTCCCGCCGGGGCCGTGACGCTTTGAATGATGGGCTTGTCCGTGTCCACCAGCCTGGCGGTGACGTTGCTGTTCTTGGTGGTGGCCCAGGAATTTTGGATTTCGCCCTGTACACTTTTCATATACAGTCGGAAGGGCAGCCAGTACCGCTGATCCCCTCTGTTTTGCGTGGTAGACTGCAGGGAGATGTTGACCGTTTCGCCCTTGTTGATCGTACAGTTCAGCGCTTTTGTTCTGTTGTTGCTGAGCCCCAGAGATTCTTCATTGAACTTGTACTCCGTCAGATAGAACGGGGCAAAGGGCTGGTTTTTATACCAGCCATACGGCGCATCGCCAGTATAGGCAGCTTTTTCGGTACTCCAGTTAAACTCGATGCTGGCGTCGATTTGGTATGGTTGATAAAATGGGTCGGAGCCGACGGGAAGCACCGAGTTGCGAGCGCCATCCAGAATTCTGATGGTATCGCTTAGCGCAACGAAGTCCGGATTGTTGGCACCGAGGGCTGTAGTGTATTCATCTGCCAGCAAAGGAATATACATATCCCCCTGTATTGTGTCTGTACTTTCGTATCTTTCCTCATAGTTCGGCGCGGTCATTGATGTTTGTATTGTGGGGACGCCAACCGTCTTTATTAGCTTGAGCTGACAGTGGTCGGCATAGCTGGCGCCGTCATAGAACACCAGATTTTCCGCATCGTAAAATTCAATCATCCCCAGCAGGTCGCCATAGGAATAAGAATTCTCGAGCCAGGCTGGGTTCCCTCCTTTGGTTTGAACCTTGACAGTGATTTTCTGACCACCTAAACTGTAGCCGTCTACCGCATAGGTCAGCCTGTAGGACCCGTCGCTTTGCTCGACCCCACTCACCGCGCCTATCGAGACCTCCACATTGGTGATATAATCGCTGAGCTGGCCTTTTTGAATGCGGTAGGAAAAGCCGGCCGGTTTTCCTCTGTATACAGTAAAAGGCCCGGAGTTCCAGGTGTTGTTTGCGAGATTCCCCAGCGTTTGGCTCATCATGCCGCTCATATCCACCGTCTCAACGCCCTCAGGCTTTGTGGCAAAGGCGGAATACCGCAAGCTGATGCCCTGCAGCTCCAGCTGCTCCATCAGACTATTGAGATTCTCCAGTGCTTCCCCGGCAAACTCCCTGCCGGAGAAATAGGTGTCCTTGATCCGCTGCAGCTCCTGTTCGATTTGGATCATGGTCTTCAAATCGCCCAGCGCCACCGGAGTCCCATCCACGTCGGCTATACGGGTGAGATCCGTGGCGGGATTTTCCAGCAGCTCCATGACAGCCTCCAGTGTCAACACCCGGCCGTCCAGCGTGATGGTTTGATCCACCTTGAAATTGCCGTCTTCATCCAGCAGCCCCAAAGCGTTCAGCATGGAAAGCACCTGGTCGCTGCTGCCGCCAGTCAGGGCGGAGAGCTGCTCCAAAATCGCCTGATTTTCCTTGGGTGTGTTGCCCAGCGAATCGCTCACCGCTGCAAACGCCGCTGTCGGCAGCATGGTCAGCAGCATGCAGCAGACGAGCAGTATGCTAAGTATTCGTTTTTTCATTGGCTTTTCTCCTCCTGTTCGTGTCGGTTCGGTTTGTCCGCCCCGCCTTTTTTCTGGTTTTCTCTGTTTCTGAGCCGGAAGCACAGCGCGGTGATCGCCGCCGCCGCGGCAAAGGAGACGACGGCCACCAGCACATAGCCGCCCGCGTCCTCCCGCAGCAGCATCGCGCCGAACACGCCCCATGCTTCCGGTTGCCCCGGCCCGACGACCGTGCCCGCCGCCTGCATCAGTGCCGCGAACAGCAGCATACACGCTGCGGAGAGGCTTATTGCCTCGCGCCGCTGCCTCCGGCGGGTGTTTTCCCGCACCCGCTGCTTGACGAGTGCGACCCGTCTTGCGGTATCGTACATTTCGTTTGAACCTCCTCTCTGGATTTTTTGAAATGCGGCTTAAAAACCCCTTCACTTATATAGGTACAAAAAATCGAAAAAACTCTCACCCAAAACGCAAAATTTTTCAAAAAAATTTGAGAGCCGCCAAAAAGCAGCTCTCAGGGAGTAGATATTCGGTTATTTCCTCTGCGATAAGCGGAAAGCGGACAACCTTCCCGCCGCCACCAGCAGCACCGGCAGGGCGTAGGCGATGTACTGCGCCGCGCCGCCGTGGGCGATGAGCAGATTATAGATGGCGTGGAGGGTGATGGCCGCGCCCAGCAGCCCGCAGGTGCCGGCGATCTTCAGCCACGTCCGCTGCCACGTGTACGCAAGCCCGCCGCCCACGATCAGTCCGCAAAGCACGTGCATGGCACCCGTGCCGAAGCCCCGGAAGAAAATGAAGGAAAAGCGGTCCGCGCCGTTCTGGATCAGATAGCACACATTTTCAAAGGTGGCGAAGGAAAGCGCCGCTGTGATCGCGGCGGGCTTGATCCGCTCCGCCTCCGGCTCGAATACCAGCAGGTAAAACACCAGCGGCAGCAGCTTCATCACCTCCTCCACCACCGGGGCGATCTGGGTGGCGGCGTTGACGGCGTCCGCCTGATACAGCCGGGCGAAGAAGGTGTTGAGATAGGCGGAGAGCAGACAGGCCCCCATCCCCGCAAGGCAGAACATCAGTGCGGCGCGCTGCCCCCGCTTGAGGGACAGCAGTGCCACCACCAGCGGGGCCGCCATGCAGACGAATACATTTTCGATATAGGTCACGCCTCCACCGCCTTTCGCACTGCGGGCAGAAATAAAAGCAAAACGAGGGTCAGCAGGAAATCGAACCAGAAATAGGGGTTCGTCAGCGTGTCGCTCACCCAGAAACAGGAGGCCGTCCACAGGGCGTACTCCAGCGTTGTGAAGGCCAGTACCGTTCCGTGAAACCGGCGCAGCCGCCCGTTTTCCGTCTTTTTCGCCCAGACGAGACCCCGCACCGCGCACCACGCCAGCATCATCGTCAAGCCGCACATGAGGACGTTGAGAAGC
>OKRS01002552.1_pt1 | contig 10333 bp, 10 predicted proteins | sample 1601191 | NCBI WGS metagenome assembly OKRS01 (sample SAMEA3541509, study PRJEB24748) | human gut metagenome | biome: human gut; feature: human-associated habitat; material: faeces | place: China | collected 2012 | reverse complement strand
GTGATAGTCAACAGACCATTCACTTTGTCGGGATTTTCAAATGAAATGTTCATTTCTTCGTTGTTTGTATTTATTGTTTTTACTTATTATATTTCACAGAAGTGCAAAATTACACATTAATAATGTAAATAGAGAATATATAGGTCAAAAATTTGTTTTTTTAACAAGCTCTTGCAGCACTGTTCCGTCCATTCTGCGCACGCGTAGCACGCCGTCATCGTAGGTTGCGAAAGTGGGTTCGTTGCCGCCTTTTGGGAATGTTATAGAGCCGAGGTTGCAGACCACGTCGCCCTGCTCTGTCGCTTCGAGCTTCCAGAGGTGGGTATGTCCGTAGATGAAGATGTCGTGCTTCAGTGTTGGGCGGTTCTGCTCGTTGTAGACGTGTCCGTGTGTGAGGAAGAAGCGTTGTGTGCCGTCTACGACGAGGGCGTAGTCTGCCATCATCGGGAACTCCAGGAGCATCTGGTCGACCTCGGCATCGCAGTTGCCACGCACGGCTACGATGCTGTCCTTACGCTCGTTGAGCAGTGCCACGATGCCCTTCGGGTCGATGCCCTCGGGTATGCTGTTGCGCGGGCCGTAGTTGAGTATGTCGCCCAGAATGCAGAGCATGTCGTAGTGTTCGCGGTCGTAGAAGCTGAGCACTTGCTGCAGCGTTGGCAGACAACCGTGAATGTCTGAAACAAAAAGTATTTTCATTTTCTATTGGTTACGTCTTAAAGGTTATTACTTATCCTTGCAGTTCGCGCTCGCGGTCGCGCTTGCGCTTCTGCTCGTCGACGAGCTGGAAGTCCTTCATCTTCAGCTCGAACTGCGAGCCGAGATACTTCTCGCGCACGATACGGTTCTGCGCCAGTTCCTCCGGCTTGCCCTGGAAGAGGATGCGTCCCTCGAAGAGCAGGTATGCGCGGTCGGTGATGGTGAGCGTCTCCTGCACGTTATGGTCGGTGATGAGGATGCCTATGTTGCGGTACTTCAGTCGCCACACTACGTGCTGTATCTCCTCCACGGCGATAGGGTCTACGCCGGCGAACGGTTCATCGAGCATGATGAACTTCGGGTCGATGGCGAGGCAGCGTGCAATCTCGGTGCGTCGGCGCTCGCCACCGGAGAGTTGGTCGCCCATGTTCTTGCGCACCTTGCCGAGGTTGAAGTCGGCAATGAGTGCTTCGAGTTTCTCCAACTGCTCATGGTGTGTCAGCTTTGTCATCTCGAGCACCGCCATGATGTTGTCCTCCACGCTGAGCTTGCGGAACACGCTCGCCTCCTGCGGCAGGTATCCGATGCCTGCACGCGCACGCTTATAGACGGGATAGTCGGTTATCTCCTTGTCGTCGAGATAGATATGTCCGTCGTTAGGCACGATGAGTCCGGTGGTCATGTAGAACGATGTTGTCTTGCCGGCACCGTTCGGACCGAGCAGTCCTACGATTTCGCCCTGCTTCACGTTGATAGACACGTCGTTGACAACGGTACGCTTTCCGTATCGTTTCACCAGTCCTTCGGTGCGCAGCACCATGCAGTGGGGTTTCTCCTCTGCTGCAGCTTCAGCCGCCTGACCATTCTTTATGTCGATTTCGCTCATGTTCTTGTTATTATTTACTCTACAAAGGTAGTGCAAATTGAGTGCATTACAAAAAAAATCTCGATTTTTTTATAATGCCGAGATGCCGCCTACCTTATCTAAAGGTAGTGCAAATTGATAGAAATACCACAAATAAAACATAAAAACTTAGGTGTAATGCCGAGTTTTTATGTTTTTATTGCTACTTTTGCAGCATTAATACATATTAATAATGAGTTAGCAACTATGTTGATATTAAAATACTTAAACACATTAGGACGTTACATTCTTCTGATGGGACGTTCCTTTGCGCGACCGGAGCGTATGCGTATGTTCCTGAAGCAGTACATCAAAGAGATGTCTGCGCTCGGTGTCAACTCCATAGGCATCGTGCTGCTTATCTCGTTCTTCATCGGTGCCGTCATCTGCATCCAGATGAAACTGAACATTCAGAGTCCGTGGATGCCGCGCTGGGTGTCGGGTTACACCACACGCGAGATTTTGCTTTTGGAGTTCTCCTCAAGTATCATGTGTCTTATCCTCGCCGGCAAGGTGGGGTCGAACATCGCTTCGGAGTTGGGCACAATGCGCGTGACGCAGCAGATTGACGCCTTAGAGATAATGGGTGTCAACTCCGCCAACTATCTCATACTGCCGAAGATTTTGGGATTGGTTACGCTGATGCCGTTCCTCGTCATCTTCTCCTCGGCAACGGGTATTCTCGGAGCCTACGGCACGGCGTACATCGGACACATCCTCTCGCCCGAAGACCTGACACTGGGTTTGCAGCACTCGTTCAACGCGTGGTTCATGTGGATGAGTATCATCAAGAGTCTTGTCTTCGCGTTTATCATCGCGAGCGTGTCGAGCTTCTTCGGCTACACCGTCGAGGGCGGCTCGGTGGAGGTTGGCAAGGCGAGCACCGATGCCGTTGTATGCTCAAGTGTACTGATATTGTTCTCAGACGTGTTCCTCACTCAGCTGCTCAGCTAAGCAAAATGAAGTTGTTGTGGTGAGATGGTGAGATGGTGAAAAATGAAGTTGTTGTGGTGAGATGGTGAGGTGGTGACATTACCATCCTAACAACAAATCTCAACACCTCAACAACAAATCTCAACATCTCACCACCACAACATCTCAACACCACAACATCTCAACATTACAACATCTCAACATCTTATGATAGAAGTAAAACACTTATATAAGTCATTCGGCGACAAGGAAGTGCTGAAAGACATCAACGCCGTCTTCGAGGACGGCAAGACGAACCTCATCATCGGACAGAGCGGTTCGGGAAAGACCGTGCTGATGAAAAACCTCGTGGGTCTGCTCACGCCTACGAGTGGCAATGTGCTCTACGACGGGCGCAACTTCGTGGCAATGTCGAAGGAGGAGAAAGTGCAGATGCGCCGCGAGATGGGCATGATATTCCAGAGTGCAGCGCTCTTCGACTCGCTCAACGTATTGGAGAACGTGATGTTCCCGCTCGATATGTTCTCGAAGATGAACTACCGCGAGCGTGTGCGCCGTGCTCAGGAGTGTCTCGACCGCGTGAACCTCGGCGATGCCCAACTGAAGTATCCGGGCGAGATATCGGGCGGTATGCAGAAGCGTGTGGCTATTGCGCGCGCCATAGTGCTCAACCCGAAGTATCTGTTCTGCGACGAGCCGAACTCGGGTCTCGACCCTCACACGTCACTCGTCATCGACGAACTGCTCTCGTCTATCACGAAGGAGTATAACATCACGACCATCATCAACACGCACGATATGAACTCGGTGATGGGTATCGGCGAGAACATCCTGTTTATATATCAAGGCAACAACGAGTGGCAGGGTACGAAGGACGACGTGATGGGTGCCACAAACGAAAAACTCAACGACCTTGTCTTCGCTTCCGACCTCTTCAAACGTGTAAAGGAGGTTGAAATGAACAAGCTGCGTCAATCGCAAACCAACAAATAAAAGCTGTATAAAACAGACAAAAGCTGTATAAAACACATAGACAAAGGGGTTAAGCCGTCGGCTTAACCCCTTTGTCTTTCTATCTCCTCCACCCTATCCATCACGTTCGCAGGCGGACGTTGGTTTAGATATTCATTCTTCATATACTCCATGTATGGTGCCACGTGTTCAAAGAACTGCTGGTAGCCTCGGCACAGATAGTTCTTGCCGGGGTTGCCGTAGCGGTCGTTCACGAATCGGTTCTTCGGACACTCGCCGTGACAGGCAAACTCCCAACGACATTCCTTGCACTCCTGCGGCAGCGACTTATGTTTAAGCTCGCTGAAGCGCTGCTGTTGCTCGCCGTAGAGCATCTCGGTGATGGTTTTCTCGCGTATGTTGCCCAGTCGGTATTCGGGGAACACGAAGTGGTCGCAAGAGTAGACATCGCCGTTGAACTCCATCACGCCGGCGTGTCCGCACTCCTTGGCGTACATACAGATGCCTGGTGTCACGCCGACCCAGTTGGCAAGCATACAGTCGAACAGCTCCACGTATATCTTTCCGACGTCGTGGCGCACCCACTCGTCGAATATAGTGCAGAGGAAGTGCCCCCACTGCTCGGGCGTTACGCTCATGTCCGATAGCGGTGCGTCGGCAGCATCGGTGAGCGTGGCGAGATGTCTGCCGTCGGCGTGGCTCACCGTGCGCTCCACGATGGGCGTAAACTGTAGATACTGGCAGCCGTTCTCCTTGAAGAAGTGGTAGAAGTCGAGTGGATAGTCGGCATTGAAATCGTTCACCACCGCCATGGCGTTCCACTCCACACCGTGCCTCTTCAGCAGGCGTATGCCGTGCATCACTTTCTGCCATGTCTGTCCGCCCGACGCGGTACGGCGGAACTCGTCGTGAAATTCCTGTGGTCCGTCGATGGAGATGCCCACGAGCCAGTTGTTCTCGCGCAGGAAGCGGCACCACTCGTCGTTGAGCAGCGTGCCGTTGGTCTGTATCGAGTTGGAGATACGCCTACCCGCGCCGTACTTGCGCTGCAGCTCCACCGCTTTTCTGTAGAACGCCAGTGGGCGCAGCAGCGGCTCGCCGCCGTGCCATGTGAATAGGATGTCGGGCGAGGTCTGTGCCTCAATGTACTCTCGGGTGAACTGCTCGAGCATCTCCTCCGTGAGCACGCGCTTCTGCGTGTCCTTGTAGAGGTTCGACTTCTCAAGATAGTAACAGTACTCGCAACGCAGGTTGCAGGCTGCGCCAACAGGTTTGAGCATAACGTATAGCGGACGGGCAAAGGGAGATATGGTTGACATAGATGGTGAGGTGGTGTTATGTTGAGATGGTGATGGTGATGATGGTGATGATGAGGAGGGGTGAGATGGTGATATTGGGGTGAGACAAAATTACGGATTATTATTCTATTAACGCATTGATATGGCTCAATATTTTGTGCAAAATCTGAAAAAACGACAAAAAACACCCCGAAAAAGAACAAAAAACAACTAATTCAAAAATAAAGTGGCAGATAATTTGTGGATATTAGAAAATAAAAATATCTTTGCAAACGAAAATTATCATCAATACATAACAACCTACCAAGACCATAAGACACAAACCGTCTGCGAGCGGTCTTTTTACAGGACGAAGCGAGCAGATAAATACCTTTTAAACAATCACCTAATAATTACCTTCTCAAAGAATAAGAAAAACTGATAGTCATCACTTTACTATTAATTGAAAAGCCATGTCGCAGTTGATGCAACATGGCTCTTTTTTTGTTTATGTGATCTTCTCAGCGTAGCATCCAACAGCCGTCGTGCAGCACGAGTGGCACAACGACTTCTTCTTTTGTCTTGTCGCCGAAGCCGAGCAGCAGGTATGCCTCGCCCACGTGCTTCGCCGTGTCGGTACGTGCGCCCACTGCTTCTACACTCACCAAACCCTGGTGGTCTTTCTTCATTTGTCCCACGTACTGCTTTGCGCTTACTATGAGCTGCTCGCGGTAGCTTGCAGGTATGCTGTCGGGGCGGTAGAAGCCGTCGATGTATGCCTCACACTTGCCGTGCAGCAGATTTTCGTAGTAGAGCTTCGCCGCACGCGATGCCATCTCGTCGGGGCTGACGTTTGATGCCTTGTTGCCGCAGGAGGCGAGGGCGAAGAGGGCGATTGCTATGTATAATATTTTTTTCATAATCTCATAGGGGGTGCCCATAGGGGGTGCCCTTGTCTCAAGTGCACCAACATATTAGTTGCACTTGATTCTTATTGGTGCAGTTCTTGCTTTGTTGGTGCAGTTGGGACAACTGCCCCCCTTTAGTTGCACTTGCTTCTTGGTTGGTGCAGTTGAGACAACTGCACCCCCTTTAGTTACTTCTGTCGGATGAAGATGTTTATTGGGCAGCCGTGCATTGACCAGTTGTCGCGAATCTTGTTCTCGAGGAAGCGGCGGTACGGCTCCTTAATGTACTGCGGCAGGTTGGCGTAGAACACGAACGACGGTATCTGCGTGTTAGGCAGCTGCGTGCAGTACTTTATCTTGATGTACTTGCCCTTTGTTGATGGTGGTGGGTAAGCCTCGATGAGCGGCAGCATCACCTCGTTGAGCTTCGATGTGCCCACGTGCGCCTTGCGGTTGAGGTACACCTCCTTGGCTGTTTCGAGCACCTTGAAGATGCGCTGCTTGGTGAGTGCCGAACCGAAGATGACAGGGAAGTCATCGAATGGAGCCATGCGCTCGCGGATGGCATTCTCCATGGTCTTCATCACCTTGGTATCCTTGTCGGGCACCAGATCCCACTTGTTGACCACCACCACCAGGCTCTTCTGGTTGCGCTGGATAAGCTGGAAGATGTTGAGGTCCTGGCTCTCGATACCGCGTGTGGCATCTATCATGAGGATGCACACATCGCTGTTCTCGATGCTGCGGATAGAGCGCATCACGCTGTAGAACTCCAGATCCTCGCTCACCTTATTCTTGCGTCGGATGCCTGCTGTATCGACGAGATAGAAGTCGAAGCCGAATTTGTCATACCTCGTATAGATGCTGTCGCGCGTGGTGCCCGCTATGTCGGTCACGATGTTGCGCTCTTCTCCGATAAAGGCATTGACGAGACTCGACTTGCCCGCATTGGGACGTCCCACCACGGCAAAGCGTGGGATGTTCTCGTCAGGCAGCTCAGTGGCCTCCTTGGGGAAGAGTCCCATGACCAGGTCAAGCAGGTCGCCCGTGCCGCCTCCCGTAGCTGCAGATATGCAGATAGGGTCTCCCAGGCCCAGCGAATAGAACTCGGCTGCCAGGTACTGCTCGTTGTTGTCGGTCTTGTTACATGCCAGCACCACCGGTTTCTTTGTGCGTCGGAGTATGTTGGCAACAGCCTCATCAAGGTCGGTCACACCATTGTGGGCATCCACCAAGAAGAGAATCACGTCGGCCTCATCGGTGGCCAGTGCCACCTGCTTGCGTATCTCCTCCTCAAAGATATCGTCTGAGTTTACCACCCATCCGCCGGTATCGATGACCGAGAACTCCTTTCCTGCCCACTCGCACTTGCCGTACTGGCGGTCACGTGTCGTGCCAGCCTCGTCGCTCACAATGGCGTGACGGGTTTGCGTCAGGCGGTTGAACAGGGTCGATTTACCCACGTTGGGGCGACCCACAATAGCTACTATGTTTGACATTCTATATCGTGTTAATCCAAATTATAACCAAAGGCCTTCATGGCGCGGTCGCTACTGCGCCAGTCTTTATCGACCTTGACAAAGACCTCCAGATAGATGGTCTTTCCGAAGAACTTCTCCAGGCTCTTCCTCGCTTCGGTGCTCACCCGCTTGAGTGCCACGCCCTGGTGACCGATGATGATGCCCTTCTGGCTTTCGCGCTCCACGTAGACGACGGCGTTGATGTGTATCTTCTTGTCATCCTCGCGGAACTTCTCCACCACCACCTCCACGCTGTAAGGTATCTCCTTATCATAATAGAGGAGAATCTTCTCGCGTATGATTTCGGTGACGAAGAAGCGTGCGGGCTTGTCGGTAAGCTGGTCCTGGTCGAAATAGGCGGGGTTCTCGGGCAGAAGCTCCTTGATGCGGCGCAGCACCACATCCACATTGAAGCGGTGCAGAGCGCTGATGGGGATAATCTCCGCCTGCGGAAGCACAGCGTGCCACTCCTCCACCTTGGCTGCCAGAGCCTTCTGGTCAGAGAGGTCTATCTTGTTGACCAATACCAGCACAGGCACCTTCATGTGGCCCACCTTCTCGATGAAGTCGGCGTTCTTGTCTGGTGTCTCCACCATATCGGTGACGTACAGGAGCACATCGGCATCCTGTAGGGCGCTCTCGCTGAACTGCAGCATCTGCTCCTGAAGCTTGTAGTTGGGCTTGAGTACACCCGGTGTGTCGGAGAAGCAAATCTGCATGTCGGGCTCGTTGAGGATGCCCAATATGCGATGGCGCGTGGTTTGTGCCTTGAAGGTGGCGATGGAGATGCGCTCCCCCACCAGCAGGTTCATCAGCGTGCTCTTGCCCACGTTGGGGTTGCCAACGATATTCACGAATCCAGACTTGAACATGTGTCTATACCTTATATATTATACATTGTCGTCGTGATGGCGCAGCGCGTTCCACTCCTCGCGGGTCATGAGACCCTCCTTGTAGAACTGAGCAGGCTCCTTGGCAGCCTCGGCGGCACCGTCGTAGCCCCATATCATATAGCTTGCACCCCATGTGAAGCCGGCACCGAAGGCTGTGAAGATGAGCTTGTCGCCCTTCTTGAGCCTGGGCTCATACTCCCACAGACACAGGGGGAGTGTGCCGCCTGAGGTATTGGCCATATGGTCGATATTGATCATCACGTGGTCTTCACTGATGCCGATGCGGCCTGCCACCGACTTCTCAATGTTGATGTTGGCCTGATGAGGCACCACCCAATCCACATTGTCGGCATTGAGTCCGTTGCGGTCGGCTATTGTCTTCACGGCCGAACTCATGTCGAGCACAGCGTGCTTATAGACTGAGCGTCCCTCCTGATACACGAAGTGCTCACGTGCATCCACAGTCTCATGGCTGGGCATGCAGGCCGAACCGCCTGCCGCCATGTGCAGGTGCTGGTAGCCCTTGCCATCTACGCGGTAGTAGCCATCGATGAGTCCCACCTCCTCGGTGGTGGCTTCCATCATCACGCAGGCAGCTCCGTCACCGAAGATGGGGCATGTGTTGCGGTCCTGATAGTTGGTCATGCTGGACATGTGGTCGCCTCCGCACACGATGATGCGCTTGTAGCGTCCCGAGCGCAGATAGCTGGCAGCAGTCTCCATGGCATAGAGGAAACCGGCGCATGCAGCCTCCATGTCGAAGCCGAATGCGTTCTTCAATCCGCAGTTGCCTATCACAAGCGAAGCGGTGGAGGGGAAATGATAGTCGGGAGTGGTGGTGGCGCAGAGCACCATCTCCACTGTATCGGGGTCAACGGCCGTCTTGCGCAGCAGCTGCTGCACGGCGCGTGTCATCATGTAGGATGTGCCGGAACCCTGTTCGGGCTTCAGAATGTGGCGTGTCTTCACACCGATGCGCTCCATTATCCACTCATCGGAGGTATCCACGATGCGTGACATCTCCTCGTTGTCCAGAATGTAGTCAGGCACGTATCCGCCAACGCCTGTTATTACGGCATTCAATCTTTCCATTATCAGTTGTGTCTATTTTTCTTTCCACACACATGCCCGCATGCCTGCAGGCGCGCGTGCTACCATAAAGTTAAAGCCGCATTAGCCCCTCCTGCATGACAGGTAGAGGCTGGTGCGGCTCAAATTCTTTCACGGGAGGGTTATGCCTCTTTCTCGATAGCAACCTTGCCACGATAGTATCCGCAGGCAGGGCATACAGTGTGATAGATATGAAACTCTCCACAGTTGGGGCATACTGCCAGTGCAGGCGCAACTGCTTTGTCGTGGGTTCTTCTTTTAAGGGTCCTTGTCTTGGACTGTCTTCTCTTTGGATGTGCCATTTCTTTGTTTATTTATTGTTATCTAATATTTTCTTCAATTCGCTCCAGCGCTCGTCGATGAGTGCTTCCTGCTCCTCACCAGGCTCCTCGGCGCCATACTGCTCCAGCAGTTCCTCCACCTCGCCGTGGCATTCCCCTTCGGGATGTACATGCCTCATGGGCACCTCCAGCGAGATGAACTCGTAGATGTTCCACGCCACGTTCACCTCTCCTGTGCCCTCGGGGATGGTAAGAGTCTCGCCGTCGTCGTCATACTCCTCGCCCCATCCGGCGGTCAGTTCCCTTTCCACCGACACGGGCAGAGTCATTGGCTCAAGGCAGCGGTCACATGCCACCTGCACCTCTCCGCTGATGCTGAACAGCATTTTCAGCGCCCCGCCCACAGGCTTGACGCTCAGATGTACATCTACTGTACCCGCTTGGATATCAGAGCTCTGCACTTCCCCAAAGAAGTCATCACCCAGATGCCAGTCACGCTCCAGCGTGGCATTGGCCACCTCTTTGAGGTCCACCTTGTATCTGTCCAGTCTATCCATCGGGCTGCAAAATTACTAATTTTTCATCGAACAGGCCAACAAAAGGTCTTAAATTTTGCTGACTTAGTGCATTTTGAGCTCTATACGGAAGGTTGTTCCGCGCCCCACCTCGGAGTTTTTCACGTAGATGCGGCCGTGGTGATACTCCTCCACGATACGCTTGGCGAGCGAGAGTCCCAGTCCCCAGCCGCGCTTCTTGGTGGTGAAGCCGGGTGTGAATACTGTACGAAACTTGTTCTTGGGAATACCCTTGCCCGTGTCGGCCACTTCCACCACGGC
>OKRS01002544.1_pt1 | contig 10354 bp, 2 predicted proteins | sample 1601191 | NCBI WGS metagenome assembly OKRS01 (sample SAMEA3541509, study PRJEB24748) | human gut metagenome | biome: human gut; feature: human-associated habitat; material: faeces | place: China | collected 2012 | reverse complement strand
CTTGGGAGCAGACCGTCTACTGGTATGCCCTCTTCTCTTTTATTATATGCCATTTGCACCGAAATGTCAAGTGGTTTTTGGGAAAATGAAATACGGATTTCAAAGGCAGCGTATCCTCGGCGACGCTGCTATTTTTATGCCACTTTATTTGTGGATAAATTGCGAACCCGGAAGGGAGAATGTCTTGAAAAATGGGGTGAAATCGTTTTAAAAGTGTATATTTTTTTTGCATCCCCCCGCCTCCATTGACATTTCAAAATGCTTCTTGTATAATGAAAAGGAACGCAGTGGTTCCCTGTCGAAGAATAGGGAAGCCGCTGCCGCTCTGTTGAAATCGGCGGCGCAACGCCGAAAAAAACCGTATCGCAATGTGTGCAAATGCGATGCAAGCACATTGTGCGGGGATACGGCAGACGGAGCTGCTTTCCGGCGGAGAAACTGCACGAGGGCGGATGCCCGTCCGGCCGGAAAAATCAAAAAGAATAACGGAGGGATTTCTTCATGAATGCAAAAGAAACGAAGTCATTTCGTGTAAGACTGATCAGCGTTTTCTTGGCAGCGATGGTATTGATTGCGTGCTTGCCATCCGTCATCTTTGCATCGGCAGACAGCACCAGCACCTATCAAAACCCGCTGGTTCTGACCAATGCAAGCGTTGAGTTCAGGGACAACAAATTCCAGCCGATTGACGAAGCTGAGTCCGGTGCCATGTTCTATCTGATGGCGACTATCTCCGGAAACAACGTCAATCAGACCGGCGAAGTGGATACTTATCAAATCTACATTACGGATTCGAATCTGCTTCTGCCGAACTTTGCCGGAAACGGCTTCACAGACGGCTCGGTGTACAACGGCTACACCCTGCACGTGGAAAAGGATGCGAGCGGTAACATCGTAAACCGCTATGTCGAATTCTCCATCCAGAACGGCGATACCAAAGTGATACGGCTTCAGGCAAAGTATCAGGCAGGCAAAACGCCCAATGGAGAGAAGACCGAGGTCAAGCTGGTGCGTCCGGACAACGGAAAGAGCATCAGCAACACCATTACCGCCAAGGCAGAGATGATGTGGAACGCCTCGAAGTCGGAGGATAAGACCCAGCTGAACAGCAGCGAAATCACTGCCGGCACAACGGTGAACTACACCCTGAGTGCGGCATCCAACAACTCCACCAAGAAAACCGGCGTGGAGTGGGTGGAAACGCTGCGGTTTCAGGACACCATCAGTCTGACAGGTCTTACTTTTGCAGGCGGTGCGCAGAGCGGCATTGAAAACGCCGTCAAGGCAGCCGCTGCCAATGCAGGGTATACCATTAAAGAGGGCACACTCAAAGTCAGTGCGGCAGCAGGCGGCACAGCTGCGGACATCTCTTTCGAGATTGGCAGCAAGAACCCCAATGCGGAAATGGGTGCCGTTCGTCTGAACGTGGCACTCCCGCTGAACAGCAGCACCGTGACACTGGGCAAGGACAACGGTACAGTAAAGAATACGCTGGCAGTGAGCGGAAAGCCCTACGGCTCCAATGACTTCCAGCCCATCGGCGGCAACGACGTTTCGCTGGATGTCACCGCACCGAAGCCGGCATCGTTCTGGCTGGGCAAGAGCGCTGACAACAAGCAGGCGTATTACGTCAAGGGCGACAGCGTGGCCTTTACCATCTCCGCCACCAATACCGGCGATGCCGCAGGGGACGTGACGCTGACCGATGTAGTTCCGGCAGGCATGACCATCACCGGCATCACCTCTGAGGACGGCGGCACGGTTTCCGGCAACTCGGTGACTTTCCGGGATGTTGCCGGCGGCAAGACCGTGACAGCAAAGGTTGTCTGCACCGTGGATGCGGACGACAACACCACACTGACCAACGAGGTGACGGACGGCAAGTCCAACGCCAAGGATTCCATCACCGTGAAAAAGGACGAGGCAGTCATCACCGCCACCAAGAACGGTCTGGTCAGCTATGAGGGCGGCAATCTGGGACAGAAGTACTACACCGGCATTGCCGGACAGACCGTGACTTACACCATCTCCGTCAACAACTCTGGCATCCGGGATGCCGCAGGTGTTCCGGTCACCGATGACATCAGCGGACTTCCGCTGACCAATGTCACCTATGCCGTAGACGGACAGACCGTGGCAGCAATGCCGTCGGCAGTGGACGTTCCGGCAGGCAAGACCGTGACCATCACCATCACCGGCACACTCCCCGACACCGCCTCCGGCAGCTTTGCCAACACAGCAACGGTGGACGGCAAAAAGACAAACACCGTGACGATCCAGCCGGAAACTCCGTCTGCACATGTCACCGTGAAGAAGTCGGCAGATAAGAGCGCTTATCAGGCAGGGGACACCCTGACCTATACCGTTGAGGTCGTCAATGACGGCCAGCTTGCCGTTTCCGGCGCAACATTCCTGGACAACGTGCCGGATGCGCTGGAAAACGTCACTGCCTCCGCTGTCAGCAGCACAGGCAAGACCGTAGGCGTTTCGGTAGCAGGCAATAAGGTGACCAATGACGGCACATGGGATCTGGCACAGGGCGAGATCATCACCGTGACCATCACTGGTACTGTCAAGACCGGCACAACGGATACCATTGCCAATACCGCCTCCTGCGGTTACAACGGCAAGACCGCCGAGTCCCCCAAGGTGGAAACCAATCGGGACACCACCGGCGACTATCAGGCAGAGAAGTGGATCATTGACGCAAAGACCGGCGAAACGCTGGTGGATACAGCGGACAATGTGAAGCCCGGTTTCCAGGGCTTCTCCGCCGGAAAGAAAGCGACATTCCGTGTCCGCTTCACCAACCTGACCGGTGCGACTGTCAAGGGCGTTATACTCTCTGACGGCTGGTACCGTCAGACCGCCGCAGACGGACAGACAACAGGCAAGGTCGTTGCCTGCACCGGCACATATCAGGATTTGGACGATCTGAGCCAGTACTACTGGAGAAACGATAATAACCTGAATACAACTTGGGGCTATCAGATTCCGGCAGACAAGCTGACGCTGGAGCCGGGACAGTACATTGAGTTCGAGTACACGACGGAAATGAACAGTATGAGCATGGCTGGCGCTAGCTCGAATTACTACCGCAACTATGTGGCGTTCTATCCTTTGAGCGCATGGAACAAGGAGAGCGGTATGTGGGGCGCAACCACTGGTTCGTATGCGTCCACATCCGTCAAGGTTCCCTATGATTTCAGCTTCAACACCGCAAAGAGCGTTTCTCCGGCATCCCTGGAGATCTCCGATCTGACGCAGGAACAGCTGGAATCTCAGAAATTTACGAACACCATTACCCTCAGTCCGGATTCTCAGGATGCCACCAACTACTATGGCAATGTGTTCACCCTGACGGACGTTCTGCCGGACGGCATGACGCTGGCAGACACCGACCTGTCCAAGGCAATTTCCATCACTGGCGGAAGACTGGACGCAGAGGCTTCGAAGCTGGATGGCAATGAACTGACCATCGCCTTCACCTCTGACTCCTCCCTGAACGGCGGAAGCAGCTCCGTCAAGATCACGTACCAGACCGTACTCACTGCGGCAAAGGCAGAAGAACTGTCCCAGACCGCAGACAAGAGCACCGCACTCACCAATACGGTAACCCGTGTGGTGGCAACGGACAACGGCAGCGTGGTCAAGGATAAGGCACCCAACGCCGAAGCGACTGTGACTCTGAAGAAGATCACACCGGCGCCGGGCTTTGCAAAACTGGCAGCAGCCTCCTATGCCGGCACAGATTACACCAGTGCCGACGTGCAGAAGGTGGAGAACGGCTATATCACCGCCGGCGACACCCTGATCTGGCAGGCTGTCCTTTATAATGGTAAGGGCGAGACCACAGACGGCAAGGCAACGCTGAACGGCGATGAGCTGGGCAAGCTGAGTCTTTCCGGCGTGACGCTGACGGATAACCTGCCCGGCAGCTACCAGTACGACAGCAGCAGCTTCCCCGCAAAGTACTTTGTCGTCAAGCTGGATGCAGACGGCAAGTTTGCAACTGACGCATCCACCGGACTGGTGACCGGCTCCGGTACGGCGATCAATCCCGCCGCATCCGGCAGCTCCGTGGTATGGGATCTGTCCGGTGCGACCGGCACAGGCATCAGCGGCGGCAAGCTAGAACCCAACTACGCCATTGTGGTGCAGTTTGCAACCGTTGTCAAGGCTGGTCAGGAAAAGGAGGGCGTTATCACCAACACGGGCTACGCCTCCACAAACAAGACCTATCCCGCAGACAGCGTGGTTGCCGGTGAGGAAAAGGGCACCCAGATCTGGAACTATGCCAACTATAACATCGTTGGTCTGACCACCGAATCGTGGAAGACCATCACCTATACCAATCAGGGGCACGACGGCACACCCCATACTGACCCCAAGACCGATACCGGCGAGAGCCGCAACCCCACACACAACTATGTACAGGGCATGCAGGGCGAGCAGGTGCAGTACACCCTGCACGTCAAGAACAACTCTCCGGTAGACGTGGAGAACATGACCATCATCGACCGTCTGCCCTATGTGGGCGACCTGGGTCTGGTTTCCGGCTATGACAGAAACTCTGCCTTTGGCGTGACCATGGGCGATGTCCAGTCGGTCACCGTCAACGGAAGTGCCGTTTCCTACGATGTCACTTACTCCACCAACAAGACTGCAACGCTGAACGAGTACTCCAAGGACTGGCTGGGACAGAACGACGCCATGAGCTGGACACAGAACAAAGACGGCGCAGTGAACTTCCGCCTCCGTCTGACCGGCGCAGTGGTAGAACCTAACGATGAGGTCATTGTGACCTTTACCGCAACCGTTCCCAGCTACGTGGCAAAGACCGGCGAGGAGAACATCGCATGGAACAGCTTTGCCTACGCTTATCAGAACCGGAAGGTTCTGGGCGACACTGTCATGGTGGCAGAGCCGGCAAAGGTCGGCGTTTGGGTACAGACACCGGACACCACCATTGATGTGACCGTCAACAAGGAACTGACCGCCGCAGAGACACAGGATGCCACCTTCTATTTCGCACTGTTCGCCGATGCCAATTACGGCAAGCGCCTGAGCGATGTGGTTTCCGTGACCATTCCGGCAGGACAGACCAAGGCATCTGTCACCATGAAGGACATCGATCTGGCTTCCATCCAAAAGGCAGCCGGTCTGAATCAGAGCGATAACATCTACCTGCTGGAAACCGATGCCAAGGGCAGCAAGATTCAGAATTACACCGCAGATTATACAGATAACACCATCCCGCTGAGTGCCGCTGAGGCGCAGACCGTGACGGTAAAGAATACCAAGAACGTGGGCGAGATCACCCTGACTAAGACACTGGCAGCAGAGGGCGATTCCGTGACCGGCGACACCTTCTACTTCGCACTCTTCACCAAGAGCGGAGAGGACTACGTCCGCTATGAGGCAGTGCCGGTACAGGCGCTGACCTTCACCGAGGCAGGCAGCCAGACGCTGACCTTCACCGACGTGCCCAAGGGCGTGGACTTCTACGTGCTGGAAACCAATGCAAACGGCGTTCTGGCAGATACCGATTTCACCGCCTACACGTCGGACAACGGCATTCACTACACCTCTGCCGTATCCGCAGCCGTACAGGCAGGCGGTAAGGCAGCCATCACCAATACCGAAACCATCAACTACAGCATCACCGTTTCCAAGGTGCTCAGTGCAGACGATATCACCGGCAGCCCCAGCTTCACTGTGGGACTGTTCACCAAGGATGCAAACGGTTATACACAGGTTGGCGCATCCAAGACCGTGACTGCCGGCGGAGAGGTCACCTTTGACCAGCTGGCAGCAGGAACCTACTACGTCTTTGAGATGAACGGCACCCAGCGCATTGACGCAGGTGGTTCGTTCACTATGAGCATTGTTCCCGATGTCAAGGATCCCACCACGACCGTGGACAAGACGTTCTATGTTGCCTATGACGGCTGCGGCGGACAGGAGATCACCCTGACCAAGGATGCAGCTTCTGCAAACGGCGTCATCACCAACTCCACCGAGAACCCGACCAAGATCACCGTGACCAAGACCGCCACCATTGACGGCGTGCCCACCACCGATCATGAGATCACCGTGGGACTCTACACGGCAGTCTACGACGGGGACGGCGTGCAGACTGGCTTTGCCAAGGCAACCGATAAGGACGGCAAGACCATCGACGCACAGAAGATCAATCTGGCAGCTGGAAACAGCACGACCTTCGAGAATCTGACCGCAGAGGACAGCACAGGCAAGCCCATCGTCTACTACGTCTTTGAGCTGAATGACGAGGGCGCAAAAGTTCGCAACAACACGACCACCGTCATCGATGGCAAGACCTATCTGGCAACGTATTCCGGCGGAGACGAAAAGGTGATTCTGGAAACCGGCGTGCCGGGACAGAAATCCATCACCGATGCCAACGTTTCTACCGTTGCACTCACCATTGCAAAGGTAGACGTTGCCGGCAATGCAATGGCAGGCTGCCGGATGACCCTGACCGGCGACAACGGCTATTCCAAGACATGGACTTCCGGCACAGCTGCCGAGGTTCTGGAGGACGGATTGGCTGCCGGCAAGTACACCCTGACCGAGAACATGGATGGATTTGCACCTGTTTCCATCACTTTCGAAGTTAGCGATGAGGGCTATTTCGTGACCACCGATGCCAAGGGCAACGCCATCTCCGGCGACAACTTCGCCCTGACAGAGGACGGCCTCACCGTCATCAACCGTGCACAGCTCACCGTCAACAAGGTGGACATCGCCAACAGCGAGGAGCTGCCGGGCGCAAAGATCACCATCACCAAGAACGACGGCAAGTGGATCTCCGATCTGGTAACTGTTGACGGCAATCTGCTGGACAAGACCGACAGCACCCTGCAGTTCGAGTCCGGCGATGTCAAGACCGCCATTACCGGTCTGCCGGACGGCGAGTATACCATGGAGGAAGTGGCTGCACCGGAGGGCTACGAGGTTGTCACCAAGCTGAACTTCACCATTAAGAACGGCAAGGTTGGCGCAGTCACCACACCGGAGGGCTACGAGATCAGCGGCAACGACATCACCATGAAGGACAGCGCCAAGGATACCATCTACTTCAGCAAGAAGGCAGTGGGCGGCACGGAGGAGATCTCCGGCGCAGAAATGACGCTGACCTATGCAGGCAGCAATGGCGACCTGTCCGGCGTGACCGCAAAGACAGGAACCATTTCTCACGGCGATGCAAAGACCATCACATGGACATCCGGCGACAAGGCAGTGGAACTGTATGATCTGCCGGACGGTGAGTATATCCTCCACGAGAAGACCGCACCGGATGGATTCACCTGCATCACTGACTTCCGATTCACCATCACAGACGGCAAGGTCACCACAACTGGCACCGCCAGCGTGGAAACAGAGGATGCCGGCTTGACCGTGCGTGACGACGCTTCCAGCGTGTCCATCGTCAAGGTGGGCAAGGACGGCGAGAGCACCAAGGAACTGCCGGGGGCAAGCATGAAGCTGACCTATACCGGCGATGCAGACCTGTCCAAGGTCACCGCCGAGAACGGCGAGATTTCGGGTAACACGGAAGGCTCCAAGGAAATCACATGGACATCCGGCGACAAGGCAATCAAGCTGAACCAGATTCCGGACGGCAAGTATACGCTGGAGGAAACGGTTGCACCGGACGGCTACGACCTGACCACCGAGATCACCTTCGACGTGGTAAACGGCGAAGTAAAGAACGTACAGGTTGGCGACAATCAGAATAACAAGTACGACGAAACCAAAAACCTCATCACCATGTTCGACGACCTGAAACCGGGCGTGACCATCAGCAAGCAGGCAGTCGGCGGCGGCGAAGAGCTGACCGGCGCAACGCTGAAGCTGACCGGCACCAACGGCGAGGATCTGTCCAAGGTAACCGGAAGCTACGGCGACGGCAGCACCGAGGGCATCAAGAACGATGGCAATTCCATCAGCTGGACTTCCGACAATGCAAAGGGCAGCGTAACACTGTCCAAGCTGCCGGCAGGCACCTACAAGCTGGAGGAGATCACCTCTCCGGACGGCTTCACCCTGAAGACCGAGGAGATGACGTTCACCGTTGACAGCAAGGGCAATGTGACGACTGCCAGCAACCTGACCAAGAATGACAACGGCAACGGCGTTATCATGGAGGACGAAGCTTCCAGCGTGTCCATCGTCAAGGTGGGCAAGGACGGCGAGAGCACCAAGGAACTGCCGGGGGCAAGCATGAAGCTGACCTATACCGGCGATGCAGACCTGTCCAAGGTCACCGCCGAGAACGGCGAGATTTCGGGTAACACGGAAGGCTCCAAGGAAATCACATGGACATCCGGCGACAAGGCAATCAAGCTGAACCAGATTCCGGACGGCAAGTATACGCTGGAGGAAACGATTGCGCCGGACGGCTATGACCTGACCACCGAGATCACCTTTGACGTGGTAAACGGCAAGGTTGAAAACGTACAGGTTGGCGACAATCAGAATAATAAGTACAACGAGAACGATAACCTCATCACAGTATTCGATGACCTGAAACCAATCACAACCACAACAACAGAAACGACGACTACCACCACAACAACTGAAACCACCGAAGAAACCACCACTACCGCAACCACGCCGACCTCCGCAGGTCCGACTGTGACAACCACAGAGGAGACCACGACTGAGGCAACGACCACGGAAGAAACCACCACTACCGCAACCACGCTGACCTCCGCAGGCCCGACTGTGACAACCACAGAAGAGACCACGACTGAGGCAACGACCACCGAAACAACTACCGCAGCAACGACTACCACAACCGCAGAAATCACAACCACGGAAACCACCACAGCTGCAACGACAGTTACCACAGTTTCCACCACGGTAACCACCACCGCACAGACCACGCCTACCTCGGCTGGCCCGATGATGACCACGACTACCGTGACCACCACAACCAGCAGCACAACGACTACCGCACAGACTACCCCGACTTCTGCCGGCCCGACGACACCGACGACCAGCGGAACGACTACTGAAGCAACAACTGCCACAACAACGACAACGACAACCACCACGACTTTGGCAACTGTCATTACCACCGGGGAAACCACAACCGAAGAGAGAACCACCACAGAAGTTGTGACAACCACGGAGGAGACAACCACCGAAGAGAGCACCACGGAGGAAACTACCACCGAGGAGACGACCACGGAGGAAGTCACCACGGAAGAGACAACAACCACCGAGGAAACTACGACCACTCCGATTGTGGAAGAGGGCGTTGTGATCCGCAAGTGCGACACCGCAGGGGTTGAGATCGCCGGCGCATCGCTGGAGGTTTCCGATCTGGACGGCAACGTCATCGATTCCTGGGTATCCGAAGAGGGCGCATCCCACGTCATCCGGAATGTGGAGGTCGGCGTACCGTACTGCCTGACCGAGACGCTGGCACCGGTGGATTATCTCATCGCTGCACCGATCTACTTCCAGTTGGAAGAGAACGGCACCGTTTCGATTCTCACCTATAAGCTGGACGGCGAGGGCAATCTGGTTCGGGACGAGGACGGTGCACCGGTTCTGATCGCAACAACAGCGGGCGTTGATCGTGTGGTAACCATGGTCGATGAGTACATCGGCGTTGTGACCACGCCGGAAGTGACCACCGCACCGGTTGAGACGACCACTGAGGTTGCGACCGAGACGACACCGCACAATACCGATTCAAATCACGGCGAACAGACACCGGCGGTTTCCACTACCACAAGTGCAGGAGAAACTACGACCACAGCAGCTGCTGGCGGTACAACCACCACCGGCAACCGCAGCAATTCCAGCAACACCTCTTATTCCAATCGCAGCAGCGGAAGCGGCAGCTATCGTGCACAGAACATCAGCAGCACGCCGAAAACCAAGGATGCGTTTGCAGTTGTTCTGGTTCCCACCGCACTGGCAGCGTTTGCAGTTGCAGCCGCAACCAGACGGAAGAACGGACGCAAGAAGAAGTAAGACCTGAGCGCTGTGCCTGAGCGGGACAGCTGAGGGAAAATAAAGAAGCTCCGCCACGAGCCGAAGAGATTCGGGAAGTGGCGGAGCTTTTTTGCTGCGCAGAAAAAGATTGCGGTTGTGCGGAAAACAAAGCGTGTACGTGCAGAAAACAGAATGCATCTCATCAAGTTGCCCAATAAGGCTGCTCCAGCTGAGCGCAGCTGGCGAGGTGTTTCGTGCACTTTGGCTTTGTAGGGACACGGCGTGCCGTGTCCGTCGGTTTTAAACTACAAAGCGTTTAAGAAGATTAGCCTCCCCTGAAAGGGGTGACTCCCCACGGGGTGGGGAGATGCCCGAAGGG
>OKRS01002542.1_pt1 | contig 10358 bp, 10 predicted proteins | sample 1601191 | NCBI WGS metagenome assembly OKRS01 (sample SAMEA3541509, study PRJEB24748) | human gut metagenome | biome: human gut; feature: human-associated habitat; material: faeces | place: China | collected 2012 | reverse complement strand
GGATGAACCGCTATATTCTGATCCCCGATGATACCATCCGCGTCCTGCCGCCGGAGGACGGCGTGGAGGCGGCAGTCGAAGTTTTCTGCTCCCGTACAGTCATTTTTTTTGATATTTCACAAATACAGGATGTCTGCCTGATGCACAACGTTTTATCGAACCGCAGGCGCGTCGATGCACTCTGTTTCACGGCGGCAGACCGCCTGCTGGAGCGGGAACAGATGGTGCTTGTCCCCACGGACCGAGCCGATTATGCAGCGTTTCTGACGGATTTCCGGACATATGCACCAGAAACGCTCGATTTTTCCAAGGAGGAAGATTACATCCCGGAATCCTGCGACCACAACGGCCATCATCACGGATAAAAACGAAAAAGCCGCACATCCTGAAAGAAAAAGACAGGAGGTGCAGCATGAAAAAACGCGACAAAAAAGACCGTCCGGATCTTGTGCCGGAGATTTTCGCCCAGCAGCCCAGCTTTACCGACCCGCAAGGCAGCTGGACCGGTCTTCCGATGAACGAGCACGAAATTCCCGTTCAAGACGCAGACGATCTGTAAGCAAAACCGCCCTTCTCCCGGTTGAGAAGGGCGGTTTCGTATATCATAAGTCCGTTAAAACTCGATTCCTCTATGATGCGCTGGTGCGGGAACGTTCCTTGGTGTGTGCGGGAGCGGCAATCGCACCAGCTGTACTTGCTCAGGATTCTGTTTCCGGCTCTACATAGTTGGGGTTGTAGTTGATCAGAATGCCGATATCCTGCAGCTGCTTGACCTCGTCGGCATCCACGGGGTTGTCCCAAAGGTTCATCCGGACGAGCATGATGCACGATTCCAGCTTTGCGACCGATTTGACCCGATTATAGTCAGCATTGATGAAATTGACGGCAAGATTTCCTTCCAGACCGGTAAGGCTTTCAATCTGATTATGGCTGATATCGACATGCCAGAGCGGTGTGTCTGCGTCAAACTGCGGAAGGTCTGTGATCTGGTTGCTGCTCACATTGAGATCGACCAGCTTCTTGAAGCCGGACACAACAGAGATATCAGAAATGCTGTTAAAAGCGCAGAAATTTGCAGAAGATATTGATAAGTCCAACCCGGTTCGCCGGATTGCATCTGCCGATCTTTCTGCTGATCCGGATGCACTGGAATCATAGGTATATACGCCGTTCTTTTGCGATATGCATTATAGCAAAAAAGCTGTTCTTAAAACAGGAGGGTATGACTCATATTAAATCATACCCTCCTGTTTTGATTTCTCGCGCTGTATCTGTGATAAAACTTATCTTCTGTACAATCTATAGCCTGCAGATACCGCCTTAACAACTCTTTTCCATCTGTCTGACCACCTAGGCAAGATCCCGAAGCCTTGCAATTTCTTCTTTATGCCCCGCATCATCCAGTGGCGTTTCCAGATAAAACGGCAGATCTTTTAATTTCGGGTGACGCATGACATTTAAAAGTGCCTCTATCCCAATCTCTCCGCCGCCGATCACCGCATGCCGGTCTTTTCTTGAACCAAATGGCATCATACTGTCATTTAAATGAATCGCTCTCAAAAGCTCAAGTCCAAGTACTTTGTCAAACTCTTCCAGCACCCCGTCCAGATCATTTACAATATCATATCCTGCTGCAAACACATGACAGGTATCCAGACAGATTCCGATCCGCTCCGGATGTGATACCCCGTCGCGGATTGCTTTCAGCTCTTCAAATCTCCAGCCAATCTCTGTCCCTTTTCCGCTCATTGTCTCAAGCAAAACCGTAATATTCTCTTTTCCGGTAATCGCCTGGTCAAGCCCCGCAATGATATTCTGAATTCCTGCTTCTGCGCCAATTCCGGTATGGCTTCCCGGATGAAACACCAGATTCTCAATCCCCAGTCTGTCCATCCGCGTCACATCTTCCCGGATCACCGTGCAGGCGAATTCATACACCTCCGGCTTCGCACTCGCCAGATTCATCGTATAAGGTGCATGCGCCAGAATCGCTCCAAAACCGGCCTCTCTCCTGATCCTCTGAAACTCCTCCGCTTCCTTCACCGTCGGATCCTTATAATTCGATCCCCGCGGATTCCTGCTGAAAATCTGCATCGTATCTGCATTCATCTTCACCACATTCTCTGCAGTCTTCACAATCCCTTTCGCAATCGACATATGTGTTCCTATTACCATATTTATTAGATCGCTCTCGTATACTTCTTCAGCCATTCTTTCTCTTCATCATTCAGATAAGGAGACACCTTCTCATATACAGTTGCATGATAAGTATTCAGACGTTCCTTGTCTTCTGCATTCATGATATCCGGATTGATCGCATCCAGGTCAAATGGCACATAAGTAATCGGTTCAAAATACAGGAATTCTCCATACTCATTCTTCTCGCCTTCACAGACAAGCAATTCATTTTCCAGACGCACACCGTGAGATCCTTCGATGTAGATTCCCGGTTCATCCGTAATGACCATACCTGGCTGGAATGCATCAGACTCACCGGCTCTGTAAGTATAACGGAAACCTGCCGGTCCCTCGTGGATGTTCAGAAGATATCCAACCCCATGTCCTGTTCCGTGATTGAAGTCCAGTCCTCTGTCCCAAAACGGCTTTCTTGCCAGATAATCAAAGTTCATTCCGCAGCAGCCTTTCTTGAAGATCGGACTTGCAAGGTTCAGGTTACTGATCGCAACCAGTGTAAAATGATCTTTCATAATCTGTGAAACTTCTCCAAAAGCATATGTTCTGGTGATATCAGTAGATCCTTCGTAGAATCCTGCTCCTGTATCCGTCATCAGGAAAGTTCCCTCATGAAGCTCTACATTGGTCTCCGGTGAAGAAGAATAGTGTACGATCGCACTGTGCTCCCCGAATGCAGAGATCGGTCCGAAGCTTGGACGGATAAATCCACCCATCTCGGCACGGAACTCATCCAATTTGTCAGAAGCGCTCATCTCTGTGATCGTCTCTTTGCCAACATTTTCTTTCAGCCATTTCATAAATCTGACATGAGCTACGCTATCCTTGATCTCAGCGATACGGATATTTTCGACCTCTGTCGGATTCTTTACACATTTGAATAAGATCGCCGGATTTCTCTCTTCCACTTTCTTCACATTCTCCGGAATGTTCTTGTAAAGTGCAAAGTTCAGTCTTCCCGGATCTACCATCAGGACTTCTTCTGCTGCAACCTTCTTGATGTCCTCATAAATATCATTGTATGGGTGCAGAATAACCCCGTCTGCTGCAAGATGTGCTTTGATCTCATCGCTTAATTTTTTCTCATTCACAAAAAGATCCACCTTGTCCATTCTGATCACTGCATAGGTCAGAACCAACGGAAAATATTCTACGTCATTTCCACGAATGTTCAGTGTCCAGCAGATGTCATCCAGTGTGGTAAGAACGTGTGCTGTCGCACCTGCTTCTTTCATTGCTGCACGTGTACGTGCAAGCTTGCTCTCCACAGTCTCTCCTGTGTATTTCTGTTCCAGTTCAAATACCGGCTCTTCTGAAAGAATCGGACGGTCTTCCCATACTTCATCGATCAGATCATATGCATATACGACCTTTCCGTTCTTCTCAGATGCGATCTTCTCGTATTCTTCTCCTTCTGTTACAGAAACAACACGTCCATCAAATCCTACAGTTTCGCCTTCTGCCAGAGCTGTTTCCAAATATTCCCCAATCTTCGGAACGCCCGGCTGTCCCATCTTCATCAGTTCTACTGTTGTTCCCTCCAGCTGCTTTGCCGCCTGGATAAAGTATCTTCCGTCTGTCCACAGGCGTGCTTCTGTCTTTGAAACCACTGCTGTTCCTGCAGATCCCGTAAATCCGGTAATATACTCTCTTGCTTTAAAATGCTCCCCCACATATTCGCTCTGATGAAAATCTGCAGTCGGAATAATATAAATATCTATTCCCTTTTCCTGCATTTTTGCACGCAATTTTTCAAGTCTTTCCGGTATTGTAGACATTTTAAAAAACCTCCTTTAATTTTTCCATTCTCTGACCATTATAACCCGTAAACTTTTGAAAAGCAACCTAAGAAAAGGAGTCGGATTCGGCAAGAACATCATTTTCATTCAGATCCTGTGCACTGCCTGTAAGTCCGGTCACAAGTCCGCTACACATCCGATTATCTTCACCTTTTTTGACATCTTCCATCACCTTTCGCAAATTTTCACAAATGGTAGTCTACCCGGAAAATTTGTTCTGTCTATGGGAAAAATGTGATTTTTCTGTGACATCAGGACTGATGCATTGCTGCATGCTCCTTTTCCAGTTCTTTAAAAAGTTCCGGCACAGTCCACTGACTGTTTGTGTCTGTCAGAACCGCTTTATAATCAATACGTTTCATACCCTTCTTTCGCATCATAAATAAAATCTGATCCAGATGGCTGCCTGTCACTCCGGCAAATACCATCATCTCATCTGCCAGCTCTTCACCCTCATAAATCCTGTCTGTCTCTGACGCTTCTTTCATTCCGGCAAGTACACCAACCGTCTGAAAATACTCTTCTTTTTTTATCAGCCGCACCCGAATCCTGAGTGACATACAGATCATCTGCAGCTCCTGCGCACGCTTCTTATCTTTTATATTAAATAATAATACTGTTTCTCTCATAAATTTCCTCGACTACTCCGCTTTTCTCAAACGGTTCTTTTTATGTTTATTCCACTCTCCGATTACCTCACTGACAGTTGATACCGTAACAAACGCACTCTGGTCTGTCTCATGGATAAATGCAAGAAGCTTTGCATATTCACTCTTTTCCAGAATTGTAACCACTTCTGTCTGTTCCTGATTGCCCAGTCCTCCGACTGCCGGATAAAGAGTCGCCCCTCTGTGCAGCTCATGTACAACAAACTGCTGGATCTCCGGATATTTCTTTGACAGGATACACACCCTCTTACGGATACTGAAACCATCGATAAAATTATCCAGAACAATCCCATAAAGATAAGTTCCCAGAAGGCTCACTACCAGTGTCTTTCTGTCGTAGACAAGGATAGACGTCGCAGCGGTCACAAATCCTGCGATCGTAAGACTCTTTCCAATTTCAAAATGCAAATATTTATTTAAAACTTTTGCAACAACATCAAGCCCACCAGAAGATGCATTGACATTAAACAAAATCGCCTGTCCAATGCTGATCACCAGAATATGGCACAGCATATTGATAAACATATCATCCGTGAGCGGCGGAACATCTGGTGTCACTGTTTCAAAAATACGCAGATAAACCGGGAGCATTAAAGATGTAATGACCGTCTTACCTCCGAATTCTTTTCCGACAAACACAATCCCTATGATCAGAAGTGCTACATTTAGAATCATCGTCATCGTCGAAACCTTCAGCGGAATAAAATTTGCCAGAACCATGACAAGTCCCGAAATACTTCCCACAACAAAGGAATTCGGCATCATCAGATAATACACTGATGCCGATACAATAAACATTCCTACCGTGATCGTTGCATACTCTTTCAATATGTTTTTTGCTTTGTTCTTCTCTTTCAATTTTCTTTCCTCTCTTTCATACCGGTGCCTCTTATTTCCCCAAATATGCGGCACACTATATTTTCCAACATAGCATGTTCATCATAACATACTTCTCATCAAACTTCTACGCTATGTTTCTCATTAAAAACATGAAATCTTCTTTCCATTTATAGTAGTTTCAATTATAATAAAGGAAGAGTGAATTTTTTAACAATTTAGAGAAGAGAGGGTTTATTATGAATGCTGATGGAAACGTAATCAAAATCAAACATGACGTACTGTTCGAAGTAGCAAAGCTTGCTTTTGCAGGTGAACTTGAAGAACAGCGTGATCACCTCCCGCTGAAGCTTATTCCGGGACCGACCCCGCAGTTCCGCTGCTGTATCTACAAAGAGCGTGAGATCATCCGCCAGAGAATCCGCCTCGCAGAAGGCAAAGCTCCGGGACCGGAAGATGATGGCAATATCATCCAGGTTATTTCTTCTGCCTGCGAAGACTGTCCGATCTCCAGCTACACAGTAACAGAGAACTGTCAGAACTGTCTTGGAAAGGCATGTATCAATGCCTGTAAGTTTGGGGCAATTGAACCGGGACATTACCGTTCCCACATTGACGCATCCAAATGTAAAGAATGTGGTCAGTGCGCCAAAGCCTGTCCGTACAATGCCATTGCACATTTAAAACGTCCGTGTAAATTCAGTTGTCCGGTCGATGCGATCACCTACGACGAGCATGGCATTTCCATAATCGACAAAAACAAATGTATCCGCTGCGGTAAATGTATCCACAGCTGTCCATTCGGTGCAATTGCTTCCAAAACATTTATTGTTCCGGTAATCAATGCTTTAAGAGAAGGCAAACACATCTACGCAATGGCTGCTCCTGCCACAGAAGGTCAGTTTGGTGCTGACATTACCATGGAAAGCTGGCGCAAAGCAATGAAAGAGCTCGGATTCGTAGATTTCTACGATGTAGGACTCGGTGGAGATATGACTGCTGCTTACGAAGCTGAAGAATGGGCTGAAGCTTACAAAGAAGGACAGAAAAAAGTAACCTCCTGCTGCCCTGCATTTGTAAATATGGTTCGCCTGCATTACCCACAGCTTGCTGACAATATTTCAACAACTGTTTCTCCGATGTGTGCAATTTCCCGTATGATCAAAGCACAGGATCCGGAAGCGATCACTGTATTTATCGGACCTTGCCTTGCTAAGAAATCCGAAGTTGTCGATCAGCAGATCGAAGGAAATGCAGATTATGTTCTTACATACAGCGAGATCCGTGCGATCATGAAAGCAAAAGACGTTGAACTCGAGGCCTGTCCGAACGACAACCAGACCGCTTCTACCTTCGGAAAACGCTTTGCAAATTCCGGCGGTGTAACAGCAGCCGTTCTGGAAAGTCTGAAAGAATCTGACAACTGCATCGATGCGAAAGTCTGTCGTGCAAATGGTTCTCAGGAATGTAAGAAAGCCCTCCTTCTCATGAAGGTTGGACGTCTTCCGGAAGACTTCATCGAAGGTATGGCATGTGACGGCGGATGTGTCGGCGGTCCAAGTTCATTCAATGACCAGATGGCTTCCAAGAAGAACCGTGATGCCTTGATCTCTCAGGCTGACGATCGTGGAATTCTTGATAATCTGAAGAATTACGATATGGATAAGTTCTCTATGCATAGAGACTAAAATTATAAGGGCGTGTGAAAAATGAGAAATCATTTTTCATACGCCCTTTTTAACAAAAATTCTTATTCAAATGCATCAAAAATCGTGCAGGCATCTATTTATTATCCCCTATACCACGGCAGCCTGTCCCGCAGCATCATCTTTTCCATCCGCTCCAGATTCTTATCCGAATGCTCAATCTCCCGCGAATACCGGTACACCAGCTCTACGATCTCTTCTGGTGTAAGCTCTCCTTCATTTTTTATCCACCGTGCTTTCCACAGCTCATAAATATGGAAAGTACTTATTACTGCCATCTGCACCTTCGCATAAATCCTTCCATCATAAACTGCGCCACAGAAATAAGTGAAAATGAAATACACCAGCAGCTGCTCTGCCTGGATCTGGATATTGCTCTCTTCCTTCGCCCACCGCTTAAAGTCAGACGAGATTCCTTTATACGCATCTGCTCCATGTGAATACAGAAGTTCTTCGCTCTCCATCAGAAGCATATCCCAGTCCTCACGTAGAAGTTCCAATTCATAAAGTTCCCGGAACATCTTATGCGCCATCTCCCATTTTTCCTGCACAGACGGCTTTTCTTCTTTCCAAAGTTTCCGTACAAACTTTCTGGCACTCTTTGTCTGATAACGTTCAATGACTTCCTCGCAGGAAAATAACTGTTCCCGGTTAAATCTGCCCTGCAGATCATGCGCCATTCCAAGAATCAGTCCCACTCTTATTTTTAATGAATGCTCCCGGTCCTGCAGAATTCCAAGCATTGCATCTCTCGCATCTACAAGCATAGAATACAGAAACGGATCAAATTCCTCGTATTCCTCTTCTCCTTCTTTTTCATAAGTAAGAAAACGGACCGGCTCTTTCTTCTCCATCAAAATCCTTGCCACCTCCGGACAGGATACCGACAGGGTAATCTCCCGTACATCCTCAAACTCCTCGACATGTCTCGGATACAGGCGGCAGGTTTTACACAGACTTTTCTCTCCGAGATTCACATACATCTCACACAGATTACAGTCATTTAAAAATGCACATCGCTTTTCTTTATCCTGCCTGAAAATGCCACGGATCCAGTCCACGGATTTCAACATCGTAAACCAGAATTTTCCTTTCACATGCTTATACTTATTCAGTGATTTTTTGTCAATTACAATCTTCCACCCTGCACAACAGGTATCTTCACATTTGTCTGCGATGCAGGTGAACTCTTTATAATAATCCGGAATTGTATATTGCATTTATTTTTCTACCCCAACCTTCTTACAGATATCCGCCAGACAGCATCTGTCACAGTGCGGCTTCGTCCTTGCCGTACAAACTTCTCTTCCGTGGTACACCAGTCTGTGACAGAAATCGCTTCCTTCCTCTGGCGGAACCAGCTTCCAGAGTTCCATCTCTACTTTCTTCGGATCCTTAATCCCGTCTACCAGTCCAATACGGTTCACCAGACGGATACAATGGGTATCCGTTACGATCGCAGGCTCACCAAATACATCTCCCATGATCAGGTTCGCGCTCTTTCTCCCAACACCTGGCAGCTTTAAGATCGCATTAAAATCCTTCGGAATCTTTCCGCCATACTCATCCCGAAGCATCTTCATACAGGCACTGATATCCCGTGCCTTACTTTTTCCAAGCCCACAAGGACGTACAATCTCTTCGATATTATTTACATCTGCTTCTGCAAGTGCCTCTACTGTCGGATATTTTGCAAATAAACCTTCTACGACTACATTTACCCTTGCATCCGTACACTGTGCCGCAAGACGCACACTGACCAGAAGTTTCCATGCCTGATCATAATCCAGAGTACAGTCTGCATCCGGATATTCCTTTCTCAAGCGTTCTATTACTTCCAATGTTCTCTGTTTCTTTGTCATCTTTTTTGTCCTTCTTTATCTCATATTTTGTATAGTAAGATAATTCATCTGCTTCATTAGTTTAAGATCTTCTTTGTTAAATGTAAGAAGATTCATAAGCTTTTCTTTATTTACAATTTCTTTTTCCGAAATCACTGCTTTAAAGGTCACCGGAAGCATCGTATAATTGGAGAGACCGGACACCAGTGCCAGCTGCTGTCCCGGATTCACCAGATTATTTACACAGGAGATCATGATATGTTCTGATTTCAGAGCCTGGTTATGAAGCATATAGGTTCCGATAAATCCTTCCTTTTCATACTCACCAGTATAAAGTCCGCCACATTCCCCCGGTTCTTTGACCTCACTTACATCATTAAACAAATGCACTTTATATTTGTTATTCTTTCCTTCCACCGCCTGCTGTTCAATCAAACTTTTGACAATTACTTTTCCAATCCCGTCATAGCTGTACATGTACAATTTTTCAATTGTCTCCGCATAAGTACATTCTTCCTCTTCCTCAGCAATCTCATCTCCGATAATTGCAAGAGGTGACACCTTAAAAATCTTAGACAATTCAAGAAATGTCGAAATATCCAATGAAATATCCCCTTTTTCGTATTTAGAAACTGTCGACACACTCTTATGCAGTCTTACAGCAAGTTCTTTCAGCGTCATATTATATGCCATCCGGTATTTTCTAATATTACGCCCTACCTTCTCATCTACATTCATACCAATTTTCTTTCCTTTAAATCAATTTTTTTATGATATGTGCATAAATTTTAACGCATTTCCCCAATTTTCTAGTATGCACCATATTTTTTCTCTTTTTTCAATAATAACACGTCTGATTTTTTCGTGTCAATAAAATGCACCTCTTTTGTCTTTTCTGATTTACCCGGATAAAATCTTTCCCTTCTGCTCTTACTGTATTATTTATCGTCCTTATTTTCGCAACAATCATATCCACTTATGCCTCTGATGGGTATGACAACCATATTCAGTGCCATCATGCTGATCATTCAATTATATGTATTATAAGCCTGCTATCCATAGACAATGTGGAAGATGCCCCAGACAAATGATTTACAATTAGAGAGAGAGTAACGTAATGTTTTGTTAATTTTTTACGTTATTTTTTCTCTTTCTATTCACTTTTTTATTTATTATGTATATTTTCTATCCATTTCACATACAAATTCGATGACATCCCAGAACATTTATGGTATAATTTAGAAAATCTAATTACTTATTTGTTAAGATACCAGAGACAAGAGGTCAGAAAGCCGATGCAAGCTTGCTTGCAAG
>OKRS01002538.1_pt1 | contig 10362 bp, 6 predicted proteins | sample 1601191 | NCBI WGS metagenome assembly OKRS01 (sample SAMEA3541509, study PRJEB24748) | human gut metagenome | biome: human gut; feature: human-associated habitat; material: faeces | place: China | collected 2012 | reverse complement strand
TAATTGTAACAGCCGTCCTTCTGACGCTTGCAAGTATCTTTTATCTCTCGTTCTCGGCTGCCACAAAATACTATGACAGTCAGGCTGCGAAGATAAAGGACCCGATAGCACAGCAGGACTACAAGGACTCTGTGAAGTTCCTCGGGCTCTACTCATACCAGAAGTGCCTTGAGACACAGATCGGACTCGGTCTTGACCTTAAGGGCGGTATGAACGTTATCCTCGAAGTGAGCGTTCCCGACGTAGTTGAGAACCTCGCCGACCACAAGACAGACGCAGCCTTCACCAAGTCGATGAAGGAAGCACGTGCCGAGCACGAGGTGTCGCAGAGCGATTTCATCACTCTCTTCATCAACGCTTACAAGAAGAACGCTCCGGGACATCACCTCTCTGAGATCTTCGCCACACAGCAGCTTCAGGGCAAGGTATCGCCCAACTCTTCTGACAAGCAGGTAGAGAAGGTGCTGCGCGATGAGGTTCAGGCAGCTATCGACAACTCGTTCCTCGTGGTACGTACACGTATCGACAAGTTCGGTGTCGTTCAGCCTAACATCCAGAAGCTCGAAGGCCAGCAGGGCCGTATCATGGTAGAAATGCCTGGTATCAACGAGCCTGAGCGCGTTCGTAAGCTTCTCCAGGGTAGCGCAAACCTTGAGTTCTGGGAAACATACAACTCTGAGGAGATTGTTCCTTACCTCCAGCAGCTCGACCAGCGCGCGGCTGCAGCCCTCTCGGGCAAGGCAGAAGTGGCTGACACTACAGCCGCTGATACAGCCGCAGCCGTTAAGGCTACTGCCGAGGCAAAGACAGGTGCCAAGCTACAGCTCAAGAAGAGCGCTGACGAGGCAGCCGACACTAAGGATACTTCTTCACAGCTTGCACAGGCAAAGAAGGAGCACCCGCTCCTCTCTGTATTCCAGCCTACAGGTAGCGGTGCATTGAGCCTCGTAGGTTATGCTTCGGCACGCGACACAGCTGCTGTCAACAAGATCATCTACTCTGCCATCGCCAAGCAGGTGCTCCCTTCAGACCTCCGTCTGCTTTGGGGTGCTAAGCCAGCCGACGGCATCCAGGCTAAGAACGTTTACGAGCTCTACGCCATCAAGGTTACTACATCTAACGGCCGCGCTCCTATCGAGGGCGACGTTGTGACCGATGCCAAGGACCAGTTCAACAACCTTACAGGTACACCTGAGGTTTCTATGTCAATGAACTCTGACGGTGCACGCCGCTGGGCAGCCCTTACAAAGGCCAACGTAGGCAAGGCTATCGCCATCGTTCTTGACGGAACCGTATATTCAGCACCTCGTGTTAACGGTGAAATCTCTGGCGGACAGTCGTCAATCACTGGTAACTTCACTATTGAGGACACCAAGGACTTGGCCAATACATTGAAGTCTGGTCGTATGCCTGCTCCTGCACACATCGTTCAGGAAGAGGTTGTAGGTCCTACACTCGGTGCCCAGTCAATACAGCAGGGCTTCATCTCGTTCATCATCGCCTTCATCATCTTGATGGTATACATGGTTATGATGTACGACTTTATCCCGGGTATGGTTGCCAACGGCGCCCTCTTGCTCAACCTCTTCTTCACCATGGGTATCATGGCGTCGTTCCAGGCAGCACTCACAATGCCAGGTATCGCCGGTATCGTGCTTGCCCTCGGTATGGCTGTGGATGCCAACGTGCTTATCTACGAGCGTACCAAGGAGGAACTAAAGAAGGGTCTCGGCACCAAGCAGGCTCTGGCTCAGGGCTACAGCAACGCTTTCTCTGCCATCTTCGACTCTAACTTGACATCAATCCTCACAGGTATCATCCTTTATGTGTTCGGTACAGGTCCTATCCGCGGCTTCGCTACCACACTTATCATCGGTATCTGCTGCTCGTTCTTCACCGCTGTGTTCCTGACACGTCTCGTTTACGAGAACCGTCTGGCTCACGACAAGTGGACAAAGCAGAACTTCTCTACCAAGGTTTCGCGCAACTTCATGGCGAACAAGAACTATGGCTTCATGTCAAACTGCAAGATATCGTTCGGTATCTTTGCCGCCATCATCGTACTTATGATTGGCAGCTTCGCCATCCGTGGCTTGAGCAAGGGCATCGACTTCACCGGTGGTCGCAACTACGTTGTAGTGCTTGAGAAGCAGGTACAGCCTGAGGATGTCAAGGCAGCGCTCGTGCCCCACTTCAAGGGAGCTACTGTCAACGCCCTCGCCCTCGGTACTGACGGCAAGACCATACGTATCTCAACCAACTATAAGATCGAGTCGAACAATCCGGCAGTTGACAACGAGGTAGAGAACATCCTCTACAAGGGTCTGCACGGTGCAGGTCTCGTAACTCAGGGCAGTGTTGAGGCATTCAAGAACCCAGACGTTCGCGCAGGTGGCTCAATCGTATCGTCTACAAAGGTAGGTCCGGCTGTGGCTAAGGACATCACCCACGGTGCTATCATCTCAGTGATTATCGCCCTCGCCGCCATCTTCCTCTACATCTTGGTACGTTTCCGCAACGTGGCATTCTCTATCGGTTCTACCGTAGCCCTTGCTATCGATGCAACAATCGTTATCGGCTTCTTCTCGCTGCTTTGGGACGTCGTTCCATTCTCGCTTGAGGTAGACCAGACATTCATCGGAGCTATCCTTACGGTTATCGGCTACTCTATCAACGATAAGGTGGTGGTATTCGACCGTATACGTGAGAACCTCCAGTTGCACAAGAATATGGACTTGCAGGACCTCTTCAACAAGTCGTTGAACGAGACTCTTGCCCGTACTATCAATACATCATTGTCAACACTCATCGTGCTGCTCTGTATCTTCTGCTTCGGCGGTGAGAGCACTCGCAGCTTCTCGTTCGCAATGTTGCTTGGTGTAATCTTCGGTACACTGTCTTCAATCTTCATCGCTGCTCCGGTGGCTTACATCACTCTCGGTCGTAAGATCAAGAAGGAAGAGGCTGCAATGGCAGAGGCAGTTGAAGTGAAGTAATATCGCTAACACTATTATATCAAGGCGCAACTCCAAGCAATTGGGGTTGCGCTTTTTTTTGTTTTTAATTCTGAACTGTTACTTACAAATTGTAACAGAATTGTAACATTAAAAAAAGCGAATAAATATGATAATTTATAAGAAAAATATGCAACTTTGCAATTTGTACAAAGTATGCGTTATACGATAAGTGTCATAAAGTGTAATACAGAGAGTTACAGACGCATTAGAGAGTTATAAAAAGACTTTAATACAATAAGAGAGTTTAAATTTTTAATTATTAATCCAAATTATTTTTACAAAATGAAAAAGCCATATCTGAAACCTCAGATTAGTGTTATTATGATTGAACCCCAGGCAATTCTTGCCGGTAGTGGTGAGGCTTCTGTACCAGCAACAGGTGGTTTTACGCACGATAAAGACATCACATCAGGCGACGATGATGAAGACGTTTGGGACTAAAAAATCTAACAAGGTAATGAAAAAGACTTTATTATTAGTATTGGCTGCTGTAGCCACTATTTTCACATCGTGCAGCAGCGATATCAACAACGACAACGACGATTCAAACAACGGTCAGGGCAAGGGAATGACCCTTATTGCCAATGTAGAGCAGCCCGACACACGCGCCACATTAGACCCAAGCGTCACATTCGGTACATGGAAATTCGCATATACAGACAACGACAAGGTTGAGGTTGGCAACGACCAAATAAATAATTATTATACATTCACCAAGAGCGGTGAGAATTTCTCGTGCGCTGACGCTAAGGCTACAAGCACCGCTGCCAACTGGTATGCCTATTATCCAAGCACCACCATCGACCTCACCAATCAGGACGGAAAAGCTGACGGTTCAGCTGCTAAGCTCTACGCTTTGGCAGGTGCTACAACTACAGCTACAACCGGTGCCGAAGGCCTCACTATCAATATGAAAGCACAGGCAGCCGTGCTCCGCATCGTTAAAGTGGACAACTATGGTCCGTGCGACATCTTCCTCAAGACTAAGGAGGGCAAGTATGTATCAGGACTGAAAGCTAAGAAGGACGAAGCAGGCTTCGAGGTTGTAACAAGCGACACTAAGGTATCTGTTTTCAAAGTTGCTAATGAAAACACTGCTGGTATCTATTATGTTATTGTTCCTGCTGGTGTGAAGATTTCTGTTTACAATGAACATAAACTCATCAAGACCACAAAAGAAGCAGGCCTTTCTGCCGGCAAATACTATACTCTGACTTCTGGTCCTACTACTGGTACTGCTACTGCTACATTAGCAGATGGTACAACGAAGACTATCAACTGGAAACAGTTGTGGATTGGTGGTCCGAGAATTGCTACAGAGAATGTAGAAACAGAAATGAGTTGGATTGATGCGAGAAAGACTGACGACGAATATGTATGGGGAAAGAATTGGCGTACACCTTCACAAAAAGATTTGGATATCGTTGGTGCTGACGGAGGTACACCCAAACACATTAAAGTTGAATTGTCTACCGACAATGGAGTAAAACACTTCAAATACAAAGGAATTCAACCTGGATATACATCTAATGAGATGATAATTCCTTTTACAAAAGGACAAAATGAAGCTGGAGTTTATTGGACATCTTCTACAGATGGAGAAAAAACAATGACGGTCAATTAACAGGCACAAGTTTAACTATAACAGATTGGTATGGTTCTGGAATTGTCAATTATTTTAGTAATCATAGCGAGAGACACATTCTTTATTCTGTTCGCCCTGTCCTCACAATAGACACCGTCTTATGGGGAGAACAAAATATTGAATAACCCCCAATTAGGTTAATCAGCTTGCACGTCATACTCCCGTCCGACGCGCAAGATAAACCCTAATAAAACAATGCGCCCTGCAAGTGCAAAAGCGTTAATTATCAATGTTTTTGCCCTTGCAGGGCGTTTTGTTATTTTCAATCCGTACACCCAATGTGCTGCCTTGGGTGTACTTCTTCCCTTAATCTTTATTCCAATCTGCCACGCTGATAAACCGGCTCATTTTGTCAACAAGATACAGCGGCAGATTGAGCAAATCGTCATCCTTACGCATATTGAGCGTGGAAAGTCGCACAGACAATTGAGGGGTATATTGCTTACGATAATACGCCAGACTTTTTGCTGTCACATTCTTGTCAGCCTTCACTTCTATCGGAATGATTTTGCCATCAGCCTGTAATACAAACTCCACTTTGGCCATGTTGCCCGATGTCCAATAGTATTGTGAGTTGCCAAACTGACGAACAAGCGACTGCAGCACGTAGTTTTCAGCCATAACGCCCTTGAATTCTGTAAACAAATTGTCGCCAGCCAATACTGTCTGCACATCCAAGTCAAATTTACGCCCTAACAATCCCACATCATTAAGATACAGCTTGAATGCATTGCTTTTCTTATAGGCAGACAAAGGAAGCCTTGGAGTCTCCAATGCCGACACACGATGTACCAATCCTGCAAGACACAGCCATTCTATAGCTCCTTCATACTCACGTGCTCTGGCTCCTTTTTGAACGTCACCGTATCTGAACTTCTTGTCTTCACGTGCCAATTGGTCTTGCAAATTGCCCCACACCTGAAACACTCGCGGAATGTCCTTATTGTTGATGTGCTTGGCAAAGTCTAATGAATAAGACTGGAGTATACCGTCCTGTATGGCCTTCGCCTCCTCCCAATCCTTGGCGTCAATATACGCACTCACAGCTTCGGGCATACCTCCCAATACAAGATACGCCTTATAGGCATCTGTCAATTGCTGATGTATCACCTCCGGCACAGCCATAATGGTGTCTATCATCTCATAGGCATGATACAGCTGGGCATCAATTGCTCTGAGATATTCAGCAAACGACACTGGGTATAGAGTCATGAAATTCACCTTGCCTACCGGAAAGGAAGCCCCCGAACGATTTAAAGCCACCCCTAAGAGCGAACCGGCACATACTACAGCATACTCAGGAGCATCCTCGCAGAAATACTTCAGGCTGTTCAATGCATCGTTACACTCCTGTATCTCGTCAAGAATTATAAGCGTAGACGAAGGAGTTATCGGCTTGCCCGTCATTATCTCCATCTGCCTTATGAGCTGTGCCGGCACCTTGGTTCGTCTGAAGTCTTCCTTTAGAGCAGGCATTGTGTCGAAGTTTATATAAAGAATGTCGTCAAAACATTCCTTGCCAAACTTCTTCAATGCCCACGACTTGCCTACCTGGCGAGCACCCTGCAACACCAAGGGCTTACGGCGTGGATTCTCTTTCCACGCTTTCAGTTTCTCTATTATATCCCTCTTTATTTCCATTGGTTAATATCCTTTTTCGGCAAAGTTACACATTTTTGATATGAAAAAGTGGCAAAATTGCACATTTTTGATATTAACGCACTATAAAGAGGCTTTTTCAGCAAAACAGGTAGTCTTACGGCTACACCTTATTATATATAATAAATATCAATTTGACAATAAAAACGAGCTGCTTGTTTTGAATTGTGTTCGATTTGCACTAACTTTGCACTCAGAAACAAAAAAATCACATTATTATATATGGAAGAAAAGAATTTCAAACGCACCACCGTCACTGCGGCACTGCCGTATGCCAACGGTGGCGTACACATCGGCCACCTTGCCGGCGTGTATGTTCCTGCCGACATCTACGTGCGCTATCTGCGCCTGAAGAAGCAGGAGGTGATGTTCATCGGCGGTAGCGACGAGCACGGCGTGCCCGTAACAATCCGCGCCCGCAAGGAGGGCATCACCGTTCAGGAAGTGGTAGACCGCTACCATAACCTCATCAAGAAATCGTTCGAGGACTTCGGCATTTCGTTCGACATCTATAGCCGCACCACATCAAAGATTCACAACAAGTTTGCCAGCGACTTCTTCCGCACACTCTACGACAAGCACGAGCTGGTAGAGAAGACCGAGGAGCAGTTCTGCGACGAGGTGACAGGCGAATTCCTCACCGACCGCAACATCGTAGGTACATGTCCGCGCTGCGGTGCCGAGGGCGCTTACGGCGACCAGTGCGAGAAGTGCGGTGCCACACTCTCGCCCGAGGAACTTATCAACCCCACCAACAAGAACAACCCGGGTCATGGACTCGTAAAGAAAGCCACCAAGAACTGGTATCTGCCGCTCAACAACTATCAGAACTGGCTGAAGCAGTGGATTCTGGAAGACCACAAGGAGTGGCGCCCCAACGTTTACGGCCAGTGCAAGTCGTGGCTTGACATGGATTTGCAGCCGCGCGCTATGACCCGCGACCTCGACTGGGGTATTCCCGTACCAGTTGAGGGAGCCGAGGGCAAGGTGCTCTACGTATGGTTTGACGCTCCTATCGGCTACATATCAAACACCAAGGAGCTGTGCGACGCCCAGCCCGAGAAGTGGGGTCCGTGGCAGAAGTGGTGGCAAGACCCGTCATCACGCCTCATCCACTTCATCGGCAAGGACAACATCGTGTTCCACTGCATCGTGTTCCCCACAATGCTCAAGGCTCACGGCGACTACATACTGCCCGACAACGTACCCTCAAACGAGTTCCTCAACCTTGAGAACGACAAGATTTCTACATCACGCAACTGGGCTGTATGGCTCCACGAATACCTCGTTGACTTCCCCGGCAAGCAGGACGTGCTGCGCTATGTGCTCACTGCCAACGCTCCGGAGACCAAGGACAACAACTTCACATGGAAGGATTTCCAGGATCGCAACAACAACGAGCTTGTAGCCGTTTACGGCAACTTCGTAAACCGTGCTCTGCAGCTCACCAAGAAATACTTCAACGGCATCGTGCCTGAGTGCGGCGAGCTTCAGGACGTTGACCGCGCTGCAATCGAGGAGTTCAAGGACGTGAAGCAGAAGGTGGAGGCCCTGCTCGACGCATTCAAGTTCCGCGACGCTCAGAAGGAGGCAATGAATCTGGCACGTATCGGCAACAAGTACATCACCGACTGCGAGCCTTGGCACGTAGCCAAGACCGACATGGAGCGCGTGAAGACCATTCTGTACATCTCACTGCAGCTCGTAGCCAACCTTGAGATAGCCTTCGAGCCGTTCCTTCCGTTCAGCTCAGCCAAGCTCCGCGAGATGCTCAACGTGGCAGAGACAGAATGGGACCAGCTCGGCAGCACCGAACTCCTCAAGCCCGGACACCAACTCGGCACTCCTGCCCTGCTCTTCGAGAAGATTGAGGACGACGCCATCAACGCCCAGCTGCAGAAGCTCGAGGACACCAAGAAGGCAAACGAGGCAGCAGCTTACGTAGCAGCTCCCATCAAGGAGAACGTCGACTTCGAGACATTCGAGAAGATGGACATCCGCGTAGGCCACATCAAGGACTGCCAGAAGGTGAAGAAGTCGAAGAAACTGCTTCAGTTCACCATCGACGACGGTTCGGGCAAGGACCGCACCATCCTCAGCGGCATCGCTGCCTACTACGAGCCGGAGCAGCTCATAGGCAAGGACGTACTCTTCGTAGCCAACTTCGCTCCGCGCAAGATGATGGGCATCGAGAGCCAGGGAATGATACTGTCGGCAGTCAACTTCGACGGTTCGCTCAATGTGACATCAGTGCTGGGCAATGTCAAGCCAGGCTCACAGGTAGGATAAAATAAGGCAAAAAAAATGCACATTTATAGGGTGTTTGTGCACACAGTGTGTCTTTTTGCAAGAAAATATTTGCCTATATGAATAAAAATTAGTTCCTTTGCAAAGTTTTCAAGAAGGAAATTACATTATAAACACTTTAAAATTAGAAATTATGTCAGAAATCGAATCAAAAGTAAAAGCTATCATCGTTGACAAACTCGGTGTAGACGAAGCAGACGTTAAGCCTGAAGCAAGCTTCACAAACGACCTTGGTGCAGACTCACTCGACACCGTAGAGCTCATCATGGAGTTCGAGAAGGAGTTCGGCATCTCTATCCCTGATGACAAGGCTGAGAAGATCGGCACTGTTGGCGACGCTATCGCTTACATTGAGGAGAACGCAAAATAAATAAGGTTTATGGTTTATAGTTTATGGTGTACATAAACCATAAACCATTTTTTTCAACCATAACCCGAAACTATTTTAAATGGAATTAAAAAGAGTAGTAGTTACAGGTCTTGGAGCCGTTACCCCATTGGGCAACACTGCTGAAGAGACTTGGAACAACCTTGTCGCCGGCGTAAGCGGCGCAGCCCCCATCACATTGTTCGACGCTTCTGATTTCAAGACTCAGTTTGCATGCGAGGTGAAGAATCTTAAGGTAAACGACTTCATCGACCGCAAGGAAGCTCGCAAGATGGACCGCTATACACAGCTCGCTATCATCGCAGCAATGCAGGCAGTCCAGGACTCGGGCATGGATCTTGACACAGAAGACAAGAACCGCATCGGCGTAATCTACGGCGTGGGCATCGGTGGCATCAAGACTTTCGAGGAAGAAGTAGGCTACTATGCACAGCACAAGGAGAACGGTCCTAAGTTCAATCCCTTCTTCATCCCGAAGATGATTGCCGACATCGCAGCAGGCCAGATTTCAATCCAGTACGGATTCCACGGTCCTAACTATACCACTACTTCGGCATGCGCATCATCTACCAACGCTCTTGCTGACGCCTTCAACCTCATCCGTCTGGGTAAGGCCAACGTCATCGTAAGCGGCGGTGCAGAGGCAGCTATCACACCTAGTGGTGTAGGCGGATTCAACGCCATGCACGCTCTCTCTACACGCAACGACGATCCGGAGCACGCATCACGTCCGTTCAGCGCAAGCCGCGACGGATTCATCATGGGCGAAGGCGCAGGCTGCCTCATCCTTGAGGAACTTGAGCACGCCAAGGCACGCGGAGCCAAAATCTACGCAGAAATGGTTGGCGAAGGCATGTCTGCCGACGCTCACCACATCACAGCTTCTCACCCTGAGGGTCTGGGCGCTCGCCTCGTAATGGAGAACGCTCTCGAGGACGCAGGCATGAAGCCAGAGGACATCGACTATATCAACGTACACGGCACATCTACTCACGTGGGCGACATCTCTGAGGCTAAGGCCATCAAGCAGGTGTTCGGCGAGGCCGCTTACAAGCTCAACATCAGCTCTACCAAGTCTATGACTGGCCACTTGCTCGGCGCTGCCGGTGCTGTGGAGGCTCTTGCTTCGGTGCTTGCAGTGAAGAACGACATCGTTCCGCCTACCATCAACCACGCTGATGACGACCAGGATCCGGAGATCGACTACAACCTCAACTACACCTTCAACAAGGCACAGAAGCGTGAGGTACGTGCTGCACTGAGCAACACATTCGGTTTCGGAGGCCACAATGCATGTGTAATATTCAAGAAATATGCTGAGTAATCTCATCGACAGAATGAAGCTC
>OKRS01002530.1_pt1 | contig 10388 bp, 18 predicted proteins | sample 1601191 | NCBI WGS metagenome assembly OKRS01 (sample SAMEA3541509, study PRJEB24748) | human gut metagenome | biome: human gut; feature: human-associated habitat; material: faeces | place: China | collected 2012 | reverse complement strand
GGGAAGCGCCCCTTTTTCAGTTGTAATCAAGAAAGCTGCTTTGCAGCACACAAGGCAGTTATTTGATGCACGTGTGCTTTTTGTAGCCGTATTCCTCCGCTTCTTCGGCAGAATTGAAGTAAATGCGGTTCTCCTCGCCGGGGAGCTTGGCGCAGCTTGCGCTGTGGACGATCATGGAATTGCGGTTGCCAATGAACGGCGCGTCCTTTCCGGCCGCGGGCTCACGGCTGGTGGAATCTGTCGTAACGGACAATTCCGCACCGTCGGAGACGATGATAATCTCGCCCTGTGTATCGGTGCGGTAAATCGCCGCGTTCAGCGCCTTCAACCGCGCCAACACGTCCGCGCCGGGGTGTCCATAGTCGTTGTCCGCTCCGACGCTGATGACCGCTATGGAGGGCTGCACAGCGGTCAGAAAAGCTTCAGATGAACTGGTTGGGCTGCCGTGGTGTCCGGCCTTTAAAACGTCTGCACGCACATCCGCGCCGGATTCCAGCAGATCCCCCTCGGCCTTCTGCTCCATATCGCCGGTAAACAGGAAGCTCGTCCCGCCGTAATCGACGCGCAGGACAAGACTGCCGTTATTCGGGTCAGAATATTCCTGTACCGGCCCGATGACCGTCACCGTCGCGCTGCCGAGACTCCAATGCGTGCCGGTCTGCGGCACTTCGATCTGCTTGCCCTGTTCTTCCGTATATTTAACCACGTTGGAAAAAACCTTTGTTGTATACTCTGTGACACTGGAATAGACGTGTTCCGCCGGGTATTTTGCCAGCACGGCAGCCAGTCCGCCGCAGTGATCCTCGTCCGGGTGCGTATTGACCACATAGGTCAGTTCCGTCACATCCAGCCGGTTCAACCGGGACACCAGAAACTGTCCCTCCTCGACCGACCCGCCGTCGATGAGCATCGTATCCTCGCCGCAGGAGAGCAAAATACTGTCGCCCTGCCCGACATCAAGGAAGCGTACTGTCAGCGCCTCGTCGGATGGCACCTTCTGCGCCGTGGTAGACGATTCTGAAGTCTGCGAATCGGATAACCACTGGAAGCCGCGCCCCAGCGCCTCCCCGCCGAACCGGATGGCCAGCACCGCCAATAAGAGCACGGGCGTCAGCCACCATGGGAGCTTCTGCTGATTTTTCTTTTTCCTGTTTTCAGCCATACCGTGTGCCTCCGATCTCTTTTCTCTATTCTACACCATAAATCAGCCCTTTTCCAGCGCAAAAAAGAACCCCCTCGGTTTGAAGCCGAAGGGGATACTCTTTTTTCAGGGACCGAATCAGACCAATTCGATGACGGCCATCTCGGCTGCGTCGCCGCGGCGGGGCCCGATGCGGGTCACGCGGGTGTAGCCGCCGTTGCGCTCAGCGTACTTCGGAGCGATCTCCTCGAACAGCTTGTGCGCGACGTCTTCCTTGGTGATATAAGCCAGAGCCTTGCGGTAGTTGGCCAGACCCTTCTTCTTGCCAAGGGTAATCATCTTCTCGACGACAGGCTGGACTTCCTTCGCGCGGGTAAAGGTCGTCTCCATCTTGCCGTTTTCGAGCAGGTATGTGGTCATAGCCCGGAGCATCGCCTTGCGCTGGTCGCTGGTTCTGCCGAGCTTTCTGGTACCAAACATAGGGTTACTTCCTCCTTCTTTGAAAGGTTATCGCTTAATTATTAGAGTTTGCGGAATCGTCGCTTGCCAGACTCAGGCCCATCATCGCGAGCTTGTTCTGAACCTCTTCGAGCGATTTCCGGCCCATGTTGCGTACCTTCATCATGTCCTCGCCGGTTCTGGAGATCAGATCCTCGACGTTGTTGATGTTGGCGCGCTTGAGGCAGTTAAAGCTGCGTACAGACAGATCAAGTTCTTCGATGGTCATCTCAAGGACCTTGTCGCGGTGCGTTTCCGCCTTCTCGGCCATCGTGGGCTTGCTGGCCACGGTCTCGGAGAGATTCGTGAACAGGCTCAGATGGTCGGAGAGGATCTTCGCGCCGAGGCTGACGGCGTCTCTTGCAGAGATCGTCGAGTCGGTCCAGACTTCCAGCGTCAGCTTGTCATAGTCTGTCATGTTGCCTACACGGGTGTTTTCTACGGTGTAGTTCACCTTGTAGACGGGCGTATAGATCGAATCCACGGCGATGGTGCCGATGGGCATGTTGGGCGTCTTGTTCTTGTCGGACGGGACGTATCCGCGGCCATGGCTCAGCGTGATCTCCATGTTGAAGCTTGCATCGGGTCCAAGTGAGCAGATGTGCTGCTCAGGGTTGAGGATCTCAACCTCGCCGTCGGCCTTGATATCGCCGGCTGTGACTTCGCACTCGCCTGCGGCGTCAATGTAGACGGTCTTAGTGCCCTGGCAATGAAGCTTCGCAATGATCTTCTTCACGTTCAGCACGATCTCCGTGACGTCTTCCTTGACGCCGGGGATCGTGGAGAACTCGTGCTGCACGCCCGCGATCTTGATGGAGGTCGCGGCGGTGCCGGGCAGCGAGGAAAGAAGAATTCTGCGCAGGGAGTTGCCGAGCGTGGTGCCGTATCCCCGCTCCAGAGGCTCTACGATATACTTACCGTAGGAGACGTCATCCTGGGAATCGATACACTCGATACGCGGCTTTTCAATTTCTACCATGAATAAATTACCCTCCTTGTAACTACGAAACCTTGTTTCGTTGCCGAATTCAGCTTACCAATAAACGAGGGTGAAACGTTACTTGGAGTACAATTCGACGATCAGATTTTCTGCAATCTCGAAGTCAATATCGTCTCTTGCGGGCAGTGCGATAACCTTGCCGCTGAGGGTGTTCTTGTCTCTTTCCAGCCACTTCGGAGCTGCGACGAAGGCGTCGTCTTCCTTCATCTTCTTGAAGCGGGTGGTGGAGCAGCTGTTTTCGCAGACGGCGATGACGTCGCCGACATTGACCGTGTAGGACGGGATGTTGACGCGCTTGCCGTTGACGGTGTAGTGGCCGTGGTTGACCAGCTGACGGGCCTCGCGGCGCGTGGAAGCATAGCCAAGACGGTAAACAACGTTGTCCAGTCTGCGCTCGACGAGGCTCAGCAGATTCTCGCCGGTGTTGCCCTTCATGCTCTCGGCCTTCTCATAGAGCGTGTGGAACTGCTTCTCGAGAATGCCGTACACGAATTTGACCTTCTGCTTTTCGGTCAGCTGCGTGCCGTACTCAGACTTCTTGGTTCTTCTTTTGCCGCCGGGATTGCGGTTGGACTGCTTGGAGTAGCCCATGGCTGCGGGAGAAACGCCGAGCGTTCTGCAGCGCTTCAGAACAGGCTGTGTATTCTTTGCCATATCAATTCTCCTCCTTCATCAAACGCGGCGGCGCTTGGGCGGACGGCAGCCGTTGTGCGGGATCGGGGTAACGTCCTTGATGAGCGTGACCTCGAGGCCTGCGGACTGCAGCGCGCGGATCGCGGATTCACGGCCCTGGCCGGGGCCCTTGACGAAGACTTCGACAGTCTTCAGACCATAGTTTTCCACAGCTGCCTTTGCAGCGGTCTCTGCGACCATCTGCGCGGCGTACGGGGTGGACTTTCTGCTGCCGCGGAAGCCGAGGCCGCCGGAGGAGGCCCAGGACAGGGCGTTGCCGTTGGCGTCGGTCACGGTGACCATGGTGTTGTTAAAGGACGAGCGGATATGCACGGCGCCCTTTTCGATCGTCTTGCGCTCACGACGGCGCTTGACAACTTTCTTTACTGCTTTAGCCATTTACATATCCCTCCTTACTTCTTCTTATTCGCAATGGTCTTCTTCGGACCCTTGCGGGTACGGGCATTGGTCTTGGTTCTCTGACCATGGACGGGCAGGCCACGACGGTGACGGACACCGCGGTAGCAGCCGATCTCGGTCAGGCGCTTGATGTTCAGAGCCACTTCACGGCGGAGGTCGCCCTCAATGGTGAAGTTCTTGTCGATCACATCACGCAGCTTTGCTTCCTGCTCGTCGGTCAGGTCCTTGACGCGGGTGTCAGGATCGATCTGGGCGAGCTCGAGGATCTTGTTTGCGCTTGTTCTGCCGATGCCGTAGATATAAGTCAAACCGATTTCGATTCGCTTCTCACGGGGCAGGTCAATACCAGCAATACGTGCCATTTACTTCAGAGCACCTCCTATTAACCTTGTCTCTGCTTATGCTTCGGGTTTTCGCAAATAACCATAACACGGCCCTTGCGCTTGATGATCTTGCACTTTTCGCACATGGGCTTCACGGACGGTCTTACTTTCATACTGTTAACCTCCATTGAGACCTCAAGTCTCTATTTACTTCTCCATGTGATCCTTCCTCTGGTCAGATCGTACGGCGACATTTGCACCGTGACCTTATCACCGGGCAGGATCTTGATAAAGTTCATCCGGAGCTTGCCGGAAATGTGTGCCAAAATGGTGTGCCCACCGCCGATATCGACGGAGAACATGGCATTCGGCAGTGCATCGGTAACGATGCCCTCAAGTTCGATTACGTCGTCTTTTGCCAAGATCAATTAACCCCCTTGGTTTTGACTTTGTTTTTGGCCGAAGCTGGCCAATTCTTTTCGTAATTCGCTATTGAGTACCTTCTCGCCGTTGCGAATTTTCTCGGCGATTCGTGACTCCGTCCGAGGTATCTGTTCAATATGCTTGCGCTTTTTGCGCTTTGGCTTCTCCAGCCTGCGGCTCTTGCCGTCGGCGAGATAGACATACTGCTCATCCGCGTCGATCACGTAGAACAGCTGGCCCTGATCCCGCCCGGCCTTTGAGACGACCAGGCTCGATTTGTCAACTTCCATAGCTTACAGTCCCTCAGTGACGGTGAGGATTTCCGGCTCGCCGTCGGTAATCAGGATCGAGTTTTCATAGTGCGCCGCAAGCTTGCCATCGGCAGTTACAGTCGTCCAACCGTCCTTCAGGACCCGTACATCGTACGAACCCTGCGTGACCATCGGCTCGATTGCCAGGGTCATGCCTTTGACCATACGCGGGCCTCTGCCGGGGGAACCGTAATTTGGGACCTCCGGTTCTTCGTGCATTTTTTCGCCGACGCCGTGCCCGACAAATGCGCGGACAACGCCAAATCCATGGCTTTCCACATATGTCTGCACTGCGTGGCCGATGTCGGAGATCCGGTTGCCCTGACGTGCAAATTTGATTCCCTCGTAGAAACTCTGTTCTGTTACCGTAATGAGCTTCTGCGCCGTGGGGGAGATTGCCCCACATGCGAAAGTAGCGGCACAGTCACCAGTAAAACCGCCCCATGTCGCACCCACGTCCACCGAGACGATGTCGCCCTCCTTCAGCACCCGGTTGCCCGGAATGCCGTGGATGATGACCTCGTTGACGGAGATGCAGGTGCTGGCCGGGAAGCCCCCGTAGCCGAGGAACGTCGGTTTTGCTCCCTGCGACAGGATAAATTCATATACCGCCTTGTCGATCTGTTTGGTCGTTACGCCAGGCCTTACCATTTCGCCTGCCAAAGCACGCGCTGCCGCGGTAATTTTACAGGCCTTGCGCATAATCACCAGTTCGCGCTCATTTTTTACTGGAATCATGTTATTCACCCAATGCTGCCAGAATGTCTCTGGTCGCATATTCGATGGGCTGGTTGCCTTCCACCAGCTTGAGATTGCCGAGCTTCTTGTAGAAGTCCTTCAGCGGCTCTGTCTCGGCATGGAACACCTTGAGGCGGTTCTTGACCGTCTCCGGCGCATCGTCCTTGCGGACGGTAAGCGGAGCGCCGCACAGATCACAGACGCCGTCAACCTTCGGCGGGTTCGCAGCGATGTGGAAGCTTGCACCGCAGCTGCCGCAGACGCGGCGGCCGGTCATGCGCGCTTCGATCACCTCGTCGGCGATCTCAATGGATACGACTGCGTCAAAATGGATGCCGGCCGCTTCGAGCGCCTCGGCCTGCGGGATCGTGCGGGGGACTCCATCCAGGATGAAGCCGTTCGCACAGTCCGCGCGGGCGACCCGCTCACGGACGATGCCGATGATGACGTCGTCCGGAACGAGTTTGCCAGCGTCCATGAAGCTCTTGGCCTTCAGGCCAGTCTCGGTTCCGTTTTTGATCGCTTCGCGAAGAATGTTGCCGGTGGAAATGGTGGGGATGTTCAGCTTCTTGCTGATGATCTCCGCCTGTGTGCCTTTTCCGGCACCGGGAGCACCCAAAAGAATCAGCTTCATAGCATCTTCCTCCAATTACTCCAGGAAGCCTTTGTAGTGACGCATGAGCATCTGGGCCTCGAGGCTCTTGACCGTCTCAAGCGCAACGCCGACGACGATGATGACGGACGTGCCGCCCACCGCGAGGGAGGTGTTCTTGATGATGATGCCGGCGATGATCGGCAGGATCGCGACGATCGCCAGATACAGAGCGCCAAAGAGCGTGATCTTGTTGATAACCTTCAGGATGAAGTCCGAGGTCGGCTTGCCCGGGCGGAAGCCGGGGATGAAGCCGCCGTTCTTCTTGAGGTTATTGGCGATTTCGATCGGGTTGAACTGAATCGTTGCATAGAAGTAGCTGAACGCAATGATCAGCAGGAAGTAGCAGACGATGTAGAACGCGCTCTTCGTGTCGAAGATATAGGTGTTCATCCACGTCCAGAAGGAGCTGCTGCCGGTGCCGGTGAAGGCGATGATCGTCGCGGGCAGGGTCGCAATGGACTGCGCGAAGATGATCGGCAGAACGCCGGACATGTTGACCTTGATCGGCAGGAACGTGCTCTGACCGCCGTACATCTTGCGTCCGACCACGCGCTTGGCGTATTGGACAGGGATTCTGCGCTCGGAGTTCGTGATAAACACGATGAACGCAACAATCAGCAGCATACCGACCACCAGCAGGATTGCGGTGTACCACTTGATCGCGCCGGAGGACAGCGAGGAGACGAGCGTGCTGATGAGCGACGGGATACGGGAAATGATACCTGCGAACAGGATCATCGAGATGCCGTTGCCGATGCCGAACTGGTCAATCTGCTCGCCCATCCACATCAGGAAGGACGCGCCGGCCATGAAGGTCACGACGATGACAAGACCTGCAAGGAAGCCTGTTTCGGTGAGCAGCTTGTAGTTCTTGAGCATCACATAGTAGGCAAAGCCCATCAGAAGAGCAAGGCCGACCGTGGTGTAGCGGGTGATGCGCTGGATCTTCTTCTGGCCTTCTTCGCCGCCCTCCTTGGCAAGACGCTCAAGGGCAGGAATGGCGATGGCAAGAAGTTCAATGATAATGGATGCGGTGATATACGGCTGGATACCGATGGCGAAGATCGTCGCCTGCGAGAACGCAGAACCGGACATCGCGTTATACAGGCCCAGAACCGTACCGGACAACTGCTGCGAGAAATAGGTCGCCAACTCGGTCACGTTAACATAGGGAACGGGAACGCAGGCGCCCAGACGATAGATCAAAAGGACAAACAGCGTAAAGAGGATCTTCTTGCGAAGTTCGGGGATCTTCCACGCGTTACGGAGTGTTGTAAACACTTACACCACCTCGGCCTTTCCGCCCGCCTTTTCGATTTTTTCCTTGGCAGACTCCGAGAAGGCGGCAGCCTTCACGGTGACCTTCTTGGAAACGCTGCCGTTGCCAAGAACCTTCAGACCGTACTTGCAATCGTGCAGAATGCCTTTTTCGATCAGGGCAGCCGCGTCAACGACCGCGCCGTCTTCGAATCTGTTGAGAACCGCGACGTTCACAGCCGTCAGGGGCTCTGCGAAGATGTTGTTGAAGCCGCGCTTCGGGATACGGCGTGCCAGAGGCATCTGGCCGCCTTCGAAGCCAATACGGACCTTGCCGCCGGAACGGGCCTTCTGGCCCTTGTGGCCGCGGCCGCCGGTCTTGCCATTGCCGCTGCCGGCGCCCCGGCCCTTGCGGTAAGCCTGACGGACGGAGCCCTCAGCGGGAGACAGTTCGCTCAATTTCATGATTCCGTCCTCCTTTACTTCTCTTCGGTGACCTGCAGCAGGTAGCCGATCTTGGCGATCTTGCCGCGGGTGGAATCGTTATCGGGCTGCACGGTGACGTCACCGATCTTACGCAGGCCCAGGGAATGTGCGGTGGCAACCTGCTTCTCCAGGCGGCCGTTCAGGCTCTTAGCGAGCTTGATCGTAATATTTTTAGCCATTTCTCAGCGCCTCCTTAACCCACGATCTCTTCGACGCTCTTGCCGCGGATACGGGCGACATCCTCAGGACCACGCATGCTCTTGAGGCCCTGGAAGGTGGCGGCGACGACGTTGTTGGGGTTGTTGGAACGCAGGCACTTGGTACGGATATCCTTGATGCCTGCGGCCTCGACGACGGCACGCACAGCGCCGCCGGCGATGATACCGGTACCGGGAGCAGCGGGCTTCATCAGCACGCGGCCGGCGCCAGCCTCGCCAACAGTCTCATGAGGAATGGTGCTGCCGGACATGGTCACAGTGATCATGTTCTTCTTAGCGGCTTCCAGACCCTTACGGATGGCCTCGGGGACCTCAGCGGCCTTGCCCAGACCATAGCCGACCTTGCCCTTGCCGTCGCCCACGACCATCAGCGCGGAGAACTTCATGACACGGCCGCCCTTGACGGTCTTGGAAACACGGTTGAGGTAAACGAGCTTTTCGATATACTCGCTCTGTTCTCTTTCAAATCTTGCCATTTCTCGTTTCCTCCTCCCTTAGAATTTCAGGCCGCCTTCACGGGCGCCCTCAGCCAGAGCCTGCACACGGCCGTGATAGAGATAGCCGCCGCGGTCAAACACGACGTTCTCAATGCCCTTGGCCAGAGCGCGCTCAGCGATCAGCTTGCCAACAGCGGAAGCAGCGGTCACATTGCCGCCGTAACCTTCGATGGCCTTGTCCAGAGAGGAAGCGGAAGCCAGGGTCACGCCGTTCACATCGTCGATGATCTGGGCATAGATGTTGGCCTCGCTGCGGAAAACGTTGAGACGGGGGCACACGGGAGTGCCGGAGATCTTAGCGCGAACACGCTTATGACGCTTCATGCGCTGCTTATTGGTATTAGGTCTAGTAATCATTTCGGCACACCTCCTTACTTCTTGGCGCCGGTCTTACCAACCTTACGGCGGATGACCTCGTCAGTATACTTGATGCCCTTGCCCTTATAAGGCTCGGGAGGACGCTTCTCGCGGACCTCGGCAGCAAACTGGCCGACAGCCTGCTTGTCGCATCCATGAATGATGATTTTATTGGGACCCGGAACCTCAACAGTGATGCCCGGAATCTCAGGAACGATCACCTGGTGGGAGAAACCCAGGTTCATGACCAGGTTCGTACCCTCCTTGGCAACACGGTAACCGACGCCGTTGACGTCCAGCTCCTTCTTAAAGCCCTCGGTAACACCGATGACCATGTTGTGGAGCAGGGTGCGGGTCAGGCCGTGAACGCTGCGATGCAGCTTATCGTCGGAAGGACGTTCCACGGTGATCGTCGTACCTTCCTGTTTAATGATCATCTCAGGCCGCAGGCTCTGAGTCAGTTCGCCCTTAGGTCCCTTGACGGTGACCACATTGCCCTCAGCAACGTTCACGGTAACACCGGCGGGAACGGTAATGGGCATTCTACCAATTCGAGACATTGTTCGATACCCTCCTTACCAGACGAATGCCAGGACTTCGCCGCCAACGTGAGCTGCACGAGCAGCCTTGTCGGTCATGACGCCCTTGGACGTAGAGATGATGGCAATACCCAGGCCGCGGAGCACGCGGGGCAGCTCATCGGCGCCCACGTAAACACGGAGACCGGGCTTGGACACACGGCGGAGACCGGTGATGACCTTCTCCTTGCCGGCGTTGTACTTCAGCGTGATGTGGATCATGCCCTGCAGGCCGTCATCCTCCACGGTGAAGCTCTTGATGTAGCCCTCATCCAGCAGGATCTGAGCAATGCTCTTCTTCATGTTGGACGCGGGGACATCCACGGTTTCATGCTTGGCGTTGTTTGCGTTGCGGACGCGGGTCAGCATATCCGCAACAGGATCGGTGATATGCATGGATTGTTCCTCCTATTTATAGAGTTGCGGTCTGTGACCGCTTCGGCAGCGAGGTATCATGGCCAATGGAGCAGTCCGCTCGCGCGTGGTGCACAATTGGTCATGACCTTTCGCCATCCGTATTAACAAGGTCCCATATCAAAGACCTTTGTTAAAGAAAATAAGTGCCAGGCTCCAAAAACACTTCTGAACATGGCGTAATGGGTGCATTTCCTCAGAAATGCCCCATTTTTCAGCATACCAGACAAATTTTAATTCGTCAAGTCTTTTTGCTGCGCCATTTTCAATTTTTTTAGAAAGAAGCCTTACGCACGCCGGGGATCTCGCCCTTGTAAGCCAGCTCACGGAAGCAGATACGGCAGACACCGTACTTGCGCAGGTAAGCGTGGGGACGACCGCAGATCTTGCAGCGGTTGTA
>OKRS01002529.1_pt1 | contig 10394 bp, 8 predicted proteins | sample 1601191 | NCBI WGS metagenome assembly OKRS01 (sample SAMEA3541509, study PRJEB24748) | human gut metagenome | biome: human gut; feature: human-associated habitat; material: faeces | place: China | collected 2012 | reverse complement strand
AATCTAAGAAGTCCTTTATCAAGCTGTGGCCTATCTTGGTATTGGTATGGTTTATCCATTCTTAAATATTATGAATAGACATGTGAATAAACCATTAAAGAGCGCGTCTACCACAAATAGAGATAATCGTATAGAACTTGGTAATGAAAAACAATGTGAACTCTTTGGTGAACATATGAGAGGATTCCAAACAAGTGGTCCTGAAGAAGAACGTCATATCAAGAGATGGCTCGCAGGCAACTGCTTTGGTGATAACTATACAAGAATGGGACTTACTGGTGCACAAAGAGAAATGATTACATTCTGTTTTCTCGCAGCACTCGGCACTGAACCTCAATTAAAGGGTCATATTGGTGGAAACTTCCATGTGGGTAATAATGCACATTATTTAATCAATGTGATTTCTAACTGCATGCCTTATATCGGTTATCCACGTACTTTAAATGCAATCAGATGTATACATGAAATGGAGAAATAATCATGATAATTGGGGATAAAACAGCTCATGGCGGGCGGCGGCGTGGCGCTCATCGGCGTCATTCTCGTACCCCTGCTCTCCGGCCTGTTCGGTTAATCGCCCGCACAAATCCTTCGCGGCGTCCGCCCCTCGGGGCGGGCGCTGCGGGAAAGGAGGGTAAAGCCCATTGGATTTGATATGGCAGAAATTCACCGAATGGCTGAAGGAGCTGCTGGTCAGCGGCATCATGGACAACGTGAACGGACTGTTTGACAACGTGAACAGCCGCGTGGCGGGCATCGCCGGACAGGTGGGCGCTACGCCCCAGGGCTGGAACAGCGGCGTCTACGGCATGATCCGAACGCTGTCGGACAATGTGATTTTGCCCATCGCGGGCGTTGTCCTGGCCTTTGTCATGACGCTGGAGCTGATTCAGCTCATTACGGAAAAGAACAACATGCACGACGTGGACACCTGGATGTTCTTCAAGTGGATATTCAAAACCGCCTGCGCCGTGCTCATCGTCACCAACACATGGAACATCGTCATGGGCGTGTTCGAAGCGGCTCAGAGCGTTGTCAACAGCGCGTCGGGCATCATCATATCGGACACGTCTCTGACGTTCAACGAGCATATCGCGGGATTTGAAGCTGCGCTTGCGGAAATGGAGGTCTGGTCGCTGCTGGGGCTGTGGCTGGAGTCCGTGGTCGTGCATCTTTCCATGTGGGCGCTGACCATCTGCATTTTCATCATCTGCTACGGCAGGATGATCGAGATCTACTGCGTGACCTCCATCGCGCCCATCCCCATGGCGACCATGGCCAACCGGGAATGGGGGCAGATGGGTCAGAATTACCTCAGAAGCCTGCTGGCGCTGGGCTTTCAGGGTTTCCTCATCATCGTCTGCGTGGCGATTTACGCGGTGCTGATCCAGAACATCGTGGTGGAGAGCAGCGTCTCGGCAGCCATATGGACGTGCATGGGGTATACGGTGCTGCTGTGCTTCACGCTGTTTAAGACAAGCTCCCTTGCCAGGAGCCTGTTCCACGCCCACTGACGGAGGTGATGAAATTTGGCATACGTTCCCGTACCCAAGGACTTGAATGCGGTGAAAACCAAGGTCATGTTCAATTTAACAAAACGGCAGATTCTGTGCTTCGGCGGCGGCGCGCTCATCGGCGTACCGCTTTTCTTTCTGCTCAAGGGCCATATCGGCAGCAGCGCGGCGGCCCTTTGCATGATGCTGGTCATGCTGCCCTTCTTCCTGCTGGCCATGTATGAAAAGAACGGTCAGCCGCCGGAGAAGCTCATCCGCAACATCGTGCAGGTGTGCTTCCTGCGCCCCAAGCAGCGCCCGTACAGGACGAACAATTTCTACGACCTGCTGAACCGGCAGGATATTTTGGATAAGGAGGTCTACGCGATTGTCCACAAACAAAACCCCCGCAAGAAAGCTCACACGAGCCGAGCGAAAGCAGATCGACGCGGCGATTGCAAGAGCAAAGCGTCAGGATAAGCGAAAGAAGTCCGCCCAGGACAGCATCCCCTTTCAGCGGATGTACCCTGACGGCGTGTGCCGCGTGACGGACAATTACTACACGAAAACCGTGCAGTTTCAGGATATCAACTACCAGCTCAACCAGAACGAGGACAAGACCGCCATTTTCGACGGCTGGTGCGATTTCCTCAACTATTTTGATTCCTCCATCCGCTTTCAGCTCTCCTTCATCAACCTCTCCGCCACGCGGGACACCTACGCCCGGCGCATCGCCATCCCCTTGCAGGGCGACTGCTTCGACAAGCTCCGCAGCGAGTACACCGGGATGCTGCAAAGCCAGCTTGCCCGCGGCAACAACGGGCTAATTAAGACCAAGTACCTGACCTTCGGCGTGGAGGCGGACAGCCTGAGGGCGGCAAAGCCCCGATTGGAGCGCATCGAGACGGATATCCTCAACAACTTCCGCCGTCTGGGCGTGACGGCGGAGAGCCTGAACGGGATGGAGCGCCTGCGCCTGCTGCACGGGATGCTCCACATGGACGAGCCGCAGCCCTTCCGCTTTTCGTGGGACTGGCTGGCTCCCTCCGGGCTGTCGGTGAAGGACTTCATCGCGCCCAGCGCCTTTGAGTTCAAGACCGGCAGCAGTTTCGGCGTGGGCAGCAAGACCGGCTGCGTATCCTTCTTACAGATTTTAGCGCCGGAGCTGAACGACCGGATGCTGGCGGACTTTCTGGATATGGAAAGCTCCCTCATCGTCAGTATGCACGTCCGGTCCGTGGATCAGGTGAAGGCAATCAAGACCATTAAGCGCAAGATCACCGATTTGCAGAAGATGACCATCGAGGAGCAGAAAAAGGCGGTGCGCTCCGGCTACGATATGGATATTATCCCCTCCGACCTTGCCACCTACGGCACGGAGGCGAAAAAGCTCTTGCAGGAGCTGCAAAGCCGCAACGAGCGTATGTTCCTTTTGACCTTCCTTGTGGTGAACGTGGCGGACAACAGGCAGCGCCTCGGCAACAACGTCTTTCAGGCGGGCTCCATCGCCCAGAAGTACAACTGCCAGCTCACGCGGCTGGACTTCCAGCAGGAGGAGGGCTTCATGAGCAGCCTCCCCTTGGGGCTGAATCAGATCGAGATCCAGCGGGGGCTCACCACATCCAGCGTGGCGATCTTCGTGCCGTTTACCACCCAGGAGCTGTTTCAGGACGGCAAGGAAGCCCTCTACTGCGGGCTTAACGCCCTTTCCAACAACCTCATCATGGTAGACAGAAAGCTGCTGAAAAACCCCAACGGGCTGATCTTAGGCACGCCCGGCAGCGGCAAGTCCTTCTCCGCCAAGCGTGAGATCGCCAACGTGTTCCTCGTCACCAATGACGATATCATCATCTGCGACCCGGAGGCGGAGTACGGCCCGCTGGTGGAGCACCTGCATGGGCAGGTGGTAAAAATCTCGCCCACCTCCACCGACTACCTGAACCCCATGGATTTGAACCTGAATTACAGCGACGACGAAAACCCGCTGAGCCTGAAATCCGACTTCATCCTGTCCCTGTGCGAGCTGATCGTGGGCGGCAAGGACGGCCTCATGCCGGTGGAAAAGACCATCATCGACCGCTGTGTGCGCTCTGTTTACCGGGAGTATTTGAGCGACCCCGTGCCGGAGAAGATGCCGATTTTAGAGGACTTGTACAACGAGCTTCGCAGGCAGGATGAAAAGGAAGCGCAGTATATCGCCACGGCGCTGGAAATCTACGTCACCGGCTCCCTCAACGTGTTCAACCACCGCAGCAACGTGAATATCGAAAACCGCGTGGTCAGCTTCGATATCAAGGAGCTGGGAAAGCAGTTAAAGAAGATCGGGATGCTGGTGGTGCAGGACGCGGTGTGGAACCGCGTCACGATCAACCGGGAGCAGCGCAAGTCCACCCGCTACTATATCGACGAAATGCACCTTCTTTTGAAGGAGGAGCAGACCGCCGCGTATACGGTGGAGATATGGAAGCGATTCCGCAAATGGGGAGGCGTTCCCACGGGCATCACCCAGAACGTCAAAGACCTGCTATCCAGCCGTGAGGTGGAGAATATCTTTGAAAACTCCGATTATGTGTATATGCTCAACCAGGCTTCCGGCGACCGGCAGATTCTGGCGAAGCAGCTCAACATCTCGCCCCATCAGCTCTCGTATGTGACCCAATCCGCCGAGGGCGAGGGGCTTTTGTTCTACGGCAGCGTGATCCTGCCCTTCGTAGACCGCTTCCCCAAGGATACGGAGCTGTACAAAATCATCACGACCAAATTGTCCGACCTCTCCGAACAATCCGGGGAGGAAGCGAAGGACGCCATTACAGAGTAAGGAAGGAGAAAAGAATATGGATAACCACCTTATGATTTTTGAAAGCGCAGATTTTGGTCGGGTGCGTTCCGTGCTGAAAGACGGAGCTCCTTGGTTTGTTGCGGTTGATGTGTGCAAAGCTCTCGGATTGAACCAGGTTACGCGTGCAATGTCCAGATTGGACTCGGATGAAGGTGGGTTACTTGAAGTACCCCACCCCCAGAACGCCGATAAGATGATTGAAATAAATGCTGTAAGTGAAGCCGGACTCTATCATTTGATCCTTTGCTCCCGCAAGCCGGAAGCGAGAGCCTTCAAGCGCTGGATCACCCATGAGGTCATTCCCTCCATCCGCAAGCACGGCGCGTATATGACGGACAGCCTGTTGGATGCGCTGGAGGCGCACCCCGAGGCCGTGCCGGAGTACCTGAACCGCCTGCGCAGCGAAAACGCCCGAAACCGGGAGCTGACCCGCCGTCTCCGGCTTGCCCTCCCAAAAGCGGAGTATTACGACGCCTTTGTTGACCCTGCGGACTGCACCAACATCCGCACCACCGCCAAGGAGCTGGGCGTTCCCGAAAAGCAGTTTACCCGGTATCTGGAGGAAAAGAAGTATCTGTTCCGGGACAAGAACCGCAAGCTCTTTCCCCGTGCGGTCAAAAAGAGCGCCGGTCTGTTTCTGGTGAGGGACTTCTACACCGAGCGCGGCAAGCTGGGACACTATACCCTCATCACCCCGGCGGGCAAGAGGCATTTTTTGGAGAGAACGGATGAAATTCTGTTTGAATAACGCTCTTAACCCATCAGCAGCCCCATCAGGAGGTGATGAATATGGCAAAACGCTCGCCAAGGCTGATTTTCACCGAGGAAGAACGCGCCCTGCCGGAGCTGGAACGAGCTGTCCGCAAGGCGGACAGGGCGGCGGTTAAGCTGGAAAAGGCCGAAGCGAAAATTCCCAAGAAAACCGTTAAGGTCAAAAAGCGCGTTGTGGACAGTGAGAGCGGCAAGGTCACGACGCGCCTTTTCTTTGAGGAGGCGGACAAAAAGCGTCCGCCCTCCAAGCTGGCGCACGCCGCAAGGAAAGCGCCGCTGGATACCGTCCGCAGCGCAGTCCACCGCAAGCTCCGGGAGGAGGGCGACGACAACTCCGGCACGGAGGCGGCGAACACCCTGACCGAGACGGCGGAGCGCACCTGGCGCATTGCGGAATCGGCGCACCGCTCCCATGCGGAAAAGCCCTACCGCAGGGCGGACAAGGCGGAAGCCGCCGCAGACAAAGCCAATCTCAAGGCGCTGAACAAACAGTACGAGCAGGAATACGGCAGGGCTTCCAACCCCTATTCCCGTTGGCAGCAGAAGCAGGCCATTAAAAAGGAATACGCCGCCGCAAAAGCGGGGAACGGCGCAAGGAATACCGTCAAAGCGTCCGAGACCACCGCGAAGGCGGCAAAGCGCGCCGCCGAGGGGAGCAAAAAGGCCGGCAGCTTTTTTGTCCGGCACAAGAAGGGCTTCCTCATCGCGGGCGGCGTCGCCGCCGCGATGCTGCTGCTCATAACCTGCATTTCCTCCTGCTCCACGCTGTTTCAGGGCGGGGTGTCCGGCATTGCGGCCTCCACCTATCCGCTGGAGGACGCGGATATGCTGGCGGCGGAAGCCGCCTACTGCGCCATGGAGGACGAGCTGCGGGAATACCTGAACAGCTACGAAAGCACCCACGATTACGACGAGTACCACTTCGACCTGGACGAGATTGAGCACGACCCCTATGTGCTCATTTCCATGATTACCGCCCTCAAGGGCGGAGAATGGACGATTGACGAAATAGGCGGGATTCTGGAGACGCTGTTTGAAAAGCAGTATATCTTAACGGAAACCGTCGCCACGGAAACCAGATACCGCACCGAAACGCATATCGGCTATTACACCGACGAAAACGGCAATCTGCAAAGCTACGAGTACGAGGCGGAGGTTCCCTACACCTGGTATATCTGCCATGTGGAGCTGGAAAACTTCAACCTCTCCCATGTGCCGGTGCATATCATGTCCCACGATCAGCTCTCCATGTACGCCGTGTATATGAGCGTGCTGGGCAACCGCCCCGACCTGTTCCCCGGCTCCCCGTATGTGAACCGGTACTACCACACCCAGTATGAGAAGTACGAGATACCCCCGGAAGCGCTGGCGGATGAGCAGTTCGCCGCTATCATCAAGGAAGCGGAAAAGTATCTGGGCTACCCCTACGTCTGGGGCGGCAGCTCGCCCGCCACCTCCTTCGACTGCTCCGGCTTCGTTTCGTATGTCTACAACAACTGCGGCCTGCATTGGAGCTTCGGCAGGCTGGGCGCGGAGGGGCTGCGGGGCATGTGCGCCTATGTTTCCCCGGAAAGCGCCCGTCCCGGCGACCTGATATTCTTTGAAAAGACCTACGACACCGCAGGCGCGTCCCATGTGGGCATCTATGTAGGCAATAACAGGATGCTCCACTGCGGCGACCCCATTCACTACGCTTCCATCGACACGAGCTACTGGCGAAGCCATTTTCTCCAGTTTGGCAGATTACCTTAACAACAACCATATTAACGCAAAAAGGAGGATGTTATGAACCCGCGACTTGAAAAGCTGCGTCAGGAGCGCGAGAAGCTGGCAGAAAAGCTCACATCGCTGACCGCACGGCTCAAAGCCCTGGACGAGCAGATTCTGAAGCTGGAAAACACGGATATTGTGGGCATCGTCCGCGAGAACGGGCTGACCATCGAGCAGCTCGCGGCGCTGATGGCGATGCTGGAAAAGCGTCCCACGGCGGCGCTGCCCGACGAATACAGAAAAACGGAGGAATTTATGGATGAAGAATAAATGGAGATTTTTTGCCGTGATAATGGCCGTCGTGCTCTGCATGACGGTCTTTTCCGTTACGGCCTATGCAGGCGGCGGCGATATGGTCGATTCGACAATGGGCGACCCGACCATGGAAACCCCAACTGCAACTACACAGCCGGAGAATACGAATACCGGTGAGCAGACCCCAAACGGACAGACCCTGACCGTGCTTGTGACCGAAAATGCGGACGGAAGCCATACCGTGACCATCGGGGATCGGAGCTGGACGCTTCCCGCCAAACGGGAGCAGTCCGGAAAGGTGGTCAACGTCCGCACCTATTTGAACCTGCGCACCGGCCCCGGCACGGACTACACCGTGATCGGGCGTCTGCTCAACGGCGCGGAGGTGAAGGTGCTGGAGGAAAGCAACGGCTGGTACAAGGTGGTCGTGCCGGAGCAGACCGGCTATGTATACGGCAAATACCTTGACGTCATGAACGCGCCGACAGAAAACAGCGGAAGCGATACGGATATGGCGGGACTGCCGGAGATACTGCTGCAATATTACGCCGCTGCCGGAGGTTCCGCTCCCCTGACCCCGGACGGCAACCTGACGCTCATGGACGATGTCGGCTCCGCTTTCGGCGCAGGCAAGCAGTTCATCACCGTGACGACCAAGGGCGGCAATACCTTTTATCTCATCATCGACCGGGACGATAAGGGCAATGAGAACGTCCATTTCCTGAATCTTGTGGACGAGGCCGACCTGCTGGCGCTGACCAAGGACGGCGAGAGCATCGTCCCCGCCTGCACCTGCACGGACAAATGCGCCGTGGGTAAAATCAACACGGGCTGCAAGGTGTGCAGAACCAATATGAGTGAGTGCGCAGGCAAGGAGCAAACAGCAGAAAATACGCCCCAGCCCGCCGAGCCTGCGGAGACCGCGTCCGAAAAGAAGACCGGCGGCACGGGTATCATCGCCGTTTTGCTGCTCCTGCTGCTGGGCGGCGGCGGTGCGCTGTACTGGTTCAAGCTCCGCAAGCCCAAGGCCGACACTCGTGGGGCGGACGACCTGGACGATTACGACTACGGCGAGGACGAGGAAGAAGAGGATTACGAGTTTGAAGATGAAAACACTGCTGACAGTGAGGAGGACAAAAACCAATGATGAATACGACCTGTTACCGGCTTGTTGTGTGTGAAAAGCCCTCCGTGGCAAGGAGCATCGCCGCCGTCCTCGGCGCAAGGGAGCGCGGGGACGGCTTTCTTTCGGGCGGCGGCTATCTCGTTTCCTGGTTCTTCGGGCATCTTGCGGAGCTTTCGGATGCGGACGCCTACGACGAAAAGTACGGCAAATGGCGAAGGGAGGACTTGCCCATCCTGCCGGATAGCTGGCAGTACACCGTATCAAGGGACAAACAGAAGCAGATGAACACCCTCCGCGCCCTCATGCACAGAGAGGACGTTTGCGAGGTCATCAACGCCTGCGACGCCGGACGCGAGGGCGAGCTGATCTTCCGCACGGCGTATAATCTCAACAACTGCCGCAAGCGCGTAAAGCGGCTCTGGATTTCCTCCATGGAGGATGCGGCTATTCTTGATGGCTTTGACAATCTCCGCGACGGCGCGGAGTACGACAACCTCTACGCCTCCGCCCTCTGCCGCAGCAAGGCGGACTGGCTGGTGGGCATCAACGCCACCCGCCTGTTTTCCGTGATGTATCATCGCACCCTGAACGTGGGGCGCGTGGTATCGCCTACGCTTGCGCTGCTGGTGCAGCGGGAGGCGGAAATAAGCGCCTTTCAGCCGGAGACTTTTTACACGGTCAATCTTATTTTCGATACCTTTTCCGCCGTGGGCGAAAAATATGAGGTCAGGGCGGAAGCCGAAGCGCAGGCGAAGAAATGCAATAATGACACGGCGACCGTCACAAACGTGGAACGAAAGGAAAAAACTGAAAAGGCCCCGGCGCTCTACGACCTGACTGCGCTCCAGCGTGACGCCAACCGCTTGCTTGGGTACACGGCGCAGCAGACGCTGGATTACCTGCAAAGCCTCTACGAAAAGAAGCTCTGCACCTACCCGCGCACCGACAGCCGCTACCTCACCGACGATATGGAGAGCGGCGTAAACGCGCTGGCACTGTGCTGCGCGGGCGTCTGCGGCACGGAGCCGCCCGCAGCCGTCTATTCGGGGCAGGTGTGCAGCAGCAAAAAGGTCAGCGACCACCACGCCGTCGTTCCCACCATGGCGGCGGGCGAAACGGACTTGGAAAACTTGCCCGCAGGCGAACGGGAAATCCTGCGCCTCGTTTCCCGTCAGGTGCTTATGGCGGTTTCCGAACCCTACCGCTATACCGAGACGGTGATTGTCCTCCGATGCGGCGGCGCTGCGTTCTCAACCAAGGGAAAATGCATCAACGCTCCCGGCTGGAGGGCGTATCTCCCACAGGAAAAGCAGGAAAAAGCGGCTGCACTGCCCGAGGATATTGAAATCGGCAGAGTGCTGATTCCCGGTGAGGAAGTGGTCAAAGAGGGAAAAACAACTCCGCCCAGGCATTTCACCGAAGTTATATGCTATGAAAGGGGGATAAGAAATCGCCCATAGAAAGGAGATGTCTTAATGAAAGCAAGGAAAACCGATAAAGGCAAAATAACCGCATTATATGAGCGGTTGAGCCGCGACGACGACCTCACAGGCGACAGCAACAGCATAATCAATCAAAAGAAGCTGCTTGAAGATTATGCAAGGGAACATGGCTTTACGAATTGCGTCCACTTTACCGATGACGGCTGGTCTGGGGCAAACTTCGAGCGTCCGAACTGGAAACGCATGATTGCGGGAATTGAAAGCGGCGAAATCGGCTATGTACTGGTAAAGGATTTAAGTCGTGTCGGCAGAGATTATCTGCAAGTGGGATTTTACACAGAAGTCATGTTCAAGGAGCGGGACGTCCGTTTTATTGCCATAGCAAACGGAGTTGACAGCGACAAGCGCGAAAGCAGCGAGTTTGCCCCGTTTTTGAACATTATGAACGAATGGTATGTGCGTGACAGCAGCCGAAAAATAACAAGCGTTCTCCGCGCAAGAGGAATGTCCGGCAAGCATACAAACAGCCATTGTATCTATGGCTATAAGAAAGACCCCAACGACAAAGACCATTGGATTATCGACGAGGAAGCCGCCGAGGTAGTACGCCGGATTTACCGCATGGCGTTGGAGAGCAAAGGTCCGTATGAAATTGCCCGTATCCTTGCTTTGGAAAAGGTTGAAAGGCCGTCCTATTA
>OKRS01002521.1_pt1 | contig 10413 bp, 7 predicted proteins | sample 1601191 | NCBI WGS metagenome assembly OKRS01 (sample SAMEA3541509, study PRJEB24748) | human gut metagenome | biome: human gut; feature: human-associated habitat; material: faeces | place: China | collected 2012 | reverse complement strand
AAACTGTTTACCCAATTCTTGTTAGATAAAGCTATCTTTATTTCTTTATCTGATATGAGTACCGGTCTTCCTAAATATAATGAAATTCCCGTATCGATTAGAATGGATAATGCGACTAGAGAAAGATATAATCAGATCGTATCTTCTGTCCGTAATTATTTTAGCAATGAACGTAATCAGGGGAGAAGAATGGCAATTGCTTTTGCAGCTGCTCAGAAGATGAGCCTATATCCCGATCAGCCTTATAATGTTAGCCCTATTGTTAATCCTGATGATTATAGCAAGACTATTATCAGTTTTCCGGATGCCATTGAACAAGACAATATCAAGAATTTCTATTCCCAGAAGGATCTCAGAATTCTTGAACTTACCCAGGAAAAGATTGCCAAAGGCGAAAACGTCCTGATTTATCTTGATTATGTCAACAAAACAGATTGTATTGAACGTCTGGAAAGAATGTTTAAAGAGGCCGAAATCAAAACTTGCGTTCTGACATCTTCTATTGCAGCTAAAGACAGAGAAGAATGGATTGACAATAAAGTAAGAGAAGGCTGCCGTGTAATGATCTGTAATCCAAGGTTGGTAGAGACCGGTCTGGATTTGTTATCGTTTACCAATATCATCTTCTATCAGGTAGGTTATAACCTGTTTACTATGAGACAGGCTTCCAGAAGAAGCTTGAGACTTAATCAGCCTAACAATGTAAATGTATATTTCATGTATTTTGAGCATACTGCTCAGGAAACGGTATTGTCTTTAATGGCTAACAAACTTCAGGCAGCAATGGCTATTGAAGGTAAGTTTAGTGAAGAAGGTCTGACAGCAATGAGCAATAATGATAACATTCTTACCCGTCTGGCCAGCTCTCTTATTGAAGATATTGAATATAAGATTGAAGAAGGTGATTTCAAGTCTGCCTATACAGCTGAAGAAGATGACGGTTCCAGATTCAAAATGGTTTATATCCTCGACAAAGAAGATAAAAAGATTTGCCGTTCCATTTATATAGTAAAGGAGACAAGAAAGTTGTCTTCTCTCCAAAAATTCAACGCGTAGAAGTAGTATAAAATAAAAAGTGGCGGCCGCATAAATTATTATGCGCCGCCTTTTCTTTTACTTTCTATCGACATTATTGCTCTGTATAATGCAGGATTATCCTGTTTTATTTTTTCAAAATCAACAGATGAAGGCTTTTCCGGTTCATCTATTTCAAATAATTCTATCTCTTTGTATTGAGGTGGGGGAGGAAGATCTTTTACAAAGGATTCATTTATTTCTTGGATCTGCTTAATCTCCATAGTTTTCTCGTAAGCCTGTTTGTTTATGGCCCAATTCAGGTAAGCAGAGAAATTTGTGGGATTATGCTCTTTAGTGTACATAAAATTATTTCTGACGCTATCAATTCCATACTCGGCTATTAGCTTCGTGAGAGTTGCTTTATTGAAATTATACGGTGGAGAGATAAGCATAGATATAAATTCTTCGTATACGTTATCCTCTATAGAAATCTTTTTTGGATTCTTATCTTTGACAGTAAAATGATATCCTATGATTGTACGTCCCTTTTTTTCGTATCTTACTTCTACTTCAAGATTAGTAAAAGTATTTATATCCCTCATAGCTGGTGCGACAACCTTCTGGTTAAGTGTGGATGTTAAGGTTACTTTGCCGTCTGGAATATTGAATAAGTTACGGACTTCCTGAAGCGTAAAATAATGGCCGCCGTCTTCCAGGTAATAGTTCATCATCTCAAATAATCGGATAGAATATTCAGACCTGAACTTCATAGGACCACTCGCTGCGTATGAAATTACAAATTGCTCTTTCATCTTTCTTAAGTAAGGCATTAAGAAAGTATCAACTGATACTCTGATAGCTCTAGAACCTTTGAAAAATTTAACGCCTGAGACCAACCCAGTACGATAAATATTGCCGTCGTCTTCTTTAATTACTAAAGTATAAGCACGAAGAGCGTCAGCTTTAATGGACATTTCTTCAAGCTGCTGTCCTACTACGTTAGGGGAGAGGCCGGCCAGATCTGCAATATCTTTACCTTTTATCAGGAAGACATTGTCTTCATTTGTTGTTTTATTATCTATATTGGACAGCAAAGCTAAAAATAAACGCTGTGCTGGTATAGGTAAGTTAGAAGGAGTGGTTTGGGCAAATAACAAAGCCCGGCTCTTTCTGACTTCACTGTCTTTAGTTAAGTTTACCGCCAGGTTTTTTTCATCGTTATTTCCCACTTATCCACACCTCTTTTCGTTAGTTATAATGATATACTGAAAAATAGCTTACGTCAAGATATAAACTAGCTATTTATATAAATAGCCAAAATATATGGAAAGGTGAGATAAATAGCTAAAATATACCTGGCGGTTCTATTTTTATCTTTAAATTGATCCCTTGTCTGTTTTTTAGTGTTGTTATGATGTTTATAAAAGAATCATACAACAACAAACAGAAACAAAAATACCCTAAAATTGCTTTTTTGTCAAGCATTTTCTTGAAACCCGCTATTTTACTGGGGTTGTGGGCGCCGTTGTTTTTAAATAGCTAATTTATACCCGGTATATTTCAGCTATTTATAGCCATCTTATACCTTTATCGGTATCTAATTTATACCCTTGTATTTTAATGATAGCCAATTTATATCCTTACTATATCTGTTTTATACCTTATGTAGCTAATTTATACGGTAGAAATCAGCTTGTTATCTTTTGATTATAGCTAGATTATACCTTAAATAGCCGATTTATACTGTTATGTGTAGTAAATGTAGCTAAAATATATCCTTTGAGTCTTGTACTATAATATAAGAAGACGAAGATAAATAGCTGATATATACTTCTTGTTCACGATAAATAGCTGATTTATATCCTTATCGGGCTAGGTATATATAAGCTATTTAAAAATGAAATAACAACAAGAACTTGTAGAAGATTTGGTTTAGATTATTACAGTTTTTTAGTTGTAAATTACAAGGTAAACGTGTCAATAAAGCTAGAAAAAATTAGTAAAAAAACTAATTGAAAAATGAAGTGAATCAAATGATAAAATCAATAAAAGTGAGATTAAATCCAAACAATAAACAATTGACTAAATTATTTCAATATGCAGGTTGTGCTAGATTCGCTTATAATTGGGCTATTTCAAGAGAACAGGATAATTATAAACAAGGAAACAAATTTTTATCGGATAATGAATTACGGAAAGAATTTACACAATTAAAGAAACTACAAGAGTATAAATGGCTGAATAAAGTAAGCAATAATGTAGCAAAACAAGCAATTAAAGATGCTTGCAATACCTATAAGAGATTCTTTAAAGGACAATGTAGGTATCCAAAGTTTAAGAGTAAAAAACACTCTACTCCGTCTTTTTATCAAGACAATGTCAAGATTCGGTTTACAGATACTCATGTGAAGGTCGAAGGGTTTTCAATGAGCAAAAAACAGAACAAACAAAAACTGAATTGGATTAAACTTTGTGAAAAGAAAAAAATACCAATTGATTGTAAATACATAAATCCACGTTTTACCTATGACGGGCTATATTGGTATGTGTCAGTTGGAATTGAAGTGGATGATAATACTATTTTTCCATCAAACGAAGGTGTCGGAATTGATTTAGGCATCAAAGATTTGGCAATTTGTTCTGACAGAAATACTTATAAAAACATAAATAAAACACAAAGAATAAAGAAGTTAGAAAAAAGAAAATGCAGATTACAGCGTTCCATATCAAGAAGATATGAGAAAAATAAGAAAGGAGCAAGTTACTGTAAAACAAGTAACATTATAAAAAAAGAAAAAGAACTTTTAAAAGTAACAAAACGATTAACGAATATTCGCCATAATTACTTACATCAAACAACATCTGAAATTGTAAACCGAAAACCAAAGTTTATTGTTTTAGAAGATTTGAATGTAAGTGGAATGATGAGGAATAAACATTTATCCAAAGCAGTACAACAGCAGTGTTTTTATGAATTTAGGAGACAGATTGAATACAAGTCAGCATGGAACAATATACCAGTTATCATAGCAGATAGATTCTTTCCAAGTTCAAAATTATGTAGTTGTTGTGGAAATGTTAAGAAAGATTTAAAGTTATCTGACAGAGTTTATAGATGCGAATGTGGAAACGTCGTAGATAGAGATTTTCAGGCAAGTTTAAATCTAAAAATGTATGGAGAAAATGTTTTAAAACAGTCTGTAGCATAACATTTTCAAGTTATTACAGACATGTACCGAGCGTTAATCGGGAATTTACGCCTATGGAGAGTACAAAACTTGTAAGTAGTATCTGGGTTTATTCAGTATGAAAGCATACTTGATGAAATAGGAATGGAACATAAAAGTTTATAACTTTTTATAAGTTTTCAGTAACGGTAGATGTCAGCTATTTATGTTAGTACTCAAAAGAATGACATATTTTAACGAATTTATCCGCGATACCGTAGATGACAGAATAATCGGCCCCGGCGAATATTATTATGAAGATGATGAAGACGGTCTTATCATTTCAGCTGAACATTACTGGGAATTAAAAAAACAGAGAATGGAAGCTGAATGGGATGATTCATATTATAACTATATGGAAGGCCAGAAAGATTATAAAGAACGTATGCGTCAGGCAGAACAGGCCTATAATCAGAAAACAGTTCTTGATCGTGTCAAGCTAAATGATTTAAGATAAGGATATAATATATGGCAGATAACGCTAAAATAATTTGGGACAGTCTTATTAAAAACGGTTTTACTGAAGTAGCTACAGCCGGAATCATGGGCAACCTTATGGCTGAATCCCATTTTAATCCGAAAATTGTTCAAGGAGGCAGCGAAGCCGATAATATTACTTGTGATGGCGAAACAGGTTATGGTATTGCACAATGGACAAGTATTAATCGCCAAGAAGGTTTGGCATCATTGGCAGCATCCAAAGGCCGTCCGTCCGGAGACTTGATGGTGCAAATAGACTGGTTAATCCAGGAAATAGATCAGTATGATGTAAGAGACATCATGAATCAACAAACTTCTCCGTATCAAGCAGCTTTGTTGTTCCATAAGGAATTTGAGCGATCAGCTGATACCGAAGAACAGGCTGCAAGACGTGGCCATTATGCCGAAGAAATATATAGTAAAAAAGGTGTCGACTGTTCTAATTTATCATATGATGGAAGCTCTTCTATATATGGATTCGGCAGTGTAATGTCTGGTATTCTTGGAATGGCTGCTAGTATATTTTCTGCACCAAAAGTAGCCGGAAGAATGCCTCATGGCAAACATACTGATACTATATTCAAAAATCCAAGCAAAACTTATTGTGAACCTGTATACCCTGATCTTGTAAGTATTAATACTAAGATTCCGGATACGTTAGTACAAGATGTTTTAGATAAGTGTGATACAAGTGAACTGATTCAAGGAGCTAACTTGGTTTATACGGCTCCTGTATCAACGCTAAATAAATATGGCGCGGCCGATTATGTTAATGCCCAGGCTACCAATGCTCTTGCAGAACAGCAAAGAAAAGAATCTTTCAATGCAAAAAAACACGCTAAAGCTATTAAATCTCCGTCATCAGGTAAACCACCTAACAATGAAGAACCATTTCCGATTGATGCTAAAATCAAAGAATTGGAAACTCATCAGCCAAGATGTAAGATTGAAAAAATTCGAACCTGTCCAGAAGCGATTAATGTAACCAAAGCTTGTATGCAATTATCTACTAACGTAGAGAAAAGAATAGTAAAACTTGAAAACAATATGGCTACCATATTGCGATATCTTGGAAGAATGTCTTCAAGAGCATCAATAAATTGTGTCTATTGGGGAGGCACAAATGTGTCTGAAAAATATCTCGCCATTCGTTGTATGAGAGATGATCGCATACAGGATGGGCAGTATGTTTCTATGGATCAATGTCTTACATGCACCAGATTCGAGCCTCTTATTGGACAAGTCTATGATATTCTCAATGATAGCGGAATCAATTTGGCCCAGGTTTTAGATGACTGTCAGATGTCTTACACTACTCCTGAGGAGTATTGTAAATTTGTAAAATCAACGGAGCATCAAGCAACTCTTACAACAAAAACTTTAGATTTTGCTTCAGTTAATAATAGAAATGCAAATGAGAAAGATTTTAAAGAGGATTGGGGCGAAGGTATTAAAATGAACTGGCATCTGTATCCTGTCGAAGATCAGAAGCCTCATATTAATAAAGCCCAGAATATTAACGGTGAAGAGTTCAGTGACCTGGCTTCAGCTCAAGGACTTGCATCTAATGGTGGTTCAATGTATACTGCCAGTGGCTCCGGAAACAGAATGGTTTACAATAAAGGTCTTATGGACGATGTAGCGAAAAAAGGATAATAATATATATGGCAGATACTAAAGATGAAAAACATATAGCATTAGATTGTATTAAATCAGCACAATCCTGGATAGAAGAAAAAAAAGAAGAATTCATTGATATGATGAAATCAAATCTCGGTAAGGCTATTAGTGATTATGTCAAAGAACAGAAGTTAAGTAAAATAGATACCATATTAGTTGCATCTATATCTTTAGCTACTGAAGAAAGTGTTGAATCTGTTGTAAAAAAGTTAGATGAAGTAAATAAAAAGTTAAGCGCGCAAAATATAGATAATATAGTTTTGGCCGCCACTTTTTATAATCTTGATACCAAGTATCTGTTTGGTGGCAACAGTGATGTTAATGACAAAAAATTTCCCAGAAGATTAGATAAAGTAACCAAACTTGTAGAATCTAGTGGAGGAGAAAATGGAAGCACCACTAATGAAGTAGGCTTCGGATTAAGTTGGGATAATGTTAACTCCTGGGATTGGGTAAATTATATTGAACCGTTAAACATCAATTTTACCGGAGATCAGAAAACAAAAGATTTAAAGTCTGAGCTGACTGTTTTCACAAAAATATGTTATGCATACGAAGCAATAAGAAGTGCGGCCGGATCTTCTTCTTTTGATTCTCTAAACTCGGATTTGGCTTTTCCGTTTTTTGAAGACGAGCTCGACCAGGTTTATTTTACTTCTCCTTTCGGGCCACGTTCACTTGAAGGATCAGGGGGTTATCATTATGGTGTAGACTTAGGTGCTCCCGAAGGATTAGATATCCATGCTGCTGCGGATGGTACGGTTGCTGCAGTATTACCTCCAGAGCAAAGTAATGGTGGCGGTAATTATGTTGCTATACAACACGCCGACAATATATATACGCTATATATGCATATGAGTGATATTGGTGTAAAAAACGGGCAAAATGTATCTAAAGGTGATGTTATAGGCCATGTTGGCAATACTGGCCACAGTACTGGCTCTCATTTACATTTTCAGGTTAACGTAGGCGGTCTTGGTAAAGAATGTGCTGAAAATCCTGCCAAGTATTTTGCAAGATTGTCATCCTGTCCTGAAGGAGCTTGTCTTGAAACACTGAAAGATTAATAAAGAGTTCGCGCCGCGAACTTTACGAACCGCAAAAGACGTTTTGCGAGCAAGATATAAATCAGCTATATATGATAAATCATAAGGGGCCTCTCTCTACAATCGCTCAGAAGCGATTGTAGAGAGAGGTTTTTTGATGGTGGTTTTTAGTTTAATGGTAGTCTATTACTAATCACACTTCATACGAAGTGCGCGGATTTAAATGAAGAAAAAATGAAGAGGCCTACCGGCCACGCGCCTCCAGGCCCGTGCGCGTGGCGTGGTGATTTTTATCGCGTCTCGTATGAGATGTGCGGATTTAAATCATGATTACGTTGAGAACTACAAAATTAGCGTATCGCCCTACGTATGTAGGGCGCGGATTTAAACGATGATATGAATGTAACATGGAAAATGAATGATTGATTAAAAGAAAAATCGGCCGGTAGAATTTGTAACCATGAAGCATTGGTGCGAAGTAAATTAGTATTGCGAACTCGTTTTTTATGTGCTATAATTCTAGTTATAGAACATAGAAAATGAGGTGCGTGCGTACCATGGCTAACGAGTTGCTGGACAAGTCTGGCTTTATGGCTAACGAATTCTCTGTCGTGTTTGGACCACCAGATAAACAGATGCCGGCCGATTATTTTTTATCCAACTATAAATCCATTATGGTAAGATATATCTCTGATGGCAATCCGTCTGATGACACTAAAACAAGCTACTTCTCTGCAATAGATCTGTATTTGGATTGGTGTAAAAAGCTTAATCTAAATCCTTTTAAAGTAACTGAGCAGCAGATGTTATATTACAGATCTGTATTAATCAACAATAAGTATAAAGCCAGTACGATTAAATTCAGATTGACAGCGATCCGTAGGTTTTACTATGTAGCTGTAAAATATAAAATGATTGAGACTAATCCAGCTATGGACGTACATGCTCAACGAGATCCTGACGCTTATATCCCGGTCTTACAATTTTTGACGGCTGACCAGCTTAATAAATTAATTGACAGTATAGATATTAATGATAACGACGAAAAAGCATTAAGAAATAAGGTTATGGTATATCTTATGGCCGTAGAAGGATTACGTACAGTAGAAATACATCGTATGAATACTCAAGATATAAATAACGAATTGGGCGCGATTTATATTAGAGGTAAGGGTCATAATGATATGATATATCCTACGGCCACTACCATGAAGTTATTGTCTAAGTATATCAATATAAGGACTTATCAGCCTGTCTACCCTACTCCGGTTTTTACATCTACTTCAAATAGAAGTGTCGGTAAAAGGCTATCACGCCAAAGGATACGGTCTAACATATCTGAGATACTTGATGCCGTCCAACTAAAAAACCCCGGAAAAGCTTGCCATATGTTAAGACATACTTGCGGAACGTTATTGTACGCTGAAACCAAGGATCTGCAGGTTGTTAAACAGGTTTTACGACATCGAAATATCGAGATAACATCAAGATATGCCCACGTACAAGATGGTATGCTAAAGCGATACACAGCGGCCATACCTGTCAAACCGGAAGAATGATTATCGTGCGAAGCGTAATCATACATAAAAATCCTAAGAGAATCGCACTATTGTGTTTTACTTGAGTTCTAACAAAATTGTCTTAAAAAATATATAGAATATATAGAAAAAGAACTTAATACGCAGCTTCGCAATTTTATAGCCTTAGAGCCAGACAATACCTACGTTTGCTTTGAGGCTATCGCACCTCATACGAGGTGCGTGGATTTAAACAGCCAAGTTCCTAAAGCTGAGATTCCACGTAGTAAGATCGCACCTCATACGAGGTGCGTGGATTTAAACTACGATGAAGAGCACGGCAAAATGTTTTGGATGTATCGCACCTCATACGAGGTGCGTGGATTTAAACATCTTACTTTCTTTTAATTTTAGCCGTACCCTAAATCGCACCTCATACGAGGTGCGTGGATTTAAACCCTACTTGGCACTGTTACCAATGCCCTTGCTGGGATCGCACCTCATACGAGGTGCGTGGATTTAAACAAGCTGGCTCAAACTAAAAGTTTAGAAAGGAATAATCGCACCTCATACGAGGTGCGTGGATTTAAACGCCTTATCGTACTGATGGTGTTGAGCCTGTGTATGATCGCACCTCATACGAGGTGCGTGGATTTAATGAAGAATATTAATCCTACGCGAAGCATAATCGTACATGAAAATCCTAGAAGGCTCGCACCTGTTAAAGTGCTAATTACAAAGCATTATGCAAATTTTACATAATAGAAATTGTATAGCAATATATCGCACTCCGTATAGGGGTGGGCGCAGATTTAAACATATAGAAAATATTTGCCGTAAATTTGGTACTGTCATCGCCCTATGCATATAGGGCGTGGATAAAACAAAGAAAGGATTAATATAAATGACGCAAACAAGAATTGACTGGGATGAATACTTCTATAATATTGCTAGAGATGTAGCTATGAGAAGTACTTGTCTTAGAAGAAAATATGGATCAGTTATTGTAGACAAAGATCATAGAATAGTAGCAACAGGATATAATGGTGCTGCCAGAGGTGAATTAGATTGTTTACAAAAAGGAAAATGCTGGCGTGAAGAGCATAATATTCCTCACGGCCAGCAATACGAAAAGTGTATTTCAGTTCATGCAGAGCAAAATGCTATTATAAATTGTGATCCAAAATATTTTGACGGCACCTCTACTATTTATATTTATGGTATGCTTAACGATGGAACCGAATGTTCTGGCGAACCATGTCTTATGTGCGACAGAATGATTAAAAATGCCAGACTGAATGTCAAATATCGTAAAATCTGATATTCTAACATGAATTTTACTATTATAACATTATTATGTTATAACTTCATTTTTTGCGTTAAAAACAGAAAAAGCCCGAGGTTTTTATAACCTCGGGCTTTTTTAGGTTCTATAATAAGTGTTGG
>OKRS01002519.1_pt1 | contig 10426 bp, 6 predicted proteins | sample 1601191 | NCBI WGS metagenome assembly OKRS01 (sample SAMEA3541509, study PRJEB24748) | human gut metagenome | biome: human gut; feature: human-associated habitat; material: faeces | place: China | collected 2012 | reverse complement strand
TCGACACCGTCTACTCTAACCTCAACGACATGGAGACATTCCGCAAGGAGGTGGAGCTGATTCATCAGTTGGGCTTCGACGGAAAGTCGATCATCAACCCGCGCCAGATAGAGATTATCAACGAGGTGTTCACACCGACACAGAAGGCTATCGACAAGGCTCTCGCCGTTATCGCAGCCATCAAGGAGGCTGAGAAGAAAGGCTCGGGCGTAATAGCCGTGAACGGTAAAATGGTTGACCGACCAGTGGTGATACGCGCACAGCGCGTCATCGACTTGGCACTGGCTTCGGGCGTAATTAAACAGGAGGACATAGCATGAGCACACTGAACGAAAGACATACCCTCGCCGAGCAGGTGGCTCAGGCTATGGGAAAGAACGTATATAATAATGTAGAGGCACACAAGGACATCACTCCGCGCCTCGAACTGCAGCAGAAGAGTCCCAAGCTCATGACGCTCGAAGAGGCTGTACGCCACTCGGGACTGAAGGACGGCATGACAATATCGTTCCACCACCACTTCCGCGGTGGCGACAAGGTGGTGAACATGGTTGTGGACAAACTCGCCGAGATGGGATTTAAGAATCTGCACCTCGCAGCTTCAAGCTTGCAGGACGTACACGAACCGCTCATCGAGCACATTCGTAACGGCGTGATCACGGAGATTTCGACATCCGGTCTGCGCGGCGAACTGGCTAAGGAGATTTCGCACGGACTGATGGAGAAGCCGGTGGTGTTCCGCTCGCACGGCGGACGCGGCGAGGCTATCGCTTCGGGCGAGATGCACATCGACGTGGCGTTCCTCGGTGCTTCGTCGTCTGACCCGTTAGGCAACGCCTGCGGCTACTCGCGCTCTGAGAACGCAAAGAGTATCTGTGGCTCGCTGGGCTATGCGCTGCCCGACGCTCACTATGCCGACAAGGTGGTCATCCTCACCGACGACCTCGTGCCCTATCCTAACACTCCGAACTCTATCTCGGAGCACGACGTCGACTACGTGGTGGAGGTTGAGTCGGTAGGCGACTCGTCGAAGATTGCTTCGGGTGCCATCCGCGACACAAAGAACCCGCGCGACATTCTGCTCGCTCAGCAGGCTGCGAAGGTAATCGTGAACAGCGGCTACTTCAAGAACGGCTTCTCGATACAGACCGGTTCGGGCGGTGCTTCGCTCGCTGCCGTTAAGTACATCCGCCAGAGTATGATAGACCAGAATATCAAGGCTTCGTTCGCCCTCGGCGGCATCACGGCTCACATGGTGAAGATGCACAAGGAGGGACTCATTGAGCGTCTAATCGACGTGCAGTCGTTCGACAAGGTGGCTGCCGAGTCGCTCAAGAACGACCCGAAACACAAGGAGGTGTCGGCTTGCGAATATGCAAGTATGCACGAGCAGGGCGCGGCTACGCACTATCTCGACATCGTGATACTCTCGGCTCTTGAGGTGGACGTCAACTTCAACGTCAACGTGCTCGTAGGTAGCGACGGCATCATACGCGGTGCTATCGGCGGACACCCCGACACAGCCGAAGACTCTGCACTCTCTATCATCGTCTGCCCGTTGCTCCGTGGCAGAATACCGTGCGTCGTTAACGAGGTTACTACGCTCATCACTCCGGGTCGCACCGTAGACGTTGTTGTCACTGAGTACGGCATCGCCGTCAACCCGGCTCGTCCGGAGATAGCCGAACGCCTAAAGGCTGCCGGACTGAAGATCGTAACGCTCGAGGAGCTTCGCGACCGCGCACTCTCTGTAATCGGCAACCCGGCACCGCTGCCGTTCGGCGACAAGGTGGTGGGCGTGGTGATGAACCGCGACGGATCGGTGATGGATGTCATCAAGAACATCGTTGACTAAGTTTTGAATTTTGAGTTTTGAATTTTGAATTGTTGCCTACGGCAATGTTGAATTATTCAATGTTGAATTCACAATTCAAAAATTCAAAACTCAAAATGCGCGAAGCGCACAATTCAAAACTCAAAACTCAAAATTCAAAATTCAAAGAATGATTACGCTTCACGAACTTCTGACGAGCCGTGACGCACGCCATGCCATGCAGACGAAGCTGCTGGCTGAACACTCGGGAAAGACACTGGTGTGCCTCACCGTCGTCATGCCAGGAAGCGTAAAGCGTAATCATCAGTCGCTCTGTGCGGCACACGCTGCCGTAGAGGCTATGCGTGAGGCGTTCCATCTCAACGACATGAGCGACGCAGAACGCGAGGCTGTGCTCACCGAGCGCGACCTCAATACGGGCTACGAGGCTTATCTCATCACACCGCTGCCACTGCTCGAAGCCAAGCGCATAGCGGTAACGATAGAGGACACGCACCCGCTGGGCAGGCTCTTCGATATAGACGTAATAAACACCGACGGCATACCTGTCGCAAGAAACGATATCGGAGAAAAACCACGCCGCTGTCTCGTCTGCGAACACGAAGCACGCTACTGCATGAGGATGCGCTGGCACACGCAGGAGGAGATATGGGCGAAGATAAACGAGATGGTAGACCTTTACACTAAGGCAAGACAAACATAACAAACGACCTTAAACAATCTATGGAGATACAAACCCTTAACCCCACAACACCCCGTCAACGACAACGCATAGAGGCGTTCCTAAAACGCAACGGCTTGCGCTTCGACGACATGCACTACTACGCTGCCGTAACAGACGACGACGGAGAGATGATAGCTGGTGGCGGACTGAAGGGCAACGTAATAAAGTGTGTGGCTGTGGACGATGCTCATAAGGGCGAAGCCATCGCCAACACACTCATCTCACACCTCATAGCACACGCTAACGAGGAGGGACATAGCAACGTCATGTTGTTCACAAAACCCAAGAACAGACAACTCTTCGAGAGTCTGTCGTTCCGACTGCTCGCCGAAGCACCCGAAGCCGTACTTATGGAGACGGGCATCGGAGGACTCGGCGATACGGTAGAGGCACTGAAAAAGATAAAAGAGGAAGGTGAAGTATGCAAAGAGAATAATCAAGAATGTAAAAAGGAAGAAAAAACAAATCTCAACACCTCAACACCACAACACCTCAACACCACACCGCCTCGGAGAGGCGTTGTGGTAATGAACTGCAACCCCTTCACACTCGGCCACCGCTACTTGATAGAACAGGCAGCAAAGCAAGTGGAACGGTTGTTCGTGATGGTAGTGAGAGAAGACTGCTCACTCTTCGCCTACGCAGAGCGCAAGGCAATGGTGGAGCAAGGCGTGGCACATCTTGAGAACGTCACGGTGATAGACGGAAGCGAGTACGCCATCAGTCAGGCTACGTTCCCCACGTACTTCCTCAAACGTCTCGACGACGCAGCCGACACGCAGATGCTGCTCGACCTCGACCTCTTCCGCCGACACATAGCACCCGCACTCGGCACAACCGTCCGCTTCGTAGGCACAGAGCCAACCGACCGGCTCACACGACGCTACAACCAACTGATGCACGAGGTACTCGCCGATGTCAGAGAGACAGCCCGACTGGAGAAGAAGGGCAACGCTGTAAGCGCATCGCGAGTGCGCAAGGCAATGGAGCAAGGTGACATGAGCACAATAAGACAACTCGTGCCACCCACCACCCTACCTTATATAATAGCACACCTCGCTACACAAGCACTGCAGGCTGAGCTTGACACCACGCCGAAGCCCGGACTCGTAGACAAGGACAACAACGGAGCGCACCGCGACATGGATTATGCGCTGATGCAACGCAGCATCGACACGCTACACCCCTACTTCGTGAAGCTCGCACTGCTCGGCTGCGCCGATGCTCTGCCCACGCACACCTCCATAAGGGACATAGGCATAGAAGCGGAAAAGGCTATGCTCAGCGCCACCAACGGCGTAAACACCCACAAAGGGGCACTCTTCTCAATGGGCTTGGCTGTAGTAGCATCTGCACACGAGGAGAGAAAAATAGCTGCCAACGAAGAACAAATACTGAAAGAAAGAAACGGAGGAGAAGATGTTCTCGTCTCCCTACAAACCACAATAAAAGCACTCGCTGCCAGCTTCCCCGACACTAACGGCACGCACGGCAGCAAGGCGAAACTGCTCTCAAAGGGCACCACAGCAATAAAAGGAGCACTCGACAACGCTCGCGAAGGCTACGAGATGCTGTTCGCAGAGTGGCTTCCGTTCTACATCGAACGCAGAAAGGAACGCGATGCGTACACGCTGCACAAGACACTGCTGCGCATCATGTGCGACCTCGACGACACCAATGTCATCTATCGCACCGACTTAGCCACAGCCGAGGAGGTGAAGCAGGAAGCCAGAGCACTGCTCGACAACTTCTCGAATGCTGCTCTAAAAGACATGGATCGCCGCTACACAGCACGAAACATTTCGCCAGGAGGCGCAGCCGACATGCTATCGCTCACCGCATTCATCGGAAGCATACAAACATGAATACAATTCTAACAATCTAATAACTTAAAACCTTGACATTATGGTAGAACTTATTAATCACGGAGTCTATCTCCTCAATGGTACCAAAGTTTGCGACAATTATGAAGGTTTGACACCTGACGAAGCTCGCGAAAACACTATCACTTACGGCATCCTCCGCTCGCACGACGTGGACGGATCGAAGGGTAAGAAGATGCGCATCCGCTTCGATGCTATGATGTCGCACGACATCACTTACGTAGGAATTATACAGACAGCACGCGCAAGCGGACTGGAGGAGTTCCCGTTGCCTTACGCAATGACCAACTGCCACAACTCACTCTGTGCCGTTGGTGGCACTATCAACGAGGACGACCACGTTTTCGGTCTGTCGGCAGCAAAGAAATATGGTGGCATCTACGTGCCTGCTAACCAGGCTGTCATCCACCAGTATGCACGCGAGATGATGGTGAAGTGCGGCAATATGATTCTCGGTTCCGACTCACACACACGCTACGGCTCACTCGGCAACATGGGTGTTGGCGAAGGCGGCGGCGAGCTCGTGAAGCAGTTGCTCAAGAATACTTGGGACATCAACGCACCTGAGGTGGTGCTCGTATGGCTCGAGGGCAAACCTAAGAAGGGCGTAGGTCCGCACGACGTGGCTATCTCGCTCGTGAAGGCTACATTCGAGAGCGGCGTTGTGAAGAACAAGGTGCTCGAGTTCGCAGGCCCTGGCGTGAAGGAGTTGCCTATCGACTTCCGTAACGGCATCGATATTATGACTACCGAGACCACCTGCTTGAGTTCTATCTGGATTACAGACGAAGAGGTGAAGCACCACTACGAGATACATGAGCGTCCGCAGGACTTCAAGGAACTGAAGCCGGGCGACGTTGCTTACTACGACATGATGATTCGCATCGACCTCTCTTCGCAGGAGGCTATGATTGCTCTGCCGTTCCACCCGTCGAACGCAGTCACAATCCATGAGCTTCAGGCTGACCCGGTTGGCATCCTCACACGCATCGAGGAAGACGCAAAGAAGCGCTTCGGCGACAAGGTGGACGTACATCTCGTTGACAAGGTTGTCGACGGTAAGGTTTACGCCGACCAGGGCATCATCGCAGGCTGCTCGGGCGGTACATACGACAACCTCGCAGAGGCTGGAGCTATCCTCAAGGGCAAGAGTATCGGCAACGACTACTTCACGGCTTCGGCTTATCCGCAGTCGACACCGGTATCAATGGCTGTGACACGCGAGGGCATCACTGCCGACCTCATCGAGGCTGGCGTTGTGATGAAGCCGGCATTCTGCGGTCCGTGCTTCGGTGCAGGCGACGTTCCGTCTAACAACGGTCTGTCTATCCGCCACACCACACGCAACTTCCCTAACCGCGAGGGTTCTAAGCCTGGTCAGGGACAGCTCTCGCTCGTGGCACTTATGGACGCACGCTCTATCGCTGCTACAGCAGCCAACGGTGGCGTAATCACAGCTGCTACCGACGTGGAGTACGAGAACACACACAAACCATACGCTTACGACGAGAAGATATACAAGTGCCGCGTTTACAACGGCTACGGCAGACCGCGTCCTGAGACTGAGCTCCGCTATGGTCCGAACATCAAGGACTGGCCTACAATGTATGCAATGCAGGAGAACATGCTGCTCGAGTTGGCAGCCGTTATCCACGACCCGGTTACAACTACCGATGAGCTCATCCCGTCTGGCGAGACAAGCTCTTACCGTTCTAACCCATTGAAGCTTTCTGAGTTCGCCCTCTCTCGCCGCGTTCCTGAGTACGTTGGTCTGAGCAAGGAGATTCAGAAGCAGGACCTCGCACGCCGTGCAGGTGAGGTGAGCGCAAACATCGCAGAGGCTCTCGCAAAGGTAGGCGCAAAGGCTGAGGAGACATCGTTCGGCTCATGCGTATTCGCTAACCGTCCTGGCGACGGCTCGGCTCGCGAGCAGGCTGCTTCTTGCCAGAAGGTGCTCGGCGGCGACGCTAACGTTTGCTACGAGTACGCTACAAAGCGCTACCGTTCTAACTGTATCAACTGGGGTATCGTGCCGTTCACCATCGCCAAGGACGTTGAGTTCAACTTCGAGCCGGGCGACAAGCTCTTCGTGCCGGGCATCCGCGAGGCTATCCTCGCTGGTAAGGAGGAAATCGACGCGCAGATTATCGCTCGCGACGGCGTTAAGCCTATACACCTCTTCTTCCAGAACCTCACCGCCGACGAGCGTCAGATTCTGGCAGACGGCTGCTTGATGAACTATTATAAGAACAAGAAATAAACTCTTAAATCCAAATAACTATGACCGAAAAAATTCAGATGACCACTCCACTCGTAGAGATGGATGGCGACGAGATGACCCGTATTTTGTGGCAGATGATCAAGGATGAGCTTATCCTTCCGTTCGTTGACCTCAAGACAGAGTATTACGACTTAGGACTCGTTAAGCGCGACGAGACCGGCGACCAGATAACAAAGGACGCAGCCGAGGCTACAAAGCGCCTGGGCGTAGCCGTTAAGTGTGCTACCATCACACCTAACCACCAGCGCATGGACGAATACAAGCTCCATCAGATGTGGAAGAGCCCGAACGGCACTATCCGCTCTATTCTCGACGGCACCGTATTCCGCACACCTATCACTATCCCGAGCATCCATCCTGCAGTGAAGAACTGGGAGGAGCCTATCACCATCGCTCGTCACGCTTACGGCGACGTTTACAAGAGCGTGGAGATTCGCGCCGACGAACCGGGCGTAGCCAAGCTCATCTTCGACGGCGAGAGCGGCAAGCACGAGGAGGTTGTGGTTCACACGTTCAAGGGTGCTGGTGTGCTTCAGGCTATGCACAACACCGACAAGTCGATACGTTCGTTCGCACACTCTTGCTTCAAGTTCGCGCTCGACACCAATCAGAGTCTATGGTTCTCTACAAAGGACACCATCTCGAAGAAGTACGACGCACAGTTCAAGATTATCTTCTACGAGGTATTCGAGGAGTACAAGGAGGAGTTCGAGAAGCGCGGCTTAGAGTTCTTCTACACCCTTATCGACGACGCAGTGGCACGCGTTATCCGCTCTAAGGGCGGCTTCATCTGGGCTTGCAAGAACTACGACGGCGACGTTATGTCCGACATGGTTTCCACAGCATTCGGCTCGTTGGCAATGATGACTTCTGTGCTCGTTTCGCCTGACGGCAAGTACGAGTACGAGGCTGCTCACGGCACCGTTACACGCCACTACTACAAGTATCTGAAGGGCGAGGAGACATCTACCAACCCTATGGCTACTATCTTCGCTTGGAGCGGTGCTCTGCGCAAACGTGGTGAGATGGACAACCTGCCCGAACTCGTGCGCTACGCTGATGCTCTCGAGGCTGCTTGCTTCGATACTCTCAACGAGGGCATCGTAACGAAGGACCTCGCTGGACTCATGGAAGGCGTTACTCCGCAGACCAAGAACTCTGCCGGCTTCATCGCTGCCATCCGCGAACGCTTGGAGAAGAAGTTGGCATAAGATGCCCACTCGAAATAGTACAAAGCGTAAACGAATATTACTGAAGTAAGAACCGAATGCTTCAGTGCATACAGTTAAACATTATAAGGGGAATCACCGCTCGTTAGTACGTTTACTAACTTGCGATGACTCCCCTTAGTTTATGTTCTATTATGTCAGCCCGAACTTACTTCTTCTTTCTCGGCTTACGGCGTGCCCATCCCTCCTCTGAGAAGTCGGGCTCATCGCCTTTGAGCTGAATGTCGGGGTTGTTGATGAACTGTCGCCAGTCGTCCTTGCGTCCGCTCTCGTATCGCGACTGTCCGCGCTGACCACGCTGCGAGCGGTTGCGTCCCTCCATCTCGTTGCGACGCTTGGAGCGTTTCTCGTATGGGTTAGCATCGTTCGCTGCGTCCTTACGGCGCGATGTGCGACCACCGTCGCGGTCGGAAGAGCGGCGCGAGCCACGCTTTCCGTCGCCACTTGCAGCAGCCGTGTCGTCGGCGTCGTTGCAGCGCACGGTGCGGTTGCGGTATGTGGCTCCGTTCAGCGCGCGCATCACCTTCTCGGCATCCTGCTCCGGCACCTCAATGTACGAGATGCGGGCAAGCAGATCGATGTGTCCCACCTCCTGGCGGCCATGCACGTTGCGGTTGAGGAACTGCATCACCTCGCCAGGATAGAAGCCGTCGTCCTTACCGAGGTTTATGAACAGACGGCGATAGCCTGCCTCCGGCGCACGCTTTTCGCGCTTTCTGCCGTCGCGACCCTCGCCACGCTCCTTGCGGTCGCGGCTTGTAGACGGCTTCTGTATCTCAGGCGCATTGGCGTAGTACTTCAGGAACTTGCCGAACTCCAGCGACACAATCTTCTTCAGAATGTCCTCCTTGTCGAAGTATTCGAAGTGGCGGTTGATGTCCTCCATGAACGGTGCTATCTGCTCGTCGTCCACGTCTACCTTCTCAATCTCGTCGATAGCCTTAAAGAGCTGCTTCGAGCATATCTCCTGTGGCGTAGGCAGTGTGCCGTCAACGAACTCCTTGCCTATCACGCGCTCCACTTCGCGCACACGTCCGCGCTCCTTGGTGTGGATGATAGAGATTGATGTGCCCTTCTTGCCCGCGCGTCCGGTGCGACCAGAGCGGTGGGTATAGCTCTCGGTATCGCCCGGCATACCGTAGTTGATGACGTGCGTGAGGTCGTCCACGTCCAGTCCGCGTGCTGCCACGTCGGTAGCCACGAGCAACTGTGTGATGTGCTGGCGGAACTTCTGCATCGTTATGTCGCGCTGCTGCTGCGAGAGGTCGCCGTGCAGCGGTTCGGCGTTGTATCCGTCGCGTATGAGTTTGTCTGCCACCTCCTGCGTTTCTGCCTTGGTGCGGCAGAACACGATGCCGTAGATGCGCGGATAAAAGTCGACAATGCGCTTCAGCGCGAGATACTTGTCCTTAGCGTTCACCATGTAGTAGATATGGTTTACGCTCTCCGCGCCCTCGTTGCGCGAACCCACCACAATCTCCTTGTGGTCGTGCAGATAGTTGAGCGCAATCTTCTCAATCTCCTTGCTCATCGTTGCAGAGAAGAGCAGCGTGTTGCGGTCAGCCGGTACGTTGTCGAATATCTCGTTGATGCTGTCGGAGAAGCCCATGTTGAGCATCTCGTCAGCCTCGTCGAGCACCACGTTCTGCACAGCCTCGAGCTTTGCGGCTCCGCGGTGCATGAGGTCAATAAGTCTGCCCGGTGTAGCCACGATAATCTGCGCTCCGTGCTTCAGAGCGCGCATCTGGTCGACGATAGACGTACCGCCGTATACTGCTACGATGTTTATGCCTTTAATGTACTTTGAGAACGACTTCAGGTCGTCGGCTATCTGTAGGCAAAGCTCGCGTGTGGGCGAGATGACGATAGCCTGCGTAGTGCGGTCGTTGGGGTCGGTACGCTGCAACAATGGTATGCCGAACGCGGCGGTCTTGCCCGTTCCGGTCTGCGCAAGCGCAATTACGTCGTTACCATTACCCAACAAAAACGGTATAACTTCCTCCTGAACCGGCATCGGATGTTCGAAGCCGAGTTCCTCAATGGCGTGGCGAATCTCTTCGCTTACGCCCAATTCTTCAAATGTCTTCAATGTAAATGTTGTTCGTTAATGCTCGTAAGCCTGGGGCTTCGCAGAGCTTCTTAATACTAAAAAGGGGTGGACTTAACTCTAATCTGTAGCTGCTCGGTGTCTTCCCCAGCCATGTCACAACGTCGTATCTTTAGCGAATAAGAAATTGATTGAAGACATTTGGGCAGCTTCCCGTAAAATATAAATCCTGAATTCGGGTGCAAAGTTACTGCAAATCGAAGACAATACAAAATGAATTCATTCATTTTTATTGTTGCGATGCAGCGTAACTTATCCAAAGTTACTAAAAAGTAAAAAAGTAAAAGAGTAAAAAGATTAAGGCAAAGAGCATATAAACCAATAAACGCCCGTGTAAAACACGGGCGTTTATTGGTTTATAATGTAGG
>OKRS01002507.1_pt1 | contig 10478 bp, 8 predicted proteins | sample 1601191 | NCBI WGS metagenome assembly OKRS01 (sample SAMEA3541509, study PRJEB24748) | human gut metagenome | biome: human gut; feature: human-associated habitat; material: faeces | place: China | collected 2012 | reverse complement strand
GTGAATAAACGATATTTCCGTCATCAAATTTTTTCAGGGCATCTGCTTCGTCCTGCTTTTTTGAAATGCCGGTAACCGCATCACCCATCCAGTATGCATAGCTTCTGAGCAGCTCGGTATCCAGCGATTTTTCAATGTCTTTCCGTGAGCCCTGCAAATCGCTGTTCATACCTAATGTAACTGTTATCACACCGGTCACGGCCACAAAAAATCCGCTTACAATCGCAAGTACCATAGCCAGTAATCTGATGCCCTGCGATGATTTCCAGTTTTTGGACACATGTTCCGGCTTTTGGGATTTTTTATCCTTTTTCTCATTCATTTTCTACATCCTCCATCTTGTATCCCCGTCCCCACACGACTTTTAAATAGCGTGGCTCCGCAGGATTATATTCCAGTTTTTCCCGAAGGTGCCGGATATGTACGGCTACCGTGTTTTCGACGCCGCACGGGCTGCCCTTCCACACGGCCTCATAAATCTGTTTCGGTGAATATACTTCCCCCGGATGTTCCATCAGAAGTTTTAAAATATCGTACTCTGTTCTGGTCAGACTGACAGGTTCTCCGTCCAGAGTGACTTCCTTTAATTTATCATCCAGCTCGATGCCGCCGGCGGACAGTTTTGTCCTCACCTTCTGTCCGCTTCCAAGCAGCATATACCGCCGGATCTGGGATTTCACTCTCGCCTGCAGTTCCACTGGATTGAATGGTTTCGTCACATAATCGTCCGCGCCCACGGTAAGTCCGAGTACCTTATCGGTATCCTCACTTTTGGCCGTCAGTAAGATCACCGGAACATTGGAAATTTCACGGATTTTGCACATCGCTTCTATCCCGTCCATTTCCGGCATCATAATATCCATCAGAACCAGCTGGATATCCTCCCGGTTTATAATTTTTAAGGCTTCCTTTCCGTTATAAGCCGAAAACACCTGGTATCCTTCACTTTTTAAATAAATCTGCAAAGCAGAAACAATATCCTTTTCATCGTCACAAACTAAAACATTATACATAAAAAAACCGCCACCTCGTATTCATGATTAATCATAGATACATTGTAGCGGTTTTTTTCTTAATTTCCAATGGGGCAAACCTTTAAGGTTTGCTTAAAATCAGGAATTATTCTTATTTTGATATCTTTTCTTCTTTCAGCCATGCATCAACGCTCTCATACAGACGCTGCATTCCATCTTCAACAACCAGCTTGGAGGTAGCCACATTCACGCGCAAAAATCCTTCGCCTCCCCTGCCATACTGATTGCCTCCGCTGACATACAGACCGCTGGTTTTGCGGATAAATTTTACAAACTGCCGGCCACTCTCCGTGATTTTGCGGCAGTCCAGCCACATGAGGTAAGTAGCCTCTCCTGCAACCGGATGGATGAGTGGAATTTTCTCCTGCAGAAATTCCGTCACATACTGCTTGTTCTTTTCCACATATTCCCGCAGTTCATCAAGCCATTCTTCCCCATATTGGAAAGCGGCAATCGTTGCCTGAATTGCAAAAGCGTTCGGTTCTGCTACTTCGTCGGTGTTGAGCTGTCTCCACATTCTGTGATGCAGAATCGAGTTTTCTGCATAGACGGCAGCCGTCTGCAGCCCTGCCAGATTAAATGTCTTCGTCGGCGCAATGCAGGTAACACTGATGTCCCTGCAGGTATCATCCACAGAGGCAAACGGAATGTATTCTGTACCGGGTTTTGTCAGATCACAGTGAATTTCATCCGAGACAACAATGACATCATACTGCTTACATAATGCCCCGATCCGCGCCAGCGTCTCACGATCCCAGATGTTTCCTGCCGGATTCTGCGGATTACACAAAATCATAAGCGTTGTCTGCGGATCTGCCAGCTGCTGTTCAAGTTTTTCCCAGTCTATGCGGTATTCTTTTCCATCATAAAGCAGTTCATTTTCCACGACATTTCTTCCGTTATTACGAATGGAATTGAAGAAATTATTATAGACAGGTGTCTGAATCAGCACATTTTCTGCCGGAGTCGTCAGTTTTCGGACAGCAGAAGAAAGTGCAGGGATTACTCCCGTTGTAAAGATCAGCTTCTTTGGGTCCATCCGAAAATGATGACGCTTTTCCCACCAGTTTACATAGCTGTCCGCCCATTCGTCCGGGATGACAGAATATCCATATACCCCGTGCGCCACGCGCTGTACCAGTGCCTCCTGCACTTCCGGCACCGTCTCAAAATCCATATCCGCCACCCACATCGGGAGCTCTTTGCGATCCACATCCCACTTGAGGGAATTTGTGCCTCTGCGGTTTGGTATTTTATCAAAATTATATTTCATAATCATCAGGTCTCCTTTTTCTGTCTCTCTATAATGCCTTATCATACCACTTCTGCATCATTTCTTCAATCATTGCAGTACCATCAGAAACGGAAAAAGAAGGGAAAAAATACCTCTTTTTCCGGTATTTTTTCCCTTCTTTTGTAAACAATCACCGGGCTGCAGCAGTCTGTTTTCAGCCTTCGGTCTTTGTTGTGCTCTCTTTGGACTTATAATAATCCTCAAACTTCTGATTTGCAGCATCCAGTGTCTTCTGGCAGATGTCCGGAAGGTCTTTGCCCCATGCACCGGTTGCCTGCTTGAATCCTTTCTGCATGGCAGTCTGCATCTTCTTCATCTTTTCCACATCATCTCCGGCAAGGGCACTTGCAAAATCAAATAATCTCTCTGATGTCTGCTTTACTCCGTAATAGCCATCTTCGGAGATATCCTTCTGCGCCTGTGCCTTTGTTGCTGCATCAACCGTGAAATCCCCTTTTGCAAGAAACTTCCATATATCATCGCTGTTTGTTCCGTTTGCAACAGAAGAAGTAGCTGCCTGACCGGTCATCATTTTCTGCACGATGCTGATCAGCTGCTGCTGTCTGGACTGTGTATCCGCTTTCATCTGCTGTACGAGTGCTGCACGATCCTCAGCGCTCATCTTATTAATCGAATAGGTTGCTTTCTTATTGTCCTTGCTGCTGTCTGATTTATCATAGACTACACCGCTCTCATTTTTTTCTTCCGTCTTTGCCGTGGAGTCCTTCTTCGCAGACGTCTCATTTTTGTTCACCGCATCGTTTTTATAGGATGCATATACCTCTGCTTGCGCGTTTAACAAACCTGTTGTGTTTACACCCATACTCTCATCCTCCCTGAATTCTACCGGTCAATTCCATTTGTTTCCGGTTAAACTATTTTGGTATCTACTATAGATATCGGTTCTTTTCACAGAATCTTTATAGTTTGCTTTATTTTTGTTTCACAGTGACACGATAGGTCTTTCCAACGGCAGATTTTGTTCTGGCCTTCACCATCACATAGAGTTTCTGCCCCTTTGCAGCTTTTACGGTAAACTTCTGTCCGGTCTGTGCATAATCTTCCTGTTTGACCAGCTTCTTTTTCTGATTATATACACACACATTCCAGTATCCGCTGTCAGGAAGGCTTACCTGTATGGTCACCTTTCCCTTCTTTGCAGCCTTATATACAAAATAATCTTTATCCTTTACCGCATAATTATTCGCACTACAGGTCTTATTCTTTTTTACAGTTGTAGCTGTGGCAAAAGAATCATTGTATTCCTGTTCCCAGTTATCAGCCTTGTACTGATTGACTGTCACCGTGTATTCGTGTCCGCACGCATAATCATTGATATTCCGTTCTACCTTCAGGTAAATCTCTTTGCCTTTCCGGAAACTGAGCTTTGCAGTGGAAATCTGCAGATCATCCTCTGTTTCTAGCGTCTGCAGCAGATTCTTTTTCTCGTCATATACGGAAAGTTTCCAGTACTGATTGTTTCCACCGTCCGCATTTGTAAATTTGAAATTGAAATATCCACTGCCCGTGGCAACGTAGCGGTAGTAATCCACATCTTTTTTGCTGTTGATACTTCCATGCAGTGTCTTTCCGGCGGTAAGATCCGTGGCAAGTGCCATGGTATCGTTGGATTCCTTTTCCCAGCCTTCCGTTGCATAGTAATTGGAACGGATCTTGTACTGGTTTCCAACGCCGTAGCAGGTGACTTTCACATACACTTTTGATCCCACCGGAAGGACATATTTACCGGAGGATACGGTTCTTGTATTGGTATCTTTCTGCAGTTCATTCATATTTTCATCATACAGATACAGATTCCAGAGTGCGGAAGATCCCTCCCCCTGAAAATCATATGTGAAATATCCGTTTTCCGGAATGGTATACTCATACCAGTCCACATCCGATGCTTTGTAAGAACTGCCGTTGATCCATGTGCCGTTCTGCAGACTTGTCGCTGCCGCCGGTGTATCGTTGTCTTCCTGTTCCCACTGTGCACTCTCCGTTGTTTTCACCTGAAGGGAATACTGATAATCCTGTGTCAGCTGATAATCTAAAATGGTAATATCCGTAGACTGCACACGCTCAACTTTGATATATACGCTTTTGCCCGGTCTGAGGTTATAAATTCTGGATGTATAATTGGATGCCAGAGGTTTTGTTTCCAGTTCCTGATTTCCATTGTCCGCATCATATACGGAAAAATTCCACTTTCCTTTTCCGCTTGTCTGTGCAAGATTTACAGTAAAATATCCGGCTTTTTCCGCAGTATACTTATAAAAGTGAACATTATTGGAAGTAGACAGCGTATCATACACCACCGTATCTGACTTCAGCACCTCTGCTTTGGTGTAGCTGCTGTATGTGCCGGTCGGTGTCTGATTGGTGGAAATGGATACATTGTCCGCTTTTACCGCCACCGGTGCCGCTGTAAAAACACAGCAGCATGCCAGCAGCAATGCCAGACCTCTTTTTTTCATGTTATGATTCATACGCATATTCCCTCTTTTACAGAGCTTTGATACGCTCCAGTGCCTTTACGGTGTTTTCATAATTTCCAAATGCAGTCAGTCGGAAATATCCTTCTCCGCTCGGTCCGAAACCGGATCCCGGAGTACCAACAACATTTGCATTCTCCAGCAGATAATCAAAGAACTCCCAGGAAGTCATCTGATCCGGAGTCTTTAACCAGATGTATGGTGCATTTACACCACCAAATACGGTATATCCGGCATCCTTTAATCCTTCCTTAATGGTCTTTGCATTCTTCATATAGTAAGCAACCTGCTCCTTTAACTGTGCTTTTCCTTCCTCAGAATATACAGCCTCACCGGCACGCTGCACAATGTACGGAGCACCGTTGAATTTGGTTCCGTGACGTCTTGCCCACATGTCGTGCAAAGAAACTTCCCCGCACTTTAAATCCTTCGGAACTACGGTATATCCAAGACGAACACCGGTAAATCCTGCATTCTTTGAGAAACTGTGCAGCTCAATGGCGCAGGTTCTTGCACCCTTGCACTCATAAATGGAATGTGCCACATTGTCCTCACTGATATAAGCTTCATAAGCGGCATCATAAATGATTACGGCGCCAACTTTATTGGCATAGTCCACCCATTCCTGCAGCTGATCCTTTGTAAGCGTTGTTCCGGTCGGGTTATTCGGCAGACACAGATAGATCATGTCCGGTGTCTTCTTTGGGAACTCCGGTACGAAATGATTTTCTGCTGTACATGGCATGTAAATGACATCGCTCCATGTGCCGGTCTCCTTGTCGTAAGTACCGGTTCTTCCAGCCATAACGTTGGAATCCACATAAACCGGGTATACCGGATCACAGACCGCAATCTTGTTGTCCTGTCCGAAAATCTCCTGAATATTTCCGGAGTCACTCTTTGCTCCGTCAGACACAAAAATTTCATCTGCTGCAACCTCACAGCCTCTTGCTGCATAATCGTTCTCTGCGATTGCCTTGCGCAGAAATTCATATCCCAGATCCGGTGCATAGCCGTGGAATGTCTCGGCATGTCCCATCTCATCTACCGCTTTATGCATAGCCTCAATGATTGCAGGAGCCAGTGGCTGTGTAACATCACCGATTCCCAGACGGATAATGTTCTTGTCCGGATTTGCTTCCTGATATGCATTTACTTTTTTTGCAATTGTGCTGAATAAATAGCTGCCCGGCAGCTTCTGATAATTCTCATTTACATGAAACATAATTTCGTTCTCCTTCTCTAATTTTCCATCAGTATCACTTTAACATTTTCTTCTTTTAATGTAAAGACCAGCCAAAAAAGCCAGATAAGATCCCTACCCTTCCTGCAGAAGACTTAAGATCATCTGTGCCACCTCGACCAGACCGGTTCCGTTGTCCATACTTCTTTTCTGAATATATTTATGTGCCTCCTCTTCCGTAAAAGAGTTTCGTGCCATAAGGAGTTCCTTTGCCTTGCGAATGATCTGCTGATCCTCCTGCGAACGGTGTTTCGGCTGCTGCCGCATTCTCCTTCTGCGCCTCTGGATATCTCCCTCCATCATTTCAATTGTCTGCAACAGTTCATGCACTTTCATCGGCATGGAAAGACAGACCAGATTGCTTACCTCTCTCTCCTGAATGGAAGACGGAGAAGCGATCAGAAGCATCTGAAACTCCGGTGGCAGATAATCGTGAATTTCCATATACATCATATCCATAAACCGGCATCCGCAGATCAGTATTCCACACTCCAGATTGTTTACGCTTGCCAGTGCCTGCGCACCGGTAGTACAGACTGCCTGCACGGAATACCCGCTCTGTGTCAATATTTTTTTTATGCCCGCTGCCACTTCCGGTTTCGAAAAGGCAATTACAATGTTACTCACGATCCGATCTCCCGTTAAATCTTATACAGATACTCTTCGATCTCCCAGCCGGTTACCTGTGTACGGTACTGCATCCATTCTGCCTCTTTTGCCTCGATCAGTTTGCTGCTGATATGTTCTCCAAGCACTTCTTTTATAAAAGCATCTTTCTGCAATTCACAGATGGCCGCATGAAGATCGGCCGGAAGCGACTCGATTCCTCTGCTTGCCTTTTCTTCCTCCTTCAGTTCATAGACATTTTCCGGCACTTCTTCCGGTGGCTCAATTTTATTTCTGATACCGTCAATTCCGGCTGCAAGACATACCGCAAGGGCCAGATACGGATTGGCTGCCGGGTCCGGGCTGCGCAGTTCCACACGGGTTTCCTCTCCCCGGGAAGCAGGAATACGGATGAGCGGGCTGCGGTTTGTCGCAGACCATGCAATATAACATGGTGCCTCGTATCCAGGTACCAGCCGCTTATAGGAATTTACCAGCGGATTCATGATAAGAGTCACACCTTTCATGTGCTTCATGATACCGCCAATAAAATAATAGGCTTCTTTACTCAGGCCCATTTTTCCATCCGGATCGTGGAAAATATTATGTCCGTCTTTGGACAGGGACATATTGATATGCATTCCGGAACCATTAATCCCGTATTTCGGCTTCGGCATAAAGCTTGCAAACAGACCGTGCCGCTTGGCAATTGTCTTAACCGCCAGTTTGAATGTCATGATATTATCTGCCGTCTGCAGTGCCTCATCATACTTAAAGTCAATCTCATGCTGTGCGGGTGCTACCTCATGGTGGGAAGCTTCGATCTCATACCCCATATCTTCAAGTGTCAGCACCATATCACGTCTGGCATTTTCTCCCAGGTCTACCGGACCGAGATCAAAATATCCGGCTTTTTCGTGGGAAAGTGTTGTCGGCTGGCCATTTTCATCCTGATGAAACAGGAAAAACTCACACTCCGGTCCCACATTAAATGTATATCCAAGTTTTTTTGCTTCCTCAATCTGACGTTTTAAGATATAACGGGAGTCCCCCGTAAACGGTGTTTTGTCTGCACAGTAAATATCACAGATAATACGTGCTACTTTTCCCTGCTGCGGGCGCCATGGGAAAATGGTAAATGTGTCCAGATCCGGATACAGATACATGTCTGACTCCTCAATCCGTACAAATCCCTCAATGGAAGAACCGTCAAACATACACTTGTTATTCAATGCTTTCTCCAGCTGACTGGATGTAATTGCTACATTCTTTAATGTTCCGAAAATATCCGTAAACTGCAGACGGATGAATTCCACATCCTCTTCTTCCACAATTCTGAAAATATCTTCCTTGGTATATCTGCTCATATACTTTTCTCCTTTTCTGCGTTACATTTGCTGATATATGTTAATACCTGTTCATAAGACATCGGACCGCCAAACAGATCCAGCGCACTTCCAATGGTGACGTTCAGCCGGTTTCTTCCAAGCTGTGAAATTTCTTCCAGATCTTTAAAACTGTGAACGCCTCCGGCATAGGTGATCGGAATTTTTCCCCAGTCTCCCAGAAACTGTGCCAGGGGTTTTTCAATTCCACCGGATTTTCCTTCCACATCCACGGCATGCACCAGAAACTCGCTGCACCGGGAACTCAGTTTTTCCAGAAGTTCATTCGTCACACGCTCTGTGGTAAATTTCTGCCACCGGTCGGTTACAATATAATAGCCCGGTTCTTCTGCATCTGCCCGGTATCTGCACGACAGATCAAGTACCAGATGTTCCTTTCCCACGGCCTGTTCCAGCCGGTTCAGACAATCATAGTCAATCCGTCCGTCCCGGAAAACAAACGAAGTCACAATCACTGCAGATGCGCCAGCTTCCAGAAATTCGGACGCATTGGCATCGGTAATTCCTCCGCCGACCTGCAATCCCCCCGGATAGGCACGCAGAGCCGCCAGCGCCTGATTTTTGGTTTTTTCATAGTAAGGGCTGTCTTTTGCATTCAGTAAAATGATATGTCCGCCGCGAATTCCCCGGCTCTGATACATCCGTGCATAAAACGCTGCATCCTGCCCGGAAACAAAATTTTCACTTGCCTGATCCCCGGCATCCCGCAGACTGCTTCCGACAATCTGTTTTACCTTTCCGTTGTGAATATCAATACATGGTCTGAATTCCATCCGATTTTGTCCTCTTTTCAAAAAATGGGCATAGAAAGACCCTGCTGAGGCCCCCTTGCCCTTATTGTTGTATATCTTCACTGTTTATGCTGTTTCTCCGCTATCATAACATAATTTTTACTTGACAGCAATCCATTATTTTGCTATCATCATTAAAATTGTTATTGTACATAATAGGTGTTTTGGACGATAACAGACGTTACACAAAATTACATACAAACTACATATAATAGAAGAAAGCGAGGATTTTAGAAAATGGGAACTATTATCGGCGAAGGAATTACATTTGATGACGTTCTTCTGGTTCCTCAGTATTCTGAGGTTACACCAAACCTGATCGATCTGAAGACACATCTGACAAAGAAGATCGTACTGAACATTCCTATGATGAGTGCAGCCATGGATACCGTTACGGAGTCAAAAATGGCGATTGCAATGGCAAGACAGGGTGGTATCGGAATCATTCATAAAAACATGTCCATTGAAGCACAGGCAGATGAGGTCGATAAGGTAAAGCGTTCGGAAAACGGTGTTATCACAGACCCATTTTTCTTATCTCCAGACAATACATTACAGGATGCTGACAACCTGATGGCAAAGTTCCGTATCTCCGGTGTTCCGATCACAGAGAACGGTCGTCTGGTCGGCATCATCACGGTCGATGATATCGTGGACGTTATCGAGCAGGAAACCACAGAAGATATGGAACTGATGAATGCTGTCCTGCCTTCGGATGACGAATACCTAAAAATGAGCGTATTCGCACTGGTGAAGAATCGTATTCCGTGGCTTTGCGTGCTGATGATTTCCGGTACGCTGAGTGCCTTTGTTATCGGGATGTATCAAAGCCTTCTGGATTCGGTTGTTATGCTTTCTAGCTTTATGACAATCATCACCGGTACGGGCGGTAACGCCGGTTCGCAGGCCTCTGCCATGGTTATTCGTGGTCTGGCGCTGGGTGATATTCAGATGCGTGATACGTTTAAGGTTGTATTCAAGGAGCTGCGCGTTGGTATCCTCTGTGGTCTGATTCTGGCGATGGTCAATATGATTCGTATGACCTTTTTCGACCATTCGACCCCGTTTAATATTGACCTGACGGTTTCCCTCAGTATGGGTGTTGCGGTTGTTCTGGCGAAAACACTGGGTTGTATCCTGCCTATTCTGGCAAAGGCAGTCAAGCTTGACCCTGCGATGATGGCGGGCCCCTTGATTTCTACGGTTGTGGATGCGATTGCACTGGTGGTTTATTTCAGCATTGCAACGGTGTTGGTGCTGTAAGGAGAAGAAAGAAGATAAAAAGGATAAAAACAAAAAACGGTGTCACAAGCTTGTTATGTGATGCCGTTTTTTATGCGGATAATTCTCCCTCATTGAGAGATACTATTTCCAAGAATGGAAAAAGGAGATGGGAGCTTGGAATGGAATCTTTTGGCAGGGGCGCAGCTTTTGTTTTTCGGGCTGGGCGCATGGTACTTTTGGAGGAGCAGCCGCAGAAAAGGTGCAGGAGAGGGCTTGCGGTGCGAGGATAATATTGTAGAGATGGATAAGCTGATGGCAATGGAGGAAACAAAGCTGACAGAACCATTAGCGGAGCAGACCAGACCGCGGACGCTGGAAGAAATCA
>OKRS01002504.1_pt1 | contig 10487 bp, 7 predicted proteins | sample 1601191 | NCBI WGS metagenome assembly OKRS01 (sample SAMEA3541509, study PRJEB24748) | human gut metagenome | biome: human gut; feature: human-associated habitat; material: faeces | place: China | collected 2012 | reverse complement strand
AAAAGGCACTGCGTGCCGGAGATGCGCACTCGCACGAAGATGAAGAATGTCGCAAGCGACCGTGCTCGGCGCGAGAATGTGCCAAGGCACATTCTTTTTATACAAAATATTTAGGACAATTATGGAAAAAGAGAGGAAGAGAGTCAAATGAGAACAGCACTTACAATTGCAGGAAGCGATTCAAGCGGAGGAGCAGGTATCCAGGCAGATATCAAAACAATGATCAGTAACGGAGTCTATGCTATGAGCGCAATTACGGCTCTTACTGCACAGAATACAACCGGAGTTACCGGAATTATGGAGGTAACGCCGGAATTCCTAGGAGAACAGCTGGATAATATTTTCACGGATATTTACCCGGATGCAGTGAAGATTGGAATGGTATCTTCAAGTGGTCTGATCACAAAGATCGCAGACAAATTAAAAGAATATGATGCGAAAAATATTGTAGTTGATCCGGTTATGGTAGCGACAAGTGGAGCAAGACTGATCAGCGAGGAAGCGATTGATGCGCTGAAGAGCTGCCTGCTTCCGATGGCAACCGTTCTGACTCCGAATATCCCGGAAGCAGAAGTGCTTGCAGGTATGAAAATCCAGTCGCAGGCGGATATGATAAGAGCAGCAGAAGAGATCGGCACCAAATATCACTGTGCAGTTCTTTGTAAGGGCGGGCATCAACTGAACGATGCCAATGATCTGCTGTGGAGAGATGGTGGATATAAGTGGTTCTACGGAGAGCGGATCGACAATCCGAACACGCACGGAACAGGATGTACTTTATCCAGTGCGATCGCATCAAATCTTGCAAAAGAATATGATTTGGATGAGTCAGTAGAACGTGCGAAGAAATATATTTCCGGAGCACTTGCAGCAATGCTGGATCTTGGCAAAGGCAGTGGTCCGATGAATCACGGATTTGCAATTAAAAATGAATATACAGAAAGCAAAGTGGAGGAATAGAAGTATGAATGAAAAGAGAACCTCTATCTTTGAAAATGGACTGATCTGGTTTGGGGCAGGCGTGTCCCTTGCAGAGATCCTGACCGGTACTTACTTTGCGCCGCTTGGATTCGGAAAAGGAGTTCTGGCGATTATTATTGGTCATATCATAGGATGCATGATGCTTTTCCTTGCCGGAGTAATTGGTGGAAAGACCAGACGAAGTGCAATGGAAACAGTAAAAATGAGTTTTGGCGAGAAGGGAGGAATCTTCTTCTCCTTCCTGAATGTGCTGCAGCTGGTTGGCTGGACAGCGATTATGATTTATGATGGAGCACTTGCAGCAAATGGTGTTCTTCATACCGGCAGATGGGTATGGTGTCTGGTGATCGGTGTACTGATCATCTTATGGATTGTGATCGGAATCACAAATCTTGGCAAGATCAATACGGTTGCAATGGCTGCTTTATTTATCCTGACACTGGTACTCAGCAGAGTGATCTTTGGTGACGGATCGGTAGCAGGCGCAGGCGGAGATGCCATGACGTTTGGTGCAGCAGTAGAGCTTTCTGTTGCCATGCCACTTTCCTGGTTGCCACTGATCAGTGACTATACAAGAGAAGCAAAAGAACCGGTAAAAGCAACCGCAGTCAGCACCGTTGTTTATGGAGTTGTCAGTTGTTGGATGTACGTGATCGGTATGAACGCTGCAATTTACACAGGAGAGTCTGATATTGCAAGTATCATGGTAAAAGCTGGACTTGGAATAGCAGGACTTCTGATCATTGTATTTTCTACCGTTACGACAACCTTCCTGGATGCTTACTCAGCAGGAATTTCGTCAGAGTCAGTATTTTCAAAAATCAATGGGAAATATGCAGCAATTGTTGTAACTGTGATCGGAATGATCGGAGCAATCATTTATCCGATGGACAATATTACCGATTTCCTGTACCTGATCGGTTCTGTATTCGCGCCGATGATCGCAATCCAGATTGCGGATTTCTTCATTCTGAAGAGAAAGGACAGCCTGGAAGTATCTCTGGATGTCATGAATGGTGTAATCTGGGTGATCGGTTTTATACTTTACCGTATTCTGATGAATGTGGATATTCCGCTTGGAAATACACTCCCGGATATGGTCATTACCATCGTGATCTGTATTCTTGCAAGAAAATGTATAAAGACAGAAAAATAGCTTTGAAAGAAAATGGAAATGCCGTGTTGACATTTCCATTTTCTTTTGACAAAACATGTAGCGATCTACAGAAGAGAGGCGGAAAAATGAATGCTGATGCCTGGAAACGTGGTAAAAGTTTATAAGAAAGAAGTTTTGGATAATTTAGTTAGCGGATGGAATAAAGTGGGATTTTTATCCTGCAAAATATATATGGAAAAAGAGTTGGGTAGAATGAAAAAAGAGCTTACGACATATGATCGGGGGAAATGTCGTAAGCTCTTTTTCTGTAATTTCATTAAAGGAGAAATGAAAATAAAAAGTATCAAAATACTGAAAACGTCTTATTTGGTTTCGTTAAGTGCTATCCTTAACTTGATATTATAATACCATGTGTATGCTCTTCTGTAAATTCGCAGAAAAGACAAATGTTACAAAAATGATAGTGTAAAATTGTGCAATATAGCCAAAAACGGTGCAAAAAATGGAAAATGTGAAAGTTTTATAATCTTACGACTTCATATTTGATTTGCTTTTCCAATATGTTAAAATTAAAAAAAGCAGAAAATTTTACAGATAAGGGGAAAGATGATGAAAGAATTTGTTGAAATGCGGGATGTCCGTAAGATTTACCGTATGGGTGAAGTTGAGATTGCCGCAGCAGATGGAATTGATTTTCAGATAAAAAAAGGTGAATTTGCAGTTGTGGTAGGCCCAAGTGGTGCGGGAAAAACGACAGTGCTTAACATTCTGGGGGGAATGGATACGGCAACAAGTGGAGAGGTCTGGATCGATGGAAAGAATATTGTAAAGTATTCGCCGAGGCAGCTTACTTCCTATAGAAGGGATGATATTGGATTTGTATTCCAGTTTTACAACTTGATTCCGAACCTGACGGCGCTTGAAAATGTAGAGTTGGCACTGCAGATCTGTAAGGATCCGTTGGATGCGGAGATGGTTCTTAGGGAAGTGGGACTGGCAGACCGTATGAAGAATTTCCCGGCACAGCTTTCCGGTGGGGAGCAGCAGAGGGTATCGATTGCGCGTGCACTGGCAAAGAACCCGAAGCTTCTTTTGTGTGATGAGCCGACAGGGGCGCTGGATTACAATACCGGTAAGGCAATATTGAAGCTTTTACAGGATATGTGCCGTGAACGAGGGATGACAGTGATCCTGATCACACACAACTCAGCGATCACGCCGATGGCAGATCGTGTAATTAAAATGAAGAATGGAAAAGTCGGAAGCATGAAGCTGAATGAAAGACCGGTTCCGGTAGAGACGATTGAATGGTAGGTGGACGTAAAGACCGATGAAGAAAAATATTTTACGCAAAGACTTTATAATAGAAATAAAAAAGACGATGGGACGGTTTGTATCAATCTTTTTTATCGTGGCATTGGGTGTCGCATTTTATTCGGGAATCCGTGCATCAGAGCCAAGTATGCGGATCACTGCAGATCAGTATTTCGATGATTCGGAGCTGATGGATCTGAAGGTAATGGGAACCATGGGACTTACCAAAGCGGATATCAAAGCGATTGGAAAGGTATCGGGAATTGAAGCTGTAGAAGGCGGATACAGCAAAGACGTGCTTTGCCCGGTTGGAGACAATGAAAAGGTTGTCCATATGCTGAGCATGCAGAAGAATTTTGATCAGGTTTCGCTTGTGGAAGGCAGGCTGCCGGAAAAAGCCGGAGAATGTCTGGTGGATGAAGATTTTCTGAGCTATACAGACCTGAAGGTTGGCGACACGGTAACTTTCCATTCCGGCGATGGAGAGGCATTGACGGATTCGCTGGTTACAGATACATACAAGATTGTAGGTATCGGGAACAGTCCGCTGTATATTTCATTTGGAAGAGGAAGCAGTACGATCGGAAACGGAGAGATCAGTGGATTTGTTGTAGTGGATAAAGCTTCTTTTGACATGGATGTTTATACGGAAGCTTATGTGAAGGTGAGCGGTGCAGAAGAGAAAACGGCATTTACTGATGAATACAATAATCTGTCGGATGCAGCAAAGGAAGCCGTGAGTGCAATCGAAGAAGAACGCTGTGCAGTCCGCAAACAGGAAATCGTAGATGAGGCAAATGAAAAGCTTGCTGATTCAGAGAAGACAGTGAATGAAAAATCGCAGGAACTGGAGGATGCGAAAAAAGAGCTGGAGAGTGGGAAAAGCAAGGCAGCCGAAGAACTGGAAAAAGCAAAGCAGCAGATTACGGATGGAGAAGCAGAGCTTGCGGATGCAAAGCAGCAGATCGCAGATGGCGAGACACAGCTTGCCGATGCAAAAGCGCAGCTGAATGATAAGCAGGCACAGCTTGATTTGGCGGAGGCACAGTATGAATACGGAAAAGCACAGCTGGATCAGAAAGAACAGGAGCTTGCAGATGCGGAACAGGTTTATCTGAGCAATTACTCGAAATATATGCCGATCATTACGGCGGGGAAGGAACAGATTCCAGCAGGAAAGTCACAGATCGCTGATGGGAAGAAACGGTTGGACGAGGAACTTGCACCGCTTAATCAGCTGAAAGACGAACTGGCTGGGATTGAAGATGAAATCAGCCAGTGTGATTCGGAGATTGCAGGACTGAAGACGCAGCTGGACGGAATGGACAGCGAAGTATATCAGAAATATGTAAATATTCCTAAAGAGAATAGAAATAAAGAAGAACAAGCTTATGTAGAAAAATGGGAGAATTTAAATACAAAGCTTGCCGGTATGCAGGAACGGAAGACACAGCTTGAAAATACAAAGCAGGAGAAACTGAACCAGGCAGGTTTTGCCACAGAAGCAGACCTGGAAGCACAGATTACCAGCCTGACTAAGCAAAAAGCAGATCTGGATGCAAAAGAGAAAGCACTTCTTCAGCAGGAGCAGACACTTGCCGCACAGGAAGAAGAGCTGTTAAGTGCAGGCAGACAGATTACAGATGGCAAGAGTCAGATCGCAGCAGCCAGATCCCAGCTTGACAGCACAAAATCGCAGATTACGGACGGAAAAGCACAGATCCTGTCTGCATGGGCACTTCTGAATGAAAAAGAGGACACTTTAAATGCGAGTAAAGCACAACTTGCATCCGGTGAACAGGAGCTTGCGGATGGCCGGAGTGAATATGAGCAGGCAGCAAAAGAAGCGGAAGAACAGATCATGGACGGACAGGCAAAGATTACAGATGGAGAGAAGCAGCTGACGGATGCAAAGCAGCAGATTGCAGACGCAAAGGCTGAGATCAAAAAAATCGAAAATCCGAAGTGGTATGTGCAGACGAGAGAGGATGCACTGACGGAATATCAAGGATACGGAGATAATGCAGACCGCATGCGTTCTATTGGAAAAGTATTTCCGGTACTCTTCTTCCTGGTGGCAGCACTGATCAGTCTGACGACGATGACACGAATGGTAGAGGAGCAGAGAGTCCAGATCGGAACGATGAAGGCACTCGGTTACGGAAAGGCTGCAATTGCAGGGAAATACATTGGTTATGCTCTGATTGCAACGCTTGGCGGAAGTATTTTCGGAGTACTGGCCGGGGAAAAGATCCTGCCGTTTATCATTATTTATGCTTATATGATTCTGTATAAGCATCTGCCGGCGATCCTGGTACCGTACCATATGAGCTATGCACTCCAGGCTTCGGGAATCGCAGTTGCCTGCACACTGATCGCTACGATCGCATCCTGCTACAAAGAGCTGGCAGCAGAACCGGCAGAGCTGATGCGTCCGGCAGCACCGAAGCAGGGGAAGCGGATTCTTCTGGAGCGGATCGGAATTATCTGGAAGCATCTGAATTTTACATGGAAATCGACCGTGCGGAATCTGATCCGGTATAAGAAGCGATTCTTTATGACCATTTTCGGAATCGGAGGCTGTATGGCACTGATGGTAGTCGGATTCGGACTGAAGGACTGTATCTATGAGATCGTCAGCCTGCAGTATGAGAAGGTGCAGTTCTATGATGCGGCAACCTACATGAGTGACGACATATCCGAAGAGAACAGACAACAGCTCCATGATTATCTGGATCAGAATGCAGATATAAAAGAGACGATCGAAGCGCGGATGCAGAAGACCGATGTAAAATCTGCATCCGGTAAAAAGACACTTTATCTGATGGTGCCATCGGATAATGAAAAGATTGAGGACTTTTTAAGCTTCCACAGCAGGACCAATAAGGACGAGGTTTATTCACTGAAAAAAGACGAAGTGATTCTGACTGAGAAAATGGCATCCCTCCTGAATGTAAAGGTGGGAGATGAGCTTACGATCGAGGACGAGGACAGGGGAGACCAGACGGTGACGGTTGGCGCCATCTGCGAGAACTATATGAGCCATTACCTGTATCTGTCACCGGAAAAATACGAGGAATTATATGGTGTACCGGCAGAATATAACACGATCATCTACAGTGTAAAGGACGGAAAGGATGATCAGATCGAGAAGATCGGAACAAAGCTTCTGTCGATGGATGGAGTATTGAATGTAAGTTATACCAGCAGTATTGAAGGAAGGCTGGATGACATGCTGCGAAGCCTGAATCTGGTCATCGTGGTACTGATCGTATCTGCCGGAATGCTGGCATTTGTGGTACTGTACAATCTGAACAATATCAACATCACCGAGCGTCAGAGAGAGCTTGCAACCTTGAAGGTTCTGGGATTCTACGACGGAGAGGTTGCCTCTTATGTATACAGAGAGAATATCCTGCTGACGATCATTGGATCGGTTGTGGGTATGGTGCTTGGTAATCTGCTTCACCGGTATATCATCCTGACGGTCGAAGTAGAAGAGGCGATGTTCGGACGTCAGATACACTGGCAGAGTTATCTGTACAGTTTCTTGTTTACTGTAGCATTTTCTTTATTTGTAAACTGGGTAATGTTCTACAAGCTGAAGAAGATCGATATGGTGGAATCTTTGAAGAGCGTGGAGTAAAAGCTTTTGCAAGTGTATGTCAAAGATTTCTTATAGACGGTACACAAAGAATCGGAAAATATATTTCACAGAAAGTTTATATTCTTCACAGAATTATTAGCACTCTTGCCAAAAGAGTGCTAATTTTCTATTGACTTTTGCAGACAAGGGTTATAAAATCCTAGATATAAGTTGAAATGCAATGATTCAGATATTTGATAAGTGCATTTTATAACAGAGTATAAAATAATTAGTTTTACTTATGGATAGAAAAAGGAGTGTTATATTATGGCTGAGAAACATGGAAATCTTTCAATCAACAGTGATAACCTTTTCCCGATCATCAAGAAATGGTTATATTCCGATCACGATATCTTCTATCGTGAATTGATCAGTAATGGCTGCGATGCCATCACAAAATTAAAAAAACTGGATATGATGGGCGAGTACGAATTACCTGCTGACTACAAGGCAAAAATCCAGATTATTGTAAACCCGGACGAAAAAACATTAAAATTCATTGATAATGGTCTTGGTATGACAGCTGATGAAGTAGAGGAATATATCAACCAGATCGCATTTTCCGGTGCTACTGATTTCATCGAAAAATACAAAGACAAGGCAAACGACGATCAGATCATCGGTCATTTCGGACTTGGTTTCTACTCTGCATTCATGGTTGCGGATCAGGTAACGATCGATACTTTATCTTATAAAAAAGGTGCCACACCTGTCCACTGGGCATGTGACGGAGGCACAGAATTCGATATGACAGACGGCACAAAAGAAGGTGTCGGTACTGAGATCACTTTATACCTGAATGAAGACTGTTTCGAATTTGCAAACGAATACCGTGCAAGAGAAGTCATTGAGAAGTACTGCTCTTTCATGCCTACCCCAATCTTCTTATCTAAGGCAAATGCTGAGACACAATATGAAACCATCGATGCAGCAGATAAGTTAGATACTGATACCGTTGTGGAAGAAATCCACGAGGAAGCAAAAACAGAGGAAAAAGAAAATGAAAACGGTGAAAAAGAAGTCGTTGAAGTTTCCCCTGCAAAAGAAAAATTAAAAATTGTAAAACGACCGGTTCCATTGAACGATACCAACCCATTATGGGCAAAGAATCCAAAAGACTGCACTGACGAAGAATACAAGGAATTTTACCGCAAAGTGTTCTTAGACTACAAAGAGCCTCTGTTCTGGATCCACCTGAACATGGACTATCCGTTCAACTTAAAAGGAATTTTATACTTCCCGAAGATCAATACAGAATACGATTCTATTGAGGGAACTATTAAGTTATATAACAATCAGGTGTTCATCGCAGATAACATCAAAGAAGTCATTCCTGAATTCTTAATGTTATTAAAAGGTGTGATCGACTGCCCGGATCTTCCACTGAACGTATCCCGTTCCGCTTTGCAGAACGATGGATTTGTAAAGAAGATCTCCGAATATATCACCAAGAAAGTTGCAGACAAACTCATCGGCATGTGCAAGACCGAAAAGGAAAGCTATGAGAAATACTGGGATGACATCAGCCCGTTCATCAAATTTGGCTGCTTAAAAGATACAAAGTTCTGTGACAAGATGAACGACTACATCCTGTTCAAAAACTTAGATGACAAGTATCTGACTCTTCCTGAATTATTAGTGAAGGAAGAAGAAAAGAAAGACGATGCGGAGGTATTAGACAAAGATGGTAATCCAATTACAAACACTGGCGATGCTGCTGCATCTGATAATACTGCTGATGGCAGCGACACTTCTGCTGACAGCGAAAAAGATGAACGTAAAGTTATCTACTATGTTACCGATAAAGTCCAGCAGGGTCAGTACATTAAGCTCTTCAAAGAACAGAACATGCAGGCAGTGATCTTAGATCACAACATTGATACCTCTTTCATCACACAGTTAGAGCAGCGCAATGAAAAATACAAATTCATGCGTATTGATGCGGATGTGACAGAATCCTTAAAGGATGAGACTTCTGCAGAAGATCTGAAGGCAGAGACAGATGCTTTGACAGAAGTATTCAAAAAAGCTCTGAACAACGATAAGCTCACTGTGAAAGTGGAGAAGCTGAAAAATGAGAACATCTCTTCTATCATCACACTTTCCGAAGAAGGAAGACGTATGCAGGATATGATGAAGATGTATGCCATGAACGGTATGGGCGGCATGGACATGAATATGTTTGCTGCTGACCAGACACTTACTTTAAATGCTAACAACGAACTTGTAAAATACATTTTCGAGCACAAAGATTCCGAGAACGTTCCGATGTTCTGCGAGCAGTTATACGATCTGGCTGTGCTCTCCAACCATCCGTTATCTGTAGATGAGATGACAAAATTCGTGGAGCGCAGCAATAAAATCATGATGCTGCTGGCAAAATAAATCGAAATATACCGGAGTTTAACGGACGTAGTGTCGCAGATTCTGCAGTGCTTTTATGGGTTATGAGGGGCAGATATAAGCGCCCTCTCACAAGGCAAATTTATATGTAATGAAAAAGAAAAATGGTATAAACGAAATATTATGTTTCTGTTCGCTGGGCATTCCGATAGGCTTCTGAGCAACAATCTTGAGAAGCAGTGCTTCCCAAGATTGTTAGAATCCTATCTCCATAGCTCACAAAGAAAATAATATTTGTTTATACCGTTTTTCTTTCATTTACGCTGTGAATGACTTGTGAGAGGACGCTTATACATGCCCGGTCAACATTATGAATCGCACCACAGAATCTGCAATTTACGTTATGGAACTCACGGTTATGGGATGAGTGCCTATAAAGAGAGGTAACGACAAAATTCAGTCAGATTCAAGTGATATAGTTTCTACAACAATCACATAAATCCCCACTTCTTATTTGATTGTAATATGATTTGGTTTTCTCAACATCCAAAGCATTCACATCCTCAAACTTGAAGTTGTTAATTGCAGTCTCAGAACAGCGATCAGTTCTTCGCCGTCCATTTCACCGGTTTCTTCGAAACCGAAAGAGCGATACATCTGACGGGCAACTGCATTATCGGGTTCATATGATAGCCAACAGTATTCCGCTTCTCCACAAGGCATAGATTTTATGAACTCTAATGCAAGGCTGACCGCTTCTTTCCCGTACCCTCTGTTTTGATATGCCTTATCGATCATAAGACGCCACAGATTATAGTTTCCCTTTGCAATTTCAGGTGCATCCGTCCAATAATCATCAACATCAAAACCAATCATCAGGAAGCCTACAGGCTTATCCTCATCATATATACCAAACGGGAATGCATGACCGTTTCCCGTAATTGCAGTATACGCTTCAATGATGCTGATCTCATTGGTGGCAACGAAGTTCTTCTGCGATTTCGATACCGTCAGTTTCAGGATATCCCAGACATTATTACCATTTACTTTTTCTAAATGAAGCATATATCTTTACCTCGCTAAATA
>OKRS01002500.1_pt1 | contig 10491 bp, 10 predicted proteins | sample 1601191 | NCBI WGS metagenome assembly OKRS01 (sample SAMEA3541509, study PRJEB24748) | human gut metagenome | biome: human gut; feature: human-associated habitat; material: faeces | place: China | collected 2012 | reverse complement strand
AGGGTGTACGTGATGGTGGTCGTATGAACCTCTCTATCCGTAAGATCAACGTTACAGCTCCTTACCAGGTTATCCCTGAGCACCTCGATATCGACGTTACTGAGTTGAAGATCGGTAAGAGCATCAAGGTAGGTGACCTCTCATTCGAGGGTCTCGAGTTGGCTACAAGCAAGGCTGTTGTAGTTTGCTCTATCAAGATGACACGTAACGCTCAGCTCGCTGCACAGGCTGCTGCTGAGGAGGCTTAATCAACGTTAAGTCATCAAAGATTTTACGAACCTGAGTAAAGCATTATCAAACATTGGATAAATATTTGATTTGTGGGCTTGGTAACCCTGGCGATGAATACGCCGACACCAGGCACAACACAGGATTTATGGTATTGGACGCTTTTGCTAAAGCGTCCAATATTCATTTTGAGGATAAGCGATATGGCTTCATTGCCGAGACCACGCTCAAGGGAAGAAAGATTATCCTGCTGAAGCCTACCACCTTCATGAACCTGAGTGGTAATGCCGTGAGATATTGGCTGAATCAGGAAAAGATTGACCAGAGCCGACTCCTGGTAATCAGCGATGAGCTCGCCCTGCCCCTGGGTGCCTTCCGCCTGAAGGCTAACGGAAGCAATGGTGGTCACAACGGCTTGGGCCATATACAGCAGCTTATCGGCCAGAACTACGCCCGCCTGCGCATGGGTATCGGCAACGATTATCCACGTGGCGGCCAGATAGACTGGGTGCTGGGTAAATACACAGAGGAAGACATGAAGCAGCTTCAGCCTGCCATCGACCTGGGTGTGGAGATTATCAAGAGCTTCGTATTGGCTGGTATCGACATCACCATGAACCAATACAATAAGCTAGGAAAGAAATAATCATGAAGGAATCAGCAAGAATAGACAAGTGGCTCTGGGCTGCCCGCATTTACAAGACCCGCAGCATTGCTGCCGATGCCTGTAAGAATGGCCGCGTCATGGTGGGAGGCGTAACGAGAAAGCCTTCCTTCATCATCAAGCGTGGCGATGTGGTGAGCGTGAAGAAAGCCCCTATCACCTACTCTTTCGAGGTGCTCGATTGCATAGAGCAGCGTGTAGGAGCCAAAATGCTCTTCGGAATCTATAAGAACGTGACGGATCCTAAGCAATATGAATTGCTGGAGATGAGTCGCATCAGCGGATTCGTAGATAGAGCAAGAGGCACTGGTCGCCCAACCAAGAAGGAACGCCGAGCCCTGGACGCCTTCGTAGATCCAGCCATGTTTGGATTTGACGAAGAAGGCTGGGACGAGGATGAAGAATAAAATAAAACTCCCCCTACACTTCAAAGAGTATAGGGGGAGTTTTCGTTACTCCCACTGAGCACTTTTCTTTTGCTGATTCTTTTCATAAAACATCAATCCTACAGCAAAAAGACATATCAAAATTAGTGCTCCACAAATAATTGCAAAATTAATTTCTTGTGTAGTCATAATTATCTTCCTTTCTTTTTCTTATTATTTTTATCATCAGGACTATTGTGATGAACAAACCAAAGTCCTAAACCTAACATCACTAACATAATGATAATTGCTATAGTAACCATTCCTGGAGTATTCATATCTCCAAAAAAACTTGCTAGCAAGAGCGCTGTCAGCATATATTTGGCAACGTCCATTAACCATTTTCCAAATTCTAATCCCATACGCTATTCATTTTACTTTGCAAAGATACTACTTTTTATGAAACAATGCAAGAAAACGGGGATAAAAAAAATCTAAAAATATTCTATATGGTAACAATTTCGTATTTTTTCGCCCGATTTAAGCAAATAATCATTAATTTGTTTGGACTCTATTGTAAAAACCTATATCTTTGTACCCGAAAGATGATGGTAAGGCATGATAAATGGCTACCTCATTTCAGCTTTATAGTATCATACTATTTCAAAAGCTACGTGAATATTAACAGTTTTAAATTTATAATTTGAAAGAGTTATGAAGAAATTATTTGTTATGGCAGCTATGGTGCTGTCTTCAGTAGGTGCTTTCGCACAGCAGGCTGCAGGTACAACAACTCTCCAGCCTAAGGTTGGTTTGAATGTTTCTACAATCGGTGATAATGACTGGAAGGCTGGTTTCGCAGCTGGTGCAGAATTGCAGTATCAAGCTGCCAGCAACTTTGGTGTTGCTGTAGGCGCTCTCTACTCTGTACAGGGCTTCAAGGGTAAGGATGTAGAAATTGATACTCCTATCGGAGGCGGAACTATCAAGAATGACTATAAGTGGAATCCAGGCTACATCAATGTGCCTATCACTTTGAACTACTACCCAGTAGCTGGTCTTGCTCTCAAGGCAGGTTTGCAGCCAGGTTTCTTGGTAAATAAGGACGATATGGACGATGCAAAGACCGTAGATCTCTCTATCCCAGTAGGTCTCTCTTACGAGTACCAGGGTATCGTTTTCGATGCTCGTTACAACATCGGTGTAACTAAGATTGCAGATAACTACGATCACTACAACAACGTAATTCAGATTACTGTAGGTTACAAGTTCTCTCTCTAATCAATGAACTTTTAGTAATCCCAAATAAAATAATCCCCGCTCCTCATAACGAAGAGCGGGGATTTCTTTTGTCATACCTATTTAATTTTCATTTTCTAAAATCCTACTTATTTTCAGAACATTCATTTAGAACATTCTTCCGCCTGGATGACCGCCACCGAATGGACGACCACGGAAATCAGGACGACCGCCAGGACCGCCAGGACCATCACCAGGACCACCCTGACGTGCCTGCTTGCCTCCGAAGAGATTCAAGCGATATACCACATGAAGCATCGCATAGCTGTTGATGGCATTATACTCCGTATCCGTACGGGATGTAGCAGAAATGGCTCGGGAGAAAGTGCTCTGCTGACGAAGAATATCGTAGAACTGGAGCATGATGGTCAATGGCTTGCCCTTCAGGAAACCCTGAGAGAGCTGCGCATTCCATACATACTCATCGGTGTTCATGCTGCTATCATTATATCCACGGCGACTACTGATAGAGAGACTTGAGTTCAAGCTGGTTCCCCAAGGAGCTGTAAGCGTCATGCTAGGACCATAAGAGAACTGCCAGGTATCGAGGTTGCTGTTAGGCTGCAACTTGTTCTTGGCATGGTTGTAATTCAATGTTCCATCAAGCGAAAGCTCCAACCAGTCGTTGCGATAACTGAATGAGAGGCGTTCTCTCCAAGTGGTACTGCGGGTGGTATTCTTCTGAGAATCAGACTGCTTGTCGAGACTCAGATAGCTCACGTAGTTGTTGTAACCCAAGTTGGTGTCGGTATTTACGTTCCATACACCGGCACTGTCGATAGAGCAGTTGAACATGAAGGCTCCCATCACATTCCAATTACCATTGATATTCTCCGGACGGGTGATTCTTCCACCAGTCGTCTCATCGTAGGTCACCTTGTTGCTGATGCTATTGTTGGTGGTTGAGAAGTTGATGAAAGTCATGATACCCTTGTTGTGGTTCTGCACGAAGTTGTTGTAGAACAACCGGAAGTTCTGGGTAAAGGATGGCTTCAAGCCAGGGTTACCCTTCGAGATGTTCAGCGGGTCACTGTTGTCGGTGATATCAAGCAACTGCGAGATGCTTGGCTGCGAAGTAGTACCACGATAGTTGATTCGCAGGTTGCTCATCTTTGAGAAGCGGTAGCGGAAATCGAGGGTTGGACTCACATTCACCACATTGCGAACCGTATCTACATGCACGCCCTGATAATCCTGGATATACTTCGACTGCTGTGGCTGAACCATCACACCGAAGTTCAGGTTGTACTTCTGACGGATGAATCGCATCATCACCTGGATATCGTGATTGTAATTGCGATACTCTGAGAAACGGCTCAACTCATCATCCCTATAATCTTCGAGATGACCGGCAAACGGATTCAGATAGCTGTCCCAACCACGGTACTCCTGATTACCACTCATCGCATACTTGCTGAAATCGTAGGTGCTGCGGTCGCTCTTGGAGTAGCTGTAAGTAAACTTATAGCTGAACTGCAGGAAGGTGGCCTTCCAGAGTGGCTCACTATAGGTCAACTGTCCCGCATAACTGTAATTCTTCGAAGGAGTCAGGTTATAGCGGTTGGTCTGATAAGTAGAATCCTTACCCTCCGCTGTCTGTACGAGATAGAGCTTGGCATTGTTGAGCGAGATGCTCTTGCTGTCTTTATCAGTATATTTGGCATTCACACGGAGGGTGATATTGCGTCCCTTGTTGTCCAACTTTCGGTTGATCTGCAACATACCGTTGATATTGTTATTATCAGAATAGGTGATGCCATTGGTCAACTGGCTGTTCACCATAGCCTCCGCCTTTTCCAACTCATCGATACCTTCCTCAGAAAGAGGGTCTTTCGAGGTGATGGTATAAGGATCCTTGTTATAGGAAGCCGAATGGCTGCCACTCAATCCGTCACTGGTACTCCAGGAGATGGAAGGACGGAAGAGGATATTGGTCATGGAATCAGGCATCCACTCCAATCGGATGTTACCATTCCAACTGTTGCTGCGGGAGAAACTCTGGCTCAGGCTATTGCTGAAAGAGCTGCTGCTACCCATGAAGTTCTCGCTGGAACGTCTGCTCCATACATCGCCATCGCTGTGATTCCAGCGAAGAGAGGTATTGAACTTGAACTTGTTCTTCAACTCATAGTTATAGTTGGCTCCAATCATTTTGCTGGCATTCAAACCATTCGCACCACCAAAGCCACGACCCGGTCCACCGCCACCGAATCCTCGGTCGCTGGTATTATTGGCATTGGCAAAAAGCATGAATCGGTTGTTATCATTGAAGTAACCACCCATACCACGCATATTGTAGCGGCTCTTGTTACCTACACCCAGGTCGATGTTGGAAATCAAACCCTTGTTCATACCCTTCTTCACACCGAAGTCGAGCACGGTCTGTTCCTCGCCATCATCGATACCGGTTACCTTAGAGAGATCACTCTTTTCATCGTACGCCTTGATCTTGTCGATGATGCTGGTAGGCAGGTTTTTCAGGGCAGTCTTGGTATCACCCGTCATAAACTCCTTGCCATCCACGAGAATCTTCTTCACTTCCTTACCATTGATCTTGATGGTACCGTCGTCGCTAACCTCTGCACCGGGCAGACGCTTGACAAGTTCCTCTACCACCGAACCTTCCGGTGTACGGTAGGCTGCCGAATTATAGACGAAGGTATCCTCCTTCAGGCTCACCTTCTGAGCCATGGCGGTTACCACGGCACCTTTCAGCATAATCGCCTCGGCACCCATCACCACCTTGCCCATCGCCAGATCCTTGTCATCAGAAATCTCGATACGCTTTACGGTAGTCTTGTAACCTACACTCGACATTTTAAGTAAATACTTGCCATTGGCAGGAGCCTTGATATGAAAGAGGCCCTGCTCATTGCTGAGAGCACCCGACACATAGGTACTGTCGGTCTTGAGTAACTGAATCGTTACCTGTTCTACGGGATCCTTGGTATCGCGGTCGGTAATCGCACCGGTAATCAAGCGATCCTGAGCAAAAGATGCCATGGTTACGAACACCAGGAGCATCATCAGAATAGATCTTTTCATTAATTATAGACGTTTTATTATTCCTTACTTATATATTTAACTTACTTATATGATTAGACCCGATAAAAGCGCAATTGTAAAAAACAGATGCTCTTTTTGGGGCATTCTGCTTCTTTTGACGCACAAAATATATCAAGGTTTAAACTTTTATAGATAAAAAAGTGCTTTTTATTTTGTTTTGTCTCTGATTTAACGTACCTTTGCAAGCGAATTTACAATGAGTTACCTACAAAAGGTGACTCTGAAAGTCAGTTTCTTTTAAAAGTATATATGTTATGGATCAGAGAGTAATCATATCAACCCATCTGGAGAACGAACTGGTAAGCGCTCTCTCAGAATGCGAGCACGACAAGTTGTTTGTGCTTACAGATACTACCACACAGGAAATGTGCCTTCCGGTTTTGCAGAAATTCTACTGCATGAAGGAAGCTAAGATGATCACGATTCCGGCTAGCGACAGTCATAAGGACATCGAAAGCCTGATGATGGTATGGAAGGGCCTGCAGGATGGTGGCGCTTCACGTCACTCTTGCATGATCAACCTCGGAGGCGGTATGGTAACCGACCTCGGCGGTTTTGCAGCCAGCACCTTCAAGCGTGGCATCAACTTCATCAATATTCCTACTACCCTGCTGGCGATGGTAGATGCCTCTGTGGGTGGAAAGACCGGCATCAACTTCGGAGGTTTGAAGAATGAGGTGGGTGTTTTCAACGACTCGAAGTTCGTGATTCTCGATACCGAGTTCCTGAAGACCCTGGATGCCGAGAATATCTGTTCGGGCTATGCCGAAATGCTGAAGCACGGCTTGATTTCTACCGAAGCGATGTGGGAAGAGCTGGTAAGCTTCGACCTTGCCAACCCAGACCTGAAGCAGTTGCAGCGCATGGTGGGCGACAGCGTGAAGGTAAAGGAGCGCATCGTAGAGCAGGATCCTCATGAGAAGGGCATCCGCAAGGCTCTGAACCTGGGACATACATTCGGTCATGCCTTCGAGAGCTGGGCGCTGAAGCGCAAGCCAATCCTTCATGGTTATGCCGTGGCATTCGGTCTCATCCCTGAGCTTTATCTCAGTGTGGTAAAGACAGGATTCCCAACAGAGAAGATGCGCCAGACCGTGACCTTCATCAAGGAGAACTACGGTACGCTGAATATCACCTGCGATGACTACGACGAGCTGATAGAGCTGATGCAGCACGACAAGAAGAACCAGAATGGCATCATCAACTTCACCATGCTGGGAGCCATCGGAGACATCCGCATCAACCAGACCGCCACTACAGAAGAAATCAAGGAAGCACTCGACTTCTTCAGAGAAGGATAGATCGCTTCGGCTTTCCGGTTTCGGTAAGCGGAAGATGATCTACATGAAGGAATTCCCTTGGAATCCAGTATTTATGATCAGATAAGAGGCGGCGGATAGTCGCCTCTACTTTTTTTATCCCTTTATCCTCTGACAAGAGAACGGCGATTTCTCCAAACTTTTCATCTTTCTTCTTGGCAAGCATGAAAGGCTTTTCAAGATGAGGCTTCAAGAGAGCCTCCACTTCTTCTATCTGAATCTTGATACCACCGCTGCAGATAACATTATCCTTTCTGCCTTTGATTCGGAAACGAAGTTTTTCCACCTTATTATATATATAGGATTCTATTTCCACAATATCATTCGTTACCAGGGTTTCGGAACAGACCAGAGGGGCATCGATGACGAGACAGCCTTCTTCGGTCTGACTGATTTTCACGCTATCAAAAGGCTGATACCATTCGCTAGCCTCAGCGCCATTGATTCTTCGCAAGGCGATATGAGATAAGGTTTCGGTCATGCCGTAGGTACTCCAGATAGCGATATTGCCAGGAAGAGCCTGGAGTTCTTTTTCCAAGGATGCATCGATGGCTCCACCTCCGATAATCAGATGGCGGATATGAGTGAGTCGCTCACGCTCCTCAGGAACCTGCAGAGTGTTATACACCTGCATCGGAACCATAGCGGCAAAAGTGATTTCCCCATTTACATCTTTTCCATTTACATCTTTCAAATCTATATTCTTCAGCGGATGACCACTAGGAGAAACAGAAATAAGATGGAGATGGCGCTCAATACTGCGCACCACCACCATCTTACCTGCGATATAATCAAGCGACATACAGAGCAAAGCGCTATCACCAGGCTTCAATCCCAGGAAATCACAAGTAATGCGGGCGGAGTTGAGCATTCGCTTCTTCTCCACCATCATCGGCTTGGGCTTTCCCGTGGAGCCACTGGTATGCACCAGCACCCGGTCGCTATCGTTATTCCATTCAGAAAAGAAATCTTCTAAAGTCATTACGAGAATTCTTTAAAAGTTATTACGAAAATCCTACCAAAGTCATTTTACAACAAAGAGTTTATCACCCCGGATTTCCAATGGCATTGGGATATTATCAGTAAAGAGCTGACCGGTGCCTAAGCCCTGAGGCATCTCTACATTCGGACCATATACCTTGGCTGCATAATGTGCGATGGCATTCAGCCCGATGTTACTCTCCAATGCCGAGGTAATCCAACTGCCAATACCACGCTGGCTGGCCAACTGGATCCACTCGTTGCAACCATAGATACCACCATGGAGCGAAGGCTTCAGGATGATATACTGTGGACGAATGGTATCGAGCAATGCCTCCTTCATACTTCTGACATTCACACCAATCAACTCCTCATCCAGGGCGATAGGAAGCGGAGTTTCTCTACAGAGCTGAGCCATCTTTGGCCACTGATGCTGCTTGATAGGCTGCTCGATGGAATGGATATCATACTTAGCCAAAGCCTCCAACTGGCTCATGGCATTCTCTGGCAGGAAACCGCCATTGGCATCCACTCGCAACTCCACCTGTTCCTGGGTATAGACATCACGAATGCGCTTGATGAGGTCGAGTTCCTTAAAGAAATCGATGGCACCAATCTTCAGTTTCACGCAATGGAAACCCGCCTGGAGCTTCTCCTCCAGTCGTGCCAGCATCTCCTCATAAGTACCCATCCACACCAGTCCGTTGATGGTGATACCCTCTTCTCCTTTTCCGAAAGGAGAGTCGAAGAGATCTATCAGGTTCTCCATTCCTGCAGGAACAGAGACACTTAAGTTCTGCTTCTTTGCTGCATCGAAGAACGAGGCAAAGGCGGTTTCCAAGCCGAAGGTGATGCTAGGATAGGCACGAATCATATCGTATGGGATGCGTCCCATCTGCTCCACCATCTGACATACCTGTCGAAGGGTGACAGCATATTCCGGTTTGGCATCGCAACTGAGATCAGGGAGCGTAGCACACTCACCCACTCCCTCTACTCCCGGCAATTCATCCGATGTTAGGGTGAGATAATAACTGTGTCTCGTGGTATATACGCCACGAGACGTGCCTGCCGGCTGCTTGAAGTGGAGCGTGCGCTCCGAGATGTCTATCTTATACATTCTTTATATCTATATATCAATACAATTGAATTCTTCACTCTTCGTTCTTCACTCTTCACTTAACTTACTTTTTCTGTTTCAAGTCGTACAAGTCTTTGCGACGGTCACGAAGATTTCGAACGGCACCGTAGGTATGAAGCTCATTCAAGAGATTCAAGTCAACATCTGATACGAGAATCATCTCGGTATTAGGTGTTGCCTCCGAACGCTTGCCATCGTTAGGGAAGGCGAAGTCGCAAGGAGTGAATACGGCACTCTGGGCATACTGGATATCCATATTGTGAACACGTGGCAGGTTACCCACACTACCTGCAATGGCTACATAGCATTCATTCTCAATGGCACGCGCCTGGGCACAGACTCTCACTCTAGAGTAGGCATTCTGCGTATCGGTCATGAATGGAACGAAGAGAATCTGCATACCATCCTCTGCCATCAGACGGGAAAGTTCAGGGAACTCCACATCATAGCAGATTACGATACCAATCTTACCACAATCAGTATCAAAGGTCTGGATATGGCTACCGCCGCTCAAGCCCCAGCACTTCTGCTCATCAGGAGTTACGTGAATCTTCTCGTACATATCCACGCTACCATCTCTACGGCAAAGGAAACCGACATTGTAGAGGGAATCATCCTTGAGATAAGGCATACTACCCGTGATGATGTTGATGTTGTAACTGATGGCCAACTCGCGGAATCGGTCACGGATCTCATCGGTATATTGAGCCATCTTGCGGATGCTCTGTGCCTCACCCAAATCGTTGAATCTCGCCATCAATGGCGCATTGAAATACTCTGGGAAGAGGATGAAATCGCTCTTGTAATCGCTCACGGAATCCACGAAGAACTCTACCTGCTCAAAGAGGTCGTCCACCGAAGCGTATGGACGCATCTGCCACTGTACCAGACCGATTCGCACGGTTGGCTTTCTATCTACATAAGAATCCGTAGGTGGCTGATAGTAGATATTATCCCACTGCAGCAGGGTGGCGCAGTGTTCGCTTTCCTCATCACTAGGAAGATAGTTACGGATGACACGGCGAACGTGGAAGTCGTTTGAAAGCTGGAAGGTAAGAACCGGGTCGTAAATCTCACGGTTTCTTACGTGCTCGATGTACTCCTTAGGGCGCATCTTGTCGGCATACTTATGATAGTTTGGAATACGACCACCAAACATGATCGCCTTCAGGTTGAGCTTCTCGCAGAGTTCCTTGCGATACTCATACATACGGCGAGCCAATCGCAGGCCACGATAGTCTGGGTGGATAAACACCTCGATGCCGTAAAGGATGTTTCCATTAGGATCGTGGGTATTGAAGGTTTCATTACCTGTCACCTGAGCATAGGTATGGTCGCCTTTCACCATATTATAGTTGACGATGATAGAGAGGGCACAGCCCACAATCTTATCATCCACGATGATAACCACCTGTCCCTCAGGGAAGA
>OKRS01002495.1_pt1 | contig 10500 bp, 9 predicted proteins | sample 1601191 | NCBI WGS metagenome assembly OKRS01 (sample SAMEA3541509, study PRJEB24748) | human gut metagenome | biome: human gut; feature: human-associated habitat; material: faeces | place: China | collected 2012 | reverse complement strand
GCAGAAAATCCATGACAGAAGTAAAAGGTATCAAGCTGGTCGGTGTGAGCAATCTTTTAGATGCCATGAATTATCTGAAATAAAAAAATTGTATGAATTTTATAAAAAATAAAGGAAATTGAAAAATCCTGCCGAATAATAAAAATATGGAGATTTTATTGAAACGATTTTTTATATGGTGCTTCGGGAGAGACTGTCAGATATCAGAGAGGTGATACATATGACAATACGGGAAGAACTTGAAAAAATGGAGCGGGAAACATTAAGCCCTTATGCAACGCTCAGTGTGAACACGAAAGGCAGGGAACGCGAGGAAGAACAGTGCGATGTCCGGCCTGTTTTTCAACGAGACAGGGACAGAATACTGCATTGTAAGGCATTCCGGCGGTTGAAGAATAAGACACAGGTTTTTCTGACACCGAAGGGAGATCACTATAGGACAAGACTTTCCCATACCTTAGAGGTATCGCAGAATGCGAGAACAATTGCAAAAGCACTGCGTCTGAATGAAGATTTGGTGGAAGCAATCGCATTGGGACACGATATGGGGCATACGCCGTTTGGCCATGCCGGAGAGTATGTGTTAAACGAAATCTGTGAAGACGGATTCCGGCACAACGAGCAGAGTGTCCGTATCGTGGAAAAACTTGAGAAAAACGGTATGGGATTAAATCTGACTTGGGAAGTGCGGGACGGTATTTTAAATCATCAGTCCAAGTCAATGCCCCATACTTTAGAGGGAAAAGTTGTCCGCTTATCAGATAAAATCGCCTATGTTTACCATGACGTGGATGATGCGATCCGTGCAGAGATTCTGACGGAGGATGATATTCCGTCAGAGATCCGTAAAACACTTGGTTTTACAACAAAACAGCGCTTAAATACACTCATACATAACGTGATCATGAACAGCATGGATCAGGATGACATCCGGATGTCAGCAGATATTCAGGAAGCCATGTTTGAGCTGCGCCATTTTATGTTCGATCATGTATACACAAATCCAATTGCCAAGGGTGAGGAAGTGAAGGCTAAGGCAATGATCCGGCAGCTCTTTGGATTCTACAAAGACCACATTGAGTTTCTGCCGGAAAAATACCTCGCCATGCTTGATGAAGGGGAAAAGACGGAGCGTGTGATCTGCGATTACATCGCAGGTATGACCGACCAATATGCCATCACCAAATTCAGCGAATACTTCCTGCCGCAGGCCTGGCAGGTGGATGGATACTAAGCCAATATAGCCTGCGGCGTGGGAAGGTTGATGGGTATTATAGACAATTGCGAAACTCATAACGACCTAAATTGAATTGTGAGAAATTGACAAAAGACATGAAAGACATTGGGGAGCCGCCGGCACTTAGAAGGCAGATACAACGGTAAGTTGTGTCTGGCTTCTTAGTACCGTTGCGAGCGACACATAGCGAAAGCGTGTCTTGAATGTTTTTGTTAATTTTGAACAATTTAAAGAAGACTATGAGGAGTTTCGCAATTGGCTAATAGATATTAAAACGAAAGGAGGACACGCAGTATGCCATATTTTTCGGATGATATAATTGAAGAAGTGCGTTCCAGAAATGATATCGTGGATGTAATCGGACAGTATGTGCATCTGACGAAAAAGGGAAGCACCTATTTTGGACTGTGTCCTTTTCATAATGAGAAAACAGGATCGTTTTCTGTTTCTCCGAATAAACAAATGTACTACTGCTTCGGCTGTGGAGCCGGAGGGAATGTTTTCACATTTATGATGCAGTATGAAAACTTTACCTTCGGGGAGGCAATGGAAGCTCTGGCGGACCGGGCAGGTGTTGCCCTGCCAAAGCAGGAATATTCTGCCGCACAGAAGAGAGAGGCAGATAAAAAACAGCGGCTGTTGGAGATCAACAAAGAGGCAGCCAGATATTTTTATACATTATTGCGGAATGACCGTGGAAAACATGCACTCGCTTATTTCCAGAAAAGAGAATTGTCTGAGGAGACCATGAAAAAGTTTGGCCTGGGATATTCGGATCAGTACAGTGATGACTTATACCGGTATCTCCGTTCCAAAGGGTATGAGGATGAGATCTTAAAAGAGTCGGGGCTTGTGACAATCGATGAGAGACGCGGCGGCTATGACAAATTCTGGAACCGTGCCATGTTTCCGATTATGGATGTCCACAACAAAGTCATCGGTTTCGGTGGCAGGGTGATGGGCGATGGAGAGCCGAAGTATTTAAACTCACCGGAAACACCGATTTTTGATAAGAGCCGGAATCTGTATGGACTTAATTTTGCAAGGACCACAAAGAAACCACAGTTTTTATTGTGTGAAGGATATATGGATGTGATCGCGCTGCATCAGGCAGGATTTGACAATGCGGTGGCATCACTTGGAACTGCGTTGACGGCAGGACATGCGAATCTGTTAAAAAGGTACACCAAAGAAGTGTATTTAACCTATGACAGTGACGGCGCAGGGGTGAAAGCTGCACTCCGGGCGATTCCAATTTTAAAGGAAGTAGGGATTACGACAAAGGTAATTAATATGCGTCCGCACAAAGATCCGGATGAATTTATCAAGGCTCTGGGAGCAGAGGCGTATCAGGATCGTATCGATCATGCAGAGAACAGCTTTATGTTTGAGATACGCATTTTAGAGCAGCAGTACGACATGAAAGATCCGGAGAGCAAGTCAGCCTTTTATCATGAAGTGGCAAAGAAACTATGCTCCTTCACAGAAAAAATCGAGCGTGATATTTACATTCAGGCAGTCGCGGAAAAATATATGCTGCCAACGCAGGATTTACAGCGGCTTGTCGGTAAATACGGAATGCAGATGGAAGGCATCCGAAAACAACCAACCCAGTTAAAAACCGGTATCAATGAGAAAAACGCCTCCGCCAGAGGAATCAAAAAAGAAGATGGGATGAAGCAATCCCAGAAACTTCTTTTGACATGGCTCATAGAGAATACCGGATTATATCATAAGATAAAAAAATATATCGCGCCGAAGGATTTTACGGAGGAGATATATCATAAGGTAGCTGAAGTATTATTCCAGCAGTTTGAGGAGAGCGGAGAAGCAAACCCGGCGAAGATCGTCAGCATGTTTCCAGATGAGGAGGCACAGAAAGAGATTGCGGCGCTTTTCAATGCAAGAATCCATGAGGTCGAGTCAAAAGAAGACCGGGAGAAGGCATTGAAAGAGACCATTATCCGCATCAAACAAAACAGTATCAAGTATCGGTCCGGGCATTTGGCACCGACAGATATGGCTGGTCTGATGCAGCTAGTAACAGATAAACGTGACCTGGAAGAATTGGAGAAATTGCATATTTCCATTGATTAGGGACAAAATAGTAGAAAACTTGAGAGGATGAAACAAAATGGCAAAAAAGACAGAAAACGAGGTAAAGGAAACCAAAAAAGAAGCAGCAGTGATGGATGAAGCTGCAAAAGAAAAGTTTCAGCAGAAGTTAAAAGATCTGTTAGCCTTGGCCAAAAAGAAAAAGAACATGTTGGAATACCAGGAGATCAGCGACTTCTTTGCGGACATGCAGTTAGAGGCAGAGCAGTTTGATAAAATTCTTGATTTTCTGGAAGCAAACAATATCGATGTACTTCGGATCACAGATGATGATTCTGATGATGAAATTTTACTCGATGTAGATGATGAAGACGAGATCGAAGTGGAAAAAATCGACCTTTCCGTGCCGGATGGCGTGTCCATTGAAGATCCGGTCCGTATGTATTTGAAGGAGATCGGTAAAGTACCTCTTTTAAGTGCAGAGGAAGAGATCGAGCTGGCAAAAAATATGGAAGCCGGTGCTGTGGCGAAGGAAAAGATCGCAATCTTAAAGAGCAGAGAAGAGAATGCAACAGAGGAAGAACTTGCAGAGATCAAAGAAGAGATCAAGAATTTACAGAAGGATCTTGATGCGGGTGATGAGGCAAAGAAACGTCTTGCAGAGGCAAACCTGCGTCTGGTTGTTTCCATTGCAAAAAGATATGTGGGACGCGGTATGCTGTTCCTCGATCTGATTCAGGAAGGTAACCTTGGTCTGATCAAAGCCGTGGAAAAATTCGACTACCGCAAGGGATATAAATTCTCTACCTATGCAACATGGTGGATCCGTCAGGCGATCACAAGAGCGATCGCAGATCAGGCGAGAACGATCCGTATTCCGGTTCATATGGTTGAGACGATCAATAAGCTGATCCGTGTTTCCAGACAGTTACTTCAGGAGTTAGGACGTGAGCCAAGTCCGGAAGAGATTGCAGCAGAGATGAATATGCCGGTAGAGCGTGTGCGTGAGATCTTAAAGATTTCGCAGGAGCCGGTTTCCTTAGAGACACCGATCGGTGAGGAGGAGGACAGCCATCTTGGAGATTTTATTCAGGATGATAACGTACCTGTTCCGGCTGACGCCGCTGCATTTACCCTTTTGAAAGAGCAGTTGGAGGAAGTACTTGGAACACTGACCGAGAGAGAGCAGAAAGTTCTGACACTCCGTTTTGGTCTGGAGGACGGCCGCGCAAGAACACTGGAAGAAGTTGGAAAAGAGTTCAATGTAACCCGTGAGCGTATCCGTCAGATCGAGGCAAAAGCGCTCCGCAAACTCCGCCATCCAAGCAGAAGCCGCAAATTAAAGGATTACTTAGAGTAAAATGGTAAAGATTTCAAATCGTTTAACGACAGCCGCAGCTCTTGTCACACAGGGATATACATTAGCAGATGTTGGAACCGACCACGGATATATTCCAATCTATCTGTTACAGCAGAAGAAAATTCCATCTGCGATCGCCATGGATATCAATGAAGGACCGTTAGAGCGGGCAAAAGAACATATTGCTTTATATGGATTGCAGGCATACATACAGACACGTCTCTCAGACGGCGTGGCAGCTTTAAAACCTGGCGAGGTGGAAGCTGTCCTCATCGCCGGTATGGGAGGCGGACTTGTCATGCATATCTTAAAAGACGGGGAAAAAGTCTGCCAGTCTGCAAAAGAACTCATCCTGCAGCCGCAGTCCGAGATCGAGCGTGTCCGTGAATTTCTACGAGAAGAAGGATATACCATCCTCGCAGAGGACATGGTGTTGGAAGAAGGAAAATTCTATCCGATGATGAAAGTGCAGTATCAGGGTGAAAATGCACAGAAAGCTTCGGAAGTGTTGAAACTTTCAGACCTTTATGGTGGATTACTCCTGCAAAACCGCCATCCCGTGTTGAAAACTTTCCTTGAAAAAGAAAAGCTCATATACACAGGCATCAAGGAGAATCTTGAAAAACAGCCGGCGTCAGAAAAAATCCGGACACGGCTTGCAGAAGTGGAAGACATATTGCATTATAATGAACTTGCATTACAGTTTTATCAATAATCTCCCCTTATTTCAAAAACATCCGCATCATCTTTTCTTTCAATCCGGTATATTTCTGATACCGGATCGGCAGATCCATCCACGTTTTCTTATCGACAATACTGCGGTAATGGCTGAAGGTTTCAAATCCAACCCTGCCGTGGTAGCTGCCCATGCCGCTCTCACCGACACCGCCGAATGGCATATCGCTCGTTGCAAGATGAATGATCGTGTCATTGATACAGCCGCCACCAAAACGGCAGGTATCTAAGACCTTCTTCTGTGCAGCCTTGTCCTCACTGAAAAAATAAAGCGCCAGCGGATGAGGGTGGGATTCCACGGTATCAAGCGCTTCGTCTAATGTGTCGAACGTGAGGATCGGAAGCAGGGGACCGAAGATCTCTTCGCCCATCACAGCGTCATCCCACGTAATATTATTGAGAACGGTAGGCGCAATGCGGAGCGATTCAGGCTCTGACTGTCCTCCGTACACAAGCTTTTCCCCATTGATCAGCCCGAGAATGCGTTCAAAATGCTTTTCGTTGATGATCTTTCCATAATTCGGATTTTTCAGAGGTTCTTTCCCAAACTGCTTTTCAATCTCAGCTAAGATCGCAGTGATAAGCTCATCACGGATGCGTTTGTCACAGAGAATATAATCCGGCGCAACACAGGTCTGTCCGCAGTTTAAATACTTGCCGAAGACAATACGCTTTGCGGCAAGCCGGATCTTAGCAGTGGAGTCGACGATACATGGGCTCTTTCCGCCAAGCTCTAACGTGACAGGAGTTAAATATTCAGCCGCATGGCGGAGTACCTCCCGTCCGACAGTCTTTCCGCCGGTGAAAAAGATCATGTCAAAACGCTGCTGTAACAATGCCTGATTTTCTGCACGGCCGCCATCGACCACTGCAACATAATGTGCCGGGAAACATTCTTCGATCATGGTTTTCATAACATCAAATGTGTAAGGGGCATAGGCACTCGGTTTTACGACTGCAGTATTCCCGGCTGCTATGGCATCGATCAGCGGATCGAGCGTCAGTAACACAGGGTAATTCCATGGGCTCATGATCAGTACGGTTCCGTAAGGGGAAGGGGAGCGGAAGCTCTTTGCTGCAAACTGGGCGACCGGGGTGGAAACACATTTGCTGCGCATAAGGCTGCGGAGATGCTTCTGCATCCAGGTAAGCTCGGACAGCGTCAGCCCGATCTCACACATATAGCTTTCCATACGGCTCTTTCCAAGATCCTCCTTCAATGCCGCAGCGAGGTCGGCTTCATGGCGGATCATAGCTTCCTTCAAACTTTCTAACTGTTTCAGGCGAAATTCCGCCGGGATCGTTTTGCCACTGGAAAAAAAGTGGTTCTGTTGTTGTAAAATATCCTTGATCTCCTGTTCGGTCATGAGGATGCCTCCTTTTATCTACCGGATCGATCAGACAGTTACCTGTTCTGACTCAACCTGTATCCGTACATCTGATACATATATACTATCGAAAATAACATACTTCTGCAAGTGTTTTACTTCCGGGTGGACAGGAAAAACAATTCTTGAAAAACGGCGCTTATAATGCTACAGTAATAATACTGATGATCTGCAGCAGAGATTATGGCGCAGATCAGTTTGACAATAATGTAACTGCCGGATACGAAGGGCAGATTGCGGAAAGGCATGGAAAATGAAATGAACGATTATAAAATAGGCACAAAATGTGTACAGGCAGGATATACCCCGGGGAATGGACAGCCGCGGCAGATCCCAATCATACAGTCTACCACTTTCAAATACAGCACCAGCGAGGACATGGGAAAACTGTTTGATCTTGAGGCATCCGGATATTTCTATACACGGTTGCAGAATCCGACGAATGATCATGTCGCAGCCAAAATCGCCGCAATGGAAGGCGGCACAGCCGCAATGCTGACCTCAAGCGGACAGGCAGCGAACTTTTTTGCTATATTCAACATATGTGAGAGTGGAGACCATATCGTGGCATCATCCTCGATCTACGGCGGAACCTTCAACCTCATTGCAGTTACGCTTGCCAAAATGGGGATCACGGCAACCTTCGTGTCTCCTGACGCATCGGAGGAGGAGTTAAACGCTGCATTCCGTCCGAACACAAAGCTGATGTTTGGCGAGACGATCGCCAATCCGGCATTGACAGTATTAGATATTGAGCTCTTTGCAAAAACAGCACATGCGCACGGCGTACCTCTTATCATAGACAACACATTTCCAACTCCGGTCAACTGCAGGCCATTTGAGTGGGGGGCGGATATTGTGACACACTCCACCACCAAATACATGGATGGACATGGTGCGGCAGTAGGCGGTGCGATCGTTGACAGCGGAAAATTCGACTGGATGGCACACGCAGACAAATATCCGGGACTTTGTACACCGGATGAGAGCTACCATGGCGTGACCTATGCAGAAAAATTTGGCAATGAGGGCGCATTCATCACAAAATGTACAACACAGCTTATGCGTGATCTCGGATGCATCCAGTCGCCACAGAACGCATTCCTGTTAAACCTTGGACTGGAGTCGCTGCACGTGCGTATGCCTAAGCATGTGGAAAACGGACAGGCAGTTGCAGAATTTCTGGAAAAACATCCAAAGGTAGCCTATGTGAACTATCCGGGACTGCCTTCCAGCAAATACTATGAACGTGCCAGAAAATACCTGCCACACGGCGGATGCGGTGTCGTTTCATTCGGATTAAAGGGCGGCAGGGAGGCTGCGTCTGCTTTTATGCAGAACTTAAAGCTTGGAGCGATCGAGACACATGTGGCAGATGCAAGAACCTGCTGTCTGAATCCGGCAACCTCCACACACAGACAGATGACCGATGAACAGCTGAAAGAGGCAGGTGTTCCGGCAGAGCTGATCCGGATAAGTCTCGGTTTAGAGGATAAGGAAGATCTGATCGCAGATATTTCAAATGCGTTGGATGCGATCAGGGACTAATATGAAAAAAGGAAAGTGCAGAGAGAAAAATGAGTAAGATAAAAACAAAAAAAGTGCTGACACCGGAGCAGAAGAAAAAGCGCATCCGCAACATCATCATTGTCGCAGTGATCCTTGTGGCAGCTTCCGTTGCAACTTACTGGATGCAGCCGCAGAACAAAGCGCTGGCAGAGAGTGAAGTGTTCAGCGAAGAGGAAGTGAAGGCACAGGCGGAAAAAATCATAGGGCTTCTGAATGCAGAGGATTTTGACAGCCTGCAGAGCCTTGTTGTCCCGGACATGCAGGAGATCATGAACAAAGAGCGCATGGACGAGGGCAAGGCGCGGATCTCGGAAGACTGGGGAGATTTTGTTTCCATTGAAACAATGCAGGATGCGGAGATCATACAGAGAGGTGCGCATATCGCAGCCGTTTACGTGACCGCAGAATATGAAAACATTGAGGTGCATTACACACTGGCGTTCAACGAGGACATGAAGCTTGCGTCCTTCGGGATCCAATAGCCGGATCATTCCTGCGGAAACATATAGGAAAAATAAACATCCTTAAAATTAGCGTAATTGTCTCTTGAGATCGGAATCTGTGCGCCGGATTTTGTGAAGAGAGAGGTTTTACCGAACTTTTCCACGCAGCTTAACGCTGCAATATAGCTGCGGTGGCATTTATAAACCCCTTTTTCCTCTGTGAAAATTGTTTCACACTGGTGAAAGGGTTCTTTTATGGAGATCACCGAGCCGTCTTTCAATGTGACTAACACATTCTTATTCTGCGCTTCCAGATATTCGACATCCTGAAAATAAATCGCCTGGTAGCCGGAATCTGTTCTTGCCGCGAAATGAGCCATGGAAGCCTTGTGGACTTCGTACCAGCTGTCAAGGACCGCGTGGAAACGCACTTCGTCAAGAGGTTTCAACAGATACCAGAAAGTGCGGACTTCATAAGATTCCAGCGCAAATTCCGGTGAGGAAGTCAGAAAAATGATCGGAACGTGCGGGTCATGCTGGCGCAGTTCGCGGGCGGTATCCATGCCACTCAAAAGGGGCATGATCATATCAAGCAGGATCAGATCCATGCCATAAGCCCTGTGTGCGGAGATCAGTTCGTCACCGTTTGTGAACCGGTAGAGCTGCAGTGTCAGCTGGTGCGCCCGGCACCAGGAATCAAGACTGTCTGAAAGCAGATCCAAAAATTCAGTTTCATCATCACAAATCGCAATCTTTACCATAATAAATTTCCTCGCTTAAAGAATAATGCGGACTACAAAGTCCTCACCTTCCATGTAAAACTGGTACTGTCCGTGCTCCTTCTCTACATAATAAATGACGCTTTGGACACCGATACCGTGATTCTTTGCCGTTGTAACCGGGATGCCGTTTGAAAAAACAGGTGTCTCTGAAGCCGGATTCTTCTGCAGGATCAGAAGGTGGTTTCCCTTTTCAAAAATGCTCAGATGCACGATACGTTTTTCCACAGGGAGCTTCGTGACCGCATGCATTGCATTTTCCAGAAGATTGGAAAGGATCGCACAGAAAGTCATCTCAGAGCAGCAGAGTGTCTGTGAAGTCTGGATCTGTACGTCGTGTGTCCAGCAAAGCTGGACCACACTAGCCGGTGTAAGTCCGGTCACGGTAATCGCCAGTGAGCCGTGTAGCTAAACTCGGTGCGTTGCAGTAATGCAGGGTACTAAGCGAGTGGATAAAGTAACCTCGGTAAGAGGGGCGAGCAATTATGCAGACCGTAACATAAAGTGAATTCTGCCGTATCGTTAGAAAGGTCTCTGAAAAGAGAGCAAAGGGAAGCTGAACCTTGGGCGTATGGGTGAAAGCCATGGAACGTGCGAAGAAACTGGAAAGCAGCACGGAGGAATCCCTCGGTATATAGGAAACGGTATGTATGAAAAGTGTGGTTCGGAACTGGAGAGACCCTACCCATCACCGAAAGGTAAAAAAGAAAGCGTATAAGCTTGGCGAAATCGTATTTCTGATGGGAGGGAGTCGGAGAGGAACATAGTACCAATAATGACTGTGCAAGAAAACGCAGTCTATGGGAAGGTTCCTTGCTTCATTCATGTTTGTAGAGAGGGTAAGAGTGAGAGAATGTCATGCAGACTAACAACTCCAAGGAAAAAGTTCGACAACTTCAAAACAAACTATATCTGACAGCCAAGAAATGTGATA
>OKRS01002484.1_pt1 | contig 10526 bp, 10 predicted proteins | sample 1601191 | NCBI WGS metagenome assembly OKRS01 (sample SAMEA3541509, study PRJEB24748) | human gut metagenome | biome: human gut; feature: human-associated habitat; material: faeces | place: China | collected 2012 | reverse complement strand
GGTGCTCTTCGTGCTGTTGGGGACGGGGGATACGGATCGCCATGGGCGCTTCACACCCTCGCAATAACACTATGGAGTACCGTGCATTTTGGGGTAGCCTCCCCCTTGCCCTATTATGGATATTTCCTTGCAGGCCTTTTTCTCACCCCACCCTCCGGGCCTTGGGGATGCGGATGGTCAGCAGAATCTCCCGGTCCGTATCCTGGCGATTCCATCCGGCGTCCACCCCGGCCTGCCGCATCAGGTGCAGCCCCCGGTCCACGCTGTTGAGAAACAGCCGCACGTCCTTGAGAATAAAGGTGCGGCGGCCGGAGGGGGGCGTGGTCTGCAGCTGGGCCAGACGCTTGTCGATGTACTGCTCCGTCTGGGCTACGTTCAGATGATGGCGGATGATGTGGTGGAGGGCGTTGAGACGTTCTTCTTCATCCTCCAGACGGAGGAGGGCACGGGCGTGACGCTCGGTCAGGTCATGTTCTGTGAGCAGGCGGCAGCAGTCAGGGGAGAGCCGCAGCAGGCGCAGCTTATTGGCCAGAGCGGAGGGGGAGCGGCCCAGCAGGGCGGCGGCCCGCTCGGTGACGTACTGGTGGGAGGTGCCGTGGAAGCCGTAGCGGCGGACCTTGTCCTTCTCATAGTACTCATAGGGAAGAGCATAGGTGTAAGCCACGGGAGGCATGGTCTGGTGGAAGGCAGTGTCGAACACGGCGACCATGGGCACGCCGGGCATGAGCTCCTGGCAGGCCTTGATGCCGATGATGTTGGCGGGGTTGTGGAGCGGGGCGAGGGGATTGCACTCCTCGATTGCCTGCATGACCTCGTCGGTGATGACGACGGACTTGGCAAACTTTTCGCCGCCGTGGACGACGCGGTGGCCGACAGCGTCGATCTCCTTCATGGAGCCGATGACGCCGTTCTTCTCGTCGACGAGCGCGTTCAGCACGGCCTGGATGGCCTCGTTGTGGGTGGGCATGGAGACGGAAGCGGCCTTGATGGCTTCCTTGCCGGGAAGCTGGGGCTTGTAGGTGAACAGACCGTCGATGCCGATGCGCTCGCACAGACCCTTCGCCAGCAGCTCGCCCGTGGTGGGGTTGAGCAGCTGATACTTCAGGGAAGAAGAACCTGCGTTGATGACCAGAACATTCATAAGTATACTCCTTTTTCCGAGGGCGCTTGCATTGCGCCCGAATTTCCGATAAAATAAGAATCAAATTGATCGGATGTATAATTCAATACAAAATATATTATAACAACTTTTTTTGCAAAGACAAGTAAATTTAACAAAACGTAACTCTTTTGTAACCGCTTTGAGAGGACTTCCATGAGGGTATTTGGTATAATATGTGAATATAATCCCTTCCACCGCGGCCACAAGTGGCAAATTGATGAATTGCGCCGTCTGGCAGGCGAGGAAGAGTGCGCGGTCGTGTGCGCGATGAGCGGCGATTTTGTCCAGCGGGGCGATTTTGCCATTGAACGCGCGCATGCGCGCGCCAAGGCTGCCGTGCGCGGCGGGGCAGATTTAGTCCTTGAGCTGCCGCTGCCGTGGGCCATTTCGTCGGCGGAGGGCTTTGCCCGCGGCGGCGTGAGCATTTTGGCGGCGACGGGCGTGGTCGACACGCTGGCCTTTGGCAGCGAATGCGGTAACGCGGCGAAATTGCAGCGCGCGGCAAAGGCACTGCTGCGGGCGGATTTTCCCGACGCGCTGCGAGAGGAGCTTGCCAAGGGCCTGTCCTTTGCCGCGGCGAGGGAGAGCGCCGCGAGGGCGCTCATCGGCGAGGATGCCGCGGTGCTCCGGGAGCCGAACGATATCCTCGGCGTAGAATACTGCAAGGCGCTGCTGCAAAGCGGCAGTACCATCGCGCCGCTGGCAATATTGCGAAAGGTCGTCGGGCACAACGGGGGTGCGGCGAAGGGCTTCGCCTCGGCGAGCCACATCCGCGAGCTGCTCACGAACGGAGAGGACGCCTCCGCGTATCTGACGGCGGAGAGCGCCGCCATCTATGCGCGCGAATGCGCAGCGGGCCGCGCGCCGGTGATGATGCAGAATGCGGAGCGAGCGGTGCTTTCCCGGCTGCGCGCGATGTGCGAGGAGGACTTCGCCCGCTATGACAGCGGGAATGAAGGCCTTTATCGCCGGTTTTATGACGCAGCGCGGACGGCAGCGTCCGTCGACGAGCTGCTCTCCGCGGTGAAGACGAAGCGCTATGCCTATGCGCGGCTGCGGCGGATGCTGCTTGCGGCGTATCTGGACGTGACGGCGGCGGATGTGCCGCCGGAGGTCCCCTATCTGCGCGTGCTGGCGTGCAATGAGCGGGGACGAAAGCTGCTCAAAACGATCAAAAAAACGGGAAGCGCGCCGGTGCTGACCAAGAGCGCCGATGTGCGCGCGTTGAGCGAGGAGGCGCAGAAGCTCTTCGCTCTGACGGCGCGCGCGGCGGATCAATACGTGCTCGCCTATCCCGAGCTGCGCGCGGCCAGAGGCAGCAGTGCGTGGACGGAGGGGCCTGTGATCGTTTGAGCAAGGAACCGAGACCTCGAAAGGAGAACAGAATGAAAAAATGGATGACGCTGCTGCTTTGCTGCGTGCTGGCGCTGAATTTGACCGCCTGCGGCGCAGGAGCGCCCGGCGGGCCGGAGGACAACGCGCCGCCGCAGGCGAGCACGCTGCACTTTGAAGTCGCGACGCAAGTTTACGAAAACGAGTACAAGGCCGACGACGGCACGGTGCTTCTGGCGGAGCGCTACGAACTGCCGGTGCTCGAACTGCGCACGGAGGACGGCGAGCTCTACACGCTGGCGGAGAACGTGACGGCGAACGGCGGTGCGGGAAAACTCGCGCAGGTCACGGCGCAGAATGCCTTCAACACGGAGATGAATAACGTGCTCGCAGGGCTTGAGTCCGAGGCGGCGCAGATGGCCGCGGAGGCCAAGGAGCTCTACGCGGAAAACGGCACATCGGTCTTTTTGAACGGAAGCTACTGGACGAACGAGCTGAGCCTGACGCAGACCTACATGACCGAGGGGAAGTTCCTGAGCATCGCGGCGGAGAACTACACCTACTACGGCGGCGTGCATCCGAATTCCGCCACCCGCGCGTGGAGCTTTGATCTGACGACGGGCGAATTCCTGACGCTGGACGCGCTGGCCTCGGAGGAGGGCGATTTGCAGGGAAACTCGCTGCAGGAGAGCATTTATTGGAATATCTACGAGCAGATCGCGCAAAAGGGTCTCAGCGAAGGATATTTTGACGATTATGACTCTTATTTGCAGGATTTCCCCACGCTCGCGACGCTGAACTTTACGGAAAACGGCCTGACGGTCACGTTCGACCAGTACGTCATCGCGCCGTATGCGGCAGGGCCGCAGGTGTTCTCGGTGCCGTACAGCGAATTTTACAACGCGCTGAGCGAGCACGCGAAGACGATCCTGAGCGTGTCGCAGGAGCAGACCGTGACAGCGGATTTCAAGGCGGCGGCGACACTGTGGTCGTGGTTTTATATGGACGATCCGCCGATGGATTACAATGTGACAGCCGAGGTCGACGGCAATCTTTATGATCTGGCGGACATCAAGGGCGTGGAAACGCTGGAGGGCCTCCGTGCGCTGCTGCTGCGGTATGTCACACCGGAACTTGCCGACGAATGGCTGGGCAGCACTGAGCAGCGTTACCGTGATATTGACGGCAGACTCTATGTCATGTCCGCAGGCCGCGGCGGCAACGAGAGCCTGGGCGGATACACGTGCACGGTTGCGCTCGACGGCGACAGCGGCGTGCTGACGCAGACGGTCACGCTGCTTGCGTGGGACGACACCGCGCAGGCGTGGGCGGATACCGGCAAAACGGAAGCCTACGAATATCCATTTACCCTCGTCGACGGCCACGCAGTGTTCTCCGCATTCCCGTATCCGTACTGAGAGAATAGGAGAGAGGGAGGGGAGTCCCATGGCGTAAAAAGTGCGGCCGCGCCGCAGAAGCGATCATATAGGACCACTTTTACGGAGGATGAGAGAAATGAAGAGAGTAAAAATCTTTCTGCTGCTTTTTACCCTGTGCTGCGCACTGACTGCTTGCGGCACAAAGCCCGCGGACGATGTACCGCCGCCGGATGATGAGACGTCTGCGGTGGACATCGAATGGTTCAACACGGAATTTTTCAATGTGGGCAGCGGCGTGTGCATGACGAATATGCTGCTCAGCAGCTATTACGACACCGCCGCGGACATCGACCTCTATGAGCTCTTCTATAATGGCCCGACAGGAATACAGGAAGAGGTTACTGAGGCAGAACAGACAGCAATCGGCCCAGTGGCGTTTGAGCATTATCCCATCAAAACGCAGAGAACGGAAATGGACGCCTTTTTGCAGGAGTATTTGGGCGTGGCACTGGACGAGACGAACAAAAAGAATCTCGACCAGTTCATCTATCTCGAGGAGTACGACGCCTATTATCTGCTCCACGGCGATACGAATTTCCAGCGCTGCACGGTCACCTCGCTCGAGCAGAACGAGGACGGGACTATCGCGCTCACCTATGAGAAGGAGAGCGGTGAAAAGGGGATCGTCACGCTGAAGGGCAGCAAAGGCAGCTACCAGTTTGTGTCGAACAAGGAAGCGTGAAGATAAAAGAAAAATGCTGGCTCATAAGAGCCAGCATTTTTTATATGTAGCTTACCGGTAGCGCACGCGGTGTGCGTGCATGATCTCAGCCAGCAGCACACCGTTGTCGGGCGGGGTGTAGGTGATGGCGTTCGCGCCTGCCGCGATGGTCTTGCGAATAGTCTCATCCTTCGGGCCGCCGGTGGCGATGATGGGGATCTCGGGATGGCGCTCGCGGAGCGCGGCGACGAGCTGCGGCGTTTCCGACGCGGCGGAAACGTTCAAAATGTCGACGCCTGCGGCGATACGAGCCTCAGTGTCCTGCGTGGCGGAGACGATGGTCGCCACGACCGGAATGTCGATGTGCGACTTGATGTCGCGCAGAATATCCGCCGAAACGGGCGCGTTGAGCACAACGCCGTAAGCGCCGCAGTGCTCAGCCTCCATCGCCTGGGCGACAGAGCGCGCGCCAGACGTGAAGCCGCCGCCGACGCCGCAGAACACGGGCATATCCGCCACGCTGATGACGGCGCGCACGATGCGCGGCTGCGGGGTAAAGGGATAAACGGCAATCACCGCATCGGCATTGACGCTTGCGATGGTGGCAACGTCAGTGGAAAAGACAAAGGACTTGATCGTTCTGCCGAAGATGCGGATGCCGCTGCACTCGTTGATGCACTCGGGTACCATCAGCATATGGTTGCGGAGCTTTCCGCTGTAACTCGGCGTGGGCGTAGGGGTAAAATCGCTCATAAAAACACCTTCCTTTCCGCAGGTAATAGATGACCGGTAAAATGTTATGCAGGGAAATTATTCGACATGAATGCTTGCACGCATGGCGAGGATCGTCTGCTCAATGAGCGTGTCAAGATCCCAGCCGAGCATTTCCGCGCCGCGCTCGATGACCTCGCGCGAGCAGCCGGCGGCAAACTTCTTGTCCTTGTACTTTTTCTTGACGGACTTGACCTCAAGATCGCTGACGCTCTTACTCGGGCGCATGAGCGCGACCGCGCCGATCAGGCCTGTGAGCTCGTCGGTGGCAAAGAGGACCTTTTCCATCTCGTGCTGAGGCTCGGGAAGGCCGTCAAAGTGCAGACCATAGCCGTGACTGGCGGTGGCGCGGATCAGGCGCTCGTCGAGACCGTTTTCACGCATGATCTCCTGCGACTTGATGCAGTGCTCGTCGGGATACATCTCAAAATCAAGGTCGTGGAGAAGGCCGACGATCTCCCAGAAGTCCGCCTCGTCGCCGTAGCCGAGCTTTTCCGCGTACCAGCGCATCACGTCGGCGACGGTGTTGGCGTGCTTTAAGTGGAATTCACCCTTGTTGTACTGCGTGAGCAGCTCCCACGCCTGTTCTTTCGTATATGCCATAATGATTGCCTCTCTTTGCTTATGGCTGCTCGTCCGTAAAGTGGACGTGATTGAAAATGTGGTCAGAGCAGAAGCAGTGGTACCCTGCGCACTTGCTGCAATAGCGGAACTGCAGCTCAGGATTTGTCACGTCCGTGCGGCCGCACACGGCGCATTTGTGGCGGAAGCCCTGCGTCTGCTGCTGATACTGCTCCTGACGCTGCTGGGCGCGCACGGTGTTATGGAAGTGCGTGGCCTGCTTGCTCTGGTGGCGTTCGAGTCCCCAAAACCGTGTAAGCTCGGGCCAGAAGAAAATGACGAAATTCAAAAGCGCCACAATGGGCATGATGGAATAGTACCATCTGCCGGCGGCAATGTAGCGCACAATGTCGAAGAAGAAGTAGAATACGTCAATATACGCGAGCCACTTCATGCGGATGGGGAAGACGAAAAACAGCAGCACCTGCGCATCGGGATAGAGGAGCGCGAAGGCCATGAACATGGCAAAGTTGACATAATTTGCACCGTAGACGGGGATGCTGTAGCCCGTGATCAGGCTGACGATGCTCGCGCCGACGACGGTGAGCAGCATGCCGCTCAGGTAATACGTCGTAAACTTGGCTGTGCCCCACTGCCGCTCGAGCGTCGAGCCGATCCAGTAGTAGAAATAGCAGGTGATGAGAAGATAGAACGGACTCGTGCTCTCAGGGATGAGGACAAAGGTGACGAGCCGCCAGACCTGCCCATGGAGAAGACCCGAGAGCGTGTAGGAGAAGAAGCTCAGAAAGTTGCCGTTCGAGAAGTTGGACAAAAGCCCCAGCACCACGTTGCCGATGACAACATAGAGCATCAGGTTGGGGATGCCAAAATTCGGGTGCAGGATACAAAAGCGGTCGATCGCCTGGTTGAGTTTTTTCAATGCGGGATACCTCGTTTCGATCAAATAACATTTACAAACATTATTACACAGCGGCGGGGAAAAGTCATCAATAAAGTTTGAACAAATGACTATTCCTGAATGGAATGAAGAGCAAGAATGCGGAAAGAAACGAATTCTTTCCACATTCTTAACACTTGTTCACTTGAGATCGAGCTCGGGCGGAACGTCGATCTCTTCGCCGACGTATTTGCCGTTCTTTTTCCGCTGGCGCACGCACTCGGTCAAAAGATATTCGATTTGGCCGTTGACGGAGCGGAAATCGTCCTCTGCCCAGGCGGCGATGGCGGCGTAGAGCTTGGGGGACAGGCGCAGGGGCACCTGCTTTTTGGCGTTGTCGTTCATGGCAGCCTCCCAAAAAGTAGCGCGGCGCGCTTAATACAGGCTTCCGGAGTTGACGACGGGCTGGGCGTCGTGGTTGCCGCACAGCACCACGAGCAGGTTCGAGACCATGGCCGCCTTGCGCTCCTCGTCGAGCTCGACCGTGCCCTTTTCCGCCAGACGCTCAAGCGCCATTTCGACCATGCCGACCGCGCCGTCAACGATCATCTTGCGCGCGTCGATGATGGCGCTGGCCTGCTGGCGCTGGAGCATGACGGCCGCAATCTCGGGCGCATAGGCGAGGTAGGTGATGCGCGCTTCGATAATCTCAAGGCCCGCGTCGGCGACCTTGGCCTGAATTTCATCGCGGATGCGCGCGGCGACGACCTCGCTCGAGCCGCGCAGGCTCCCCTCGTCGGCCTGACCGTCGCCCGTGGTGTCGACATTCGGAGCGACGTCGTAAGGATAGACGCGCACGATATTGCGCAGTGCCGCGTCGCACTGGAGGGACAGGTATTCCTTGTAGTTATCCACGTTGAATACGGCCTTGGCTGTGTCGGTCACGCGCCACATCACGGCGATTCCGATCTCCACGGGGTTACCGAGACAGTCGTTGATCTTCTGGCGGGCGTTGTTGAGCGTCATGATCTTGAGCGAGATCTTCTTGCTGCCGCCCACCTCGACCGCGGCGGACGCGCCCTGCATGGCAGCGAGAAGGTCCGTGCCCTTGTGGCCGCCGTCCACATCGCCGGACTGGTTGAGCTTCGTCTTGGCGGCGGGGTTAAACGACGAGCAGAAGGGATTGACCCAGTAGAAGCCCTCGCCCTTGAGCGTGCCGATGTACTTGCCGAACAGCGTCAGCACCAGCGCCTCCTGCGGCTTTAAGACGCGCAGGCCGCACAGTGGGATCCAGCCGAGCAACAGCAGGATGACGCAAAGGACGACAAGGGGCAGAAAGCCCGCATTGATGCCGACGATCAGAAAAACGACCGCGGCGATGTAGAGAACAAGCTCGAGCAGCAGCACGAGCATGCCGTTTTTGTGACCGGTGATGATCTTTTCTTCCATAAAAAGCACCTCCAAACTTGATATCAAAATAATATCATAACAATATGAGATGTCAAGAGGAAAATGCAAAAAAACGACCGGTGATTGCACCGGTCGGTGAAAAATCAATGATGTGGCAACGACAAACTGGAATCTATCTGGGTATTCCATCATCATTAAAATGTTTTTTCAAAGCTTTTTCTGTCGGGTAAATTGATAGAATCATTATAAAACATTGGATTGTTACAAGAATTATCCCTGCAAATCCAATCGTATTCTTATCACTATGGTATAACGGAATATGTATCAAGGCAGATGGTATAACCATTACCCATCCTATTTTCCACCAAAGTTTTCCACAATAGTTATGAGCAAATTTCCATGTATCCATATTTTTCATTGAACGAGTTGTTCTGTATCCTAACATGCTGTTTATATGTTTTGGGCAATGCTTCCACATCATTCTTCCTGCAATGACCATAACAATGGGAATGATCAAATCGCATAGTAACATAAACCACCAAAAGCACATAACATTCACCTCCAAAAGTAGAATTTGACAGAATTATTATGCCACAGCCCGTCAGAAAGCGCAAGCACAGCCGCGGTGGTTCGAGCCACCGCGGCTGTTTGGATGATCTGCTTTATGCGTAGTGGTATTTTTTCCGTCCGAGGAGGAAGAGCGTTTCTGTGACGATCAGTGTGAGCGCTTCGGCCACGGTGATGGCGAGCCAGATGCCGTTGATGCCAAGAAGTTTTGGCAAAAGAAGTACCGCGGCGACCTGAATGACGAGCGTGCGCAGGAACGAAATGAGCGCGCTGGCTGTGCCATTGTTGAGCCCCGTGAAAAACGCCGAACCGAAGATATTAAAACCGCAGACGAGAAATGAGAGCGCGTAGATGCGCAGCGCGTTGACCGTCATGTCGCACAGCTCCGCGTCGTAGCCGACGAAAAGATGTGCGATGGGGTTTGCCAGCAGAATGGACGAGGCCGTCATCGCAAGGCTCGTGATGAGCGTGACGGTCAGGCTCTTTTTGAGGAGGCTCTTGAGCTCGGCGTGATTCTTCGCGCCGTAGTGATAGCCGACGACGGGTGTGACGGCGATGGAATAGCCGAAGAAAAACGCCATGAAGATGAAGCTCACGTACATCAGAACACCGTAGGCATTCACGCCGTTTTCCTTGGCAATCGCCATGAGCTGCACGTTGTAGAGTACGCCGACGAGAGAGGTCGAAAGGTTGCTGACCATCTCGCTCGAGCCGTTGTAGCAGGCCTTGCCGAGGGCGCGGAAGTCAAAGCGCGGACGCGTGAGGCGCAGCAGCGAATCGTTCGGGCGGAGAAAGTAGACAAGCGGGATGAGCGCGCCGACAATCTGTGAAAACGCCGTGGCGAGCGCCGCGCCGAGAAGGCCGAACGGGAACACGTAGACGAGCAGAAAATCGAGTACCATGTTCGTCAGCCCCGCGAACACCGTCACGCGCAGGCCGAAGTGCGGCTTTTCCGCCGTCGCCAAAAAGCTCTGAAAGCTGTTTTGCAGCATGAAAAAAGGGAGAGCAGCCAGCAGTACGCGCCCGTAGAGCACGCAGTCATCGATCGTCAGGTCCGTCGCGCCGACGGCGAACGAGATGGGGCGCAGGAAAACGATGCACACGCCGCTTAAAATCGCGCCGCCGGCGGCAAGCACGATGACGAGCATGGAGAAGATCTCGTTCGCTTTCCTGGGCTTGCCCTCGCCGAGCGTTTTGGCGATGAGCGCGCTGCCGCCCGTGCCGATCATAAAGCCGACGGCGGCGAGCGCCATGATGACGGGAAAAATGAGGTTCAGCGCGGCAAACGAATTTTTGCCGACGAAGTTCGAGACGAAAAAGCCGTCGACAATGCTGTAAATAGAGGTGATGATCATCATCAAAATGCTGGGCGCGACAAAGCGCAGCAGCTTTTGATACGTAAAATGATCGGAAAGGGAAATCTGCATGGAAGAGCCTCCGATTGTTTCAAAAAATATAAAAAAAGTCCGGTCACTGCTTGACCGGACGCATCCGACATCTCTCGACCGCTGCGGCTGCGGCCGCAAGTCCCCGATGACATTCAATTTGTGAACAATATTGTAGCATAAATCCGGACAAAGTCAAGTATTTGCACAAAATCTTCAAAAACTGATTGACAAAACGCACAAACATGGTAGAATACGATTCGGCGAAAGCCACAAGTGAATACTTCATCGAGAGTGGTTGAGGGATCGGCCCGATGAAACCACGGCAACCTGCACTGCA
>OKRS01002478.1_pt1 | contig 10534 bp, 9 predicted proteins | sample 1601191 | NCBI WGS metagenome assembly OKRS01 (sample SAMEA3541509, study PRJEB24748) | human gut metagenome | biome: human gut; feature: human-associated habitat; material: faeces | place: China | collected 2012 | reverse complement strand
AAATAAGAGTTGGATTGTACAGAAGTTTGTTGCCTCATTATCTGACCTCAAAGACTGCGATGTGCAATACCACCATCGCCAAGATGTCGGTGCTTATTAAACAGCGCAAGATAGACGAAGCATTACAGTTGCTGAAATCGTTTTGGGAGACGGTGCCTTATTGCAACAACACCCATTACGAAGGTCATTACCAGCAAACGATGTATATCATCTTTGCCTTGCTCACGAATTTCAGGATTATAGTGGAGCAACATACGTCAAAGGGGAGAATTGATATAACCATGGAGACGGACGATACTATCTATGTAATGGAGCTGAAGTTTGGAAAGACTGCCCAGGAGGCTCTTGAGCAGATAGAAAGCAAGCATTATGCCGATGCCTTTGCCATGAGCGGCAAGGAAATTATCAAGGTAGGTATGAGCTTCAATATCAAAGATGACAACACCATCGTGTTCGATTGGAAATCATCAGAAATTTAGATGACAAAAAAAGCGTGCAGGCGACTATGATGTGGCTTGCACACTTTTTCCTTTTATATTTATCCTACAGCCACGCTGCTCTTGATAGTTCAGTAAACTTCCTTCCAATCAACCAGTCCTTTACCAGAATCATCCAGTTCTATAGCAATAGCTATTACCTTGCGTTTATCCGCCTTGAATGGTTCGGCATATTGTCTAGCCTTAATTTGCTCTGCTGCCGCATCAATGCCTCCATTGTTGCTCAGCTTCAGTTCCAGAACGTAGATGAAGTTATTGGTTTCCAACACCATATCTATCCTACCAGTAGAAATCATCTTCTCAACTTCCACCCTGCAGCCGATAGCATTGAAGATGGTACTCAAGATAAGACGGTACCTCTCTTCCATATCTATGCTGGCAAGACTATCTTGTATAGAGCCTTGTGTACTTCATAGTTTGGAATGCCCAGCAAATAAATTCCTTCCATATATCCCTTTATCGTGAGATAACCAGACTGATAGAGGAAAAGTTCAGCTCCACCACCTGTCACATCAGAAGTCTCCAAGGTATCGCTGTCTATCGGACATTTCTCGAAATCCTTCAATCTAATTTCCATATCATCTACAAACTTAGGAAGCAAAGAGGTTGCTCCAGATGAAGCCCAGTAATTCTTTAGACTGGAGTCAGCGAGGGCATTGATAAGGCTGAATGGATTGAATATATCAACCATATTTTCATGACTGAAATGATAACCATCGTAGAATGCCGTCAACTGTACCACGGCTTCATCAAAAGTCCATCCTTTCTTTGTAGCCAACCTGTTAATCTCCGATTTAAAATCTGAGAGGAGTTCATCTTTCGTGATACCGCAAAGAGCTGCATACTCAGAATCAAAGCTGATATTACTCAAATTGTTGAGTACAGAGAAAAGAGAAATCTGCGTAAACTTGGTAATACCGGTAATGAAAACAAACTTCTCGTATTTATCATCAGCTTTGAGAATGGCAAAAACCTCTCTATAGATATCCGTACATGCTTCATGATGTGGAGTCTTCCAGGAATGCTGCAATGGAGAGTCGTATTCATCGATGAGGATGGCAACCTGTTGTCCAGTTTGCTCATATGACGTTTGGATAATGCCGTCAAAACGGTCGGCAAGTTTGGCGGTGGGCTTAGGTGTAATGTCATATTCCTTCTCTAATCTGTCGAAAGTGATGTCGAGATAAGAGCGTAAAGTTTCCGGCTCTGCGCCAGCACGACTCATATCGAGCCTGATGACAGGTCGCTTCGCCCATTCCTTCTCCATCTGCATAATCTTCAACCCTTCGAAGAGTTCCTTCTTACCCAGAAAGTAGGCTTCGAGCGTATCTACCAACAGAGATTTACCAAAGCGGCGTGGGCGGCTCAGGTAATTATACGTTTTATTTCTATTGGCAAGTTGCCAGATAATATCTGTCTTGTCAACATAAAGATATCCACCCTTTCTGATTTTTTCAAAAGACTGGATGCCTACTGGTAATTTTCTATCGTTCATATCTACTATAATTGCTTGTCTAATTACAAAAAACAAAATTATCGTGACTTGCTAAGTTCACCTATATATGCCCCTTGCATATCAGGTACTTGCCATACGTATATTTCATTTCTACTACCATACTTCTACCCCTATAGGTTCTTTACCAGTACGTTCCAGACAACTTTTGCGAACCAAGTTCTCCAGTTTCTCCACCATTTTACGTTTGTTTTCCTTAGAAGCATTCCAACGGCGTAGAGCCTCTTCTCTTGTTAACTTTGTTGTATCCATATATTCTTCCTCCTATTTATTCTAGTTCAACATTCAGCCGCCAAAGTTACGCTTTTTTCTCGAAACCACCAAGCAATTAACAAGAAATCTGCAAGTTATCAGCAAATAACCACGAAACCAGCACTTCAATAATCCTATCCACCTTTAGCAAGGCGGTCCCATCCCGCAAAATATGGCGAAGACCTTTGATGGTCCGCCAACCTTAGAGCGTAGCGGTTCCGAGCGACGAGGAGGAGCGGTTTCCTCCCTCTTCCCTGAGGGTGAGAGGGTCGGGGTGAGAGGTGGAGCCCTCTTTAATGGTAAAGAGGGACGGGGTGATTTTAGAAAAAGCAGCACTAAGGGCGGTTACATCCTTCCCATTTCGAGAAGGGTTTCTGTCCCCTATAAGGGGAACCGAAGGGGTTGTAAAGACTATTGAAGAGAGGCTTGGTGAGAAAGGTGGAGCTCTCCTTGCAGGAGAGACGGAGAGGTAGAAAATACAGCACTGCAGACTTTACGTCTGCCCTATCCGTGAGATCCGTGAAATCCGTGTGCGAATGAGCAATTGCCTATCATTCACTGCGGACTTCACACCCGCCCCATCTGTGTAAATCTGTGAGATCTGTGGGACAAAAAAGAGTTAAGAAGGATCCAAAAGATTACCTCTTGTTTTTTATCTTATATATCCCAACAAATCAAGATACATCATCCTTGACTCTAAGTGTTCATCTTCAGGAATATGATTTGCTTCTTTCTCTAAATCTTCTGTAGAGTACAAGAATTTGAAGCCATTCTTTTCATAAAAATGAAGCACATTTTCCTTATTATAAGCATCAACAACAATGAAACGGCAACCAGTCTTATTGTCTGGTAACAAAAACCAAGATATGATATAGTCTATCGCTTGTGATCCAATACCATCATGAGTACTTTGAAAATCCTTGGCTACTCCAAGTCTTCCAATCAATACTGCAGGATAACTCCTTGTTCTTTTAGAATTAGGAATTTTCCTCTGTATTCGATTTCTTGAAGCATTTGGAATTAAAGCTGCCTTGATACTGTCGTTAGCTAATGTAAAGGCACAGACTATTTCATCCTTACCACTTCTTTCAGTTGCAAAGAAATATGTCTTCCCTAATAATTGCCCATCATAGAGACAAGCCTCTCGATGAAAGAAGTCATCAAGGTCTTTATCGCCACAGCTAAAAGTATCAAGCTCCTCTTTTGTCGTAACTCGATAAAGAGAGCAATTACTTTGCAAAAGGACTCTTTCCTCCATGCGCTTTCAAATTAGCAGTTGAACGAATCAAAATCTTCTCAACGTCATCAAATGACATTCGCAATGCCTTTCTTTGTGGATTGCGTTCATTCTCCTCTGCCTCACGAACAAATCGTTCAGCGGTCTCACCTGTCAAAACAGGAATGCTTCTTATCTCTAATGCCATAATCTTCTCCTTTTAAACGTTTAATAATGTCGCAAAATTACACATATTCTTCGAAACCACCAAGAAAATCAAAAGAAATCTGCAAGTTATCAGCAAATAACCACGAAATCAACCGTAAACTATAAACTATTAACTGTAAACTATAAACTGCTATTCTATAATGAATTGTGCATGCAAAGTTAAGAAAAAAACAATATTCAAAGGCAAAAAAACAAGAAAAATCTCAGAAACTTATAATCTTTTATAAAAAGAACAATATATTATACCTTTTCTTACGTAATCTAGATTTTTTTGTTAACTTTGCAGGAAAAGTACAATATAATACACTACTTGATATGAAAATTCAAGAAGTAATGAAATTGCAGCGTAAGAGTCTGATATCCATTAATATTAATAGGAGATTCATAGATATAGGAGGCTAATAGAAATGAAAAAAGAATCAAAAGTAAACCAAGCAAAATATGTAGAACTCAATTTGTTTCCTGAGGAGAAAGAGGATCATCAGAAAGACTCTATCTCTTCAGAAGACATGGAAAGCGAAACTTCTCCAGACAAAGAGTATGACTTGACTGATTTGTTTGAAAGACTTTCCAAATCAGCTTTTCGCAGCCGTTTCCATCTCTCGAAGAAGGATAAGGAATATATTGCAGAAAAGGGTTTGGCTACCATCCGTAAGCATGCGGAGGATTTCGTTGCCAAACGCCTTGCTCCTGCCGTGATTCCCAATGACGGCAAGCAGACGCCTATGAGAGGGCATCCTGTATTCATTGCCCAGCATGCTACAGGCTGCTGTTGCCGTGGTTGTTTCTTCAAATGGCATCATATACCTGCCGGAAGACAGCTGACAGGAGAAGAACAGCAGTATGCTGTAGCGGTACTGATGGCATGGATTGAAAAACAGGTTTAAAAAGCATGAAGTTTTAGCAGCAAAGTTTAAATTAATTATCCATTGTTGTCAATTTTGCAGAATCTTTAGTCAAATTTGGCAAAAACTGTTTACTCCAAATCTACAAACCGGGTTGGCACGTAACTTGCTCCTACATAGAGTGAAAGCCGAAGCCGAAAGGGCAAGGGGAACGACAAGAACCCTAAGTAATGACAGTTGAGGGTTTCTAGAAATCCTTGAGCCTCGTAAGCCGAAGCAATCGTTATTAAAAAGGATAAATTAAAAACAATGAGAAATCCCGACTGAGCCGGAAGGCGAAGAGAGGACGAGAAAAATAGAATTAGGAGGTTTTACATGATGTTGTTAGCTCGTAGAAATAACAGTGTTTCAAATTGGTTGAACAGTTGGTTTAATGACAACTTCTTTGATACAGGCTTGATGCCACACATGAACGCAACAGCTCCTGCAGTCAACGTCAAGGAAAGTGCTACAGCTTATACGATGGAGGTTGCAGCTCCTGGTTTGAAGAAAGATATGGTCAAGATGAACATCGATAAGGATGGCTATCTGAATGTATCCATCGAGAACAAGGATGAGAAGAAGGAGGAGAAGAAGGAAGAGCATTACTTGCGTCGTGAGTTCTCTTACAGCAGCTACTCTCAGAGTTATGCTTTGCCAGAGGATGCTGATCAGGAGAAGATTTCCGCTGAGGTCAGTGACGGTGTCTTGAAGATTGAGATTCCTAAGATAGCCAAGGAGGAGAAGAAAGACGATGTTAAGCACATTGAGGTTAAGTAATCTTTCTTGAAGTGCTATGCAGCTTTCAAGATACATTCATTGCATCGAGAAAATAATTAAAACTGGGGGCTAGTCCTGATTATGGGGCTAGCCCTTTTTTTAACGAATAATTAGATGAATTAAAGCAACCTTGCTGTCAGTAATAATGTCAATACGAGCTTAGCCACTCTTAAACCTATTGCCCTTACGCATATATCATTCATTCAACTATTAATCTTTATTAAATTATTAATACTGTCGCACCATTTTACGCCATAATGATGTATATTTGCAGTCAGAATGATTATTAATTAAACATGTTAGGCTTATGGCACAGACAGCAATGACAGTCCGTATGGACAACCAGCAGAAAGCACAGTTTGATAAACTCTGCGAACAGTTTGGTATGAGTGCGAATACCGCCATCAACATCTTTGTTAAGGCAGTAATTCGCAGTAAGAGCATTCCATTCTCCATTCAAGTAAAAAATGAAGAAGAAGATGAAGTGACTGCAAAAGCAAAGGCTGCGTTCAAGCAACTTAGAGCAAAAGCAGAAAGAGGTGAAACCCCAGAGCTCACACTTGATGAAATCAATGAAGAAATCAGAGAAGTCAGACGATTAAGAAAAGAACGCAATGGTATATGCAGTCATTGATACGTCCCGTTTTCCTTATGCTGGCGAAATGCCAGATGAGGACGACCGAGTCTTCTACGAAGTCTGCCTGAGCAAGGAAGATTCCTTCTTAGTAACAGGTAATCTAAAACACTTCCCAAAAGAACCGCAAGTGATTACAGCTGCAGAAATGATGGAAATATTGGATAACGAACTATAAGATGTCATTACAGCAGGTGTCTCCAGCTCTCGTAGTAGGCGACACCTGTAAGTAGAATAACAAGGTGGTATCATTTGAGAGATGCAAGCGGTACAGTTAAAGCGCTATGAGCATCATATATTCAAAGAATTGGAGAGCATTTTCATTTTACGTACCTTTTCTGCCGCCAGTTCTATTGTCATATGAGAGTCAACCGCTTCATAATAACTATATTTTATGCTATCAATGGTTTTATTTAACCACGTACGTTCATCCGTGATTTTTGAGCTTAGAACCTTTATCACCTTTTCAAGATTAACAGAAGAGGTTCCAACCACCCCTTTTATCCCGTCAATAATACTACTTGTCCAGAACGATGAATCCATCGTAAAAGAAAGATCTAAAAGTTTATCGAAAACGGGTAAAGAATCTATTGTATAATTACAGAATCTAATTGCAGTAAACACATTACCGAAATAATATTTATCTTCTGTCATACACTTAAGAATCTCTTCTAAAGCCTCTTGATTACCTAATAATGCCTGACACTCCAAATATGTCTTTTTGTCATATTTCAATAGTGTATCCTTAAAGTGAGCTAGAGTATCTTTTACCCATTGCATATCATCCTTTAAATGGCACATCAACATTTTTAGGACATACGCTTTATGCTTATCAGGAATATCTTGGAAGATAGCCATAATTTGTTCCATTCCGTCAGGTTCACTTTTAAGATACAAATTTATGATATTCCCAGAATAACCTTCATCGTCATGCTTAATGAATTCGAAAATACAAGAATATACTTCAGACAAATGCGCATTTATTGCGTATTTTGCTAATTCTAGGTAGTCACAAACATCTAAGCCTTTCGGATTCTTTATCAAAGAAATAATTCTATGCTCAGCTCGTTCCTTACCTAGTTCCTGAACTGCGTAATCAATAAAAGGTTTATGGCTATAAGCATGTTCCCATCTGCTATCTCTTACAGAAGCATATTTCAAACATATTTCTTGAACATCCTTATCTAAAGTAATTTCATAATCTAATGCCAAGCTCAGATATCTCTGGCCTGTGCGGTTATCTTTTATCTTCGGCAACACATGTTCAAGTATTACTTTCAAACAGTTCTTTTGCTTGCCTGTTAACTGTTTTATCCTGTGATTTGCCAATTGATCCAATACAAACAGTTCATAAAGGCTTTGATCTTCTATGTTATTTTTGATTTCCTGCAGGTCATATTCCTGCGTGTTATAATTATAGAATAAGCTCATAAACGAACCGACATAACTGTCCCACTTGTTTTCTTCGCATTCCTTTACTTTTGCATACAATTCCTTTCTAGCTTTCGGTGCATACTGATTTACAATATATAGCACCGTTTCTTTAAATTGGGCATAATCCAGAAGCAACGCCATGCTTTTTTCTTCACGCAACTTCATCTCATTAGGATGGTAAAACCTTCTTTTGGGAAATTTCTTATGAACCAAGTCATAATGCAGAAGATTCCACGCATCATCATAATTATTAGTAAGCCAAGTAGCAATACCAAAATCATTTATCGAATCTGGTTTCAGCACATCTATACATTCCTTCAAATCTGTTTCTGCACCCAACAAAGACAGTTTTATTTTTAGAATTTGCAAAAGCCTTATTTCTTGTTGAGTATCTTCAACACCTCTAATTTCATTTATGAGACTAATGAAGTCAGGCTTTGGCATATTATCAATACAAAATTTACGAAAAGCTTGAAAAATCTCAACGATAGTATCTCGCAAAGAAATATAATCATGATCCTTAGCAATTTGAATCCATGAATCTATAACTGTTTGACAGAACCCTCCATCATCCACATATACTTTACTATTGCATAGCATTTTTTGAATAGGATTTAACAAATCAGCCTGATTATGATCCGCCTTTTCCTCATCAAAGAGTTGCGGCAAGAACTCCCATAATCTCTTTAACTCATTTTTACCATAAACATTTCCCAAACATTTGTAGAAATCATGGCGATGAACGATATGAGTTGTACTCTTTAGACTATAGTTCTGCAAATATCTTTCTTGCGCAATAATATACTCCACATATTTATCAGCTTGATTCAAATTAGCAATCAGCTGAAAAGCTGTTTGTATGATATGATGATCTTTCGACTTTACATCAAGTATGATAAGTCTATCAATGTCTTCTTCTGCATTCAAATAACTACTATAGAAGGGTACATACAAAGAATAGGTTTCCTGATCATCATTATTCCCCAGTTCATTAATCTTATCGAAAACAACTTTCTTGAAGTCAGACAGCAATATGCCAACAGAAGGACTAGAGAAGTCCATCATAGAAACACAAGTTGCCAACAAAGCCAAATATGGATTTATCTGATGAACATTTCTATACTCTTTCAACAGGAATTCTGCATTATTTTTTGTATTACACAAGCATGCTATAAACTTGGCTATTTTGTAAAAATCATCAGGATAAATTTGCTCTTTACTATATTCTCCTAAAATTCCCTTTAAAACACTCTGCTTAACCACCATACTAATACTGGTTGAATCAATATTCTGTAAAACCTTCACATCATTTTTTAATAACCAGTCTATCATCTGATCTTTCTTGACAGATTCATTCATATATGAGATAGCAAGAACCAACACATTATACCAGTTCTTCTTAATTATTGGAATTTCACCATTTGCGTAGCATACTATCTTTAATATTTCTTGGCAGGAAAGATTCTTTAAGAATTTTGCAACAAAATGCTCTTTAAAGCCATTATGAATGAAAGAATAAACGTCCTTAAAGGAATCTTTTTTAAATATAGTATATAAAGTTAGATCAGAAATTTTTTCTTTGGAAAACTTTAAATATTTATATAATTCTTTCCCTGACAATACTTGTTTTTCTGAAAATTGCATGGTAAGCGCAATCACTGTAAACAAGCCTTCTGCCCCATATGCTAAGTCATTAATGGTATCTCCCTCTTTTTCTTTCACTTTCAAACTTTTGGCAAATATATAATCAAGTATTTTCTCTTGTGTTTGAGGAATCTGATGTTTTTCGCCAAAATAATCAACAACAGAAGACAGATAGAATGGCACATCAAGAAGTTCTGAAATGTTTTGGTGCTGTTCGATATATTTAATAAAACTTGTCGTATGTTCACCAAGACTACCCTTTATGTAAGATACTATTTCATCATAAGATAAAGGCAGCATTTCAAGTTGAGTAAAATCACTCAACATTCTACCATTGTTATAGTTTGAACGGCATGTAACTACAACCTTTATTTTTGAGTACTCTTTTAAGAAATCCCTTAGTTCATTTATCAAAGAATTCCTATCTTTATCATTAAGTTCGTCCATACCATCTAGAAGAATGTATTGATTTTCTTCTAATCTACATGGCAAAATATTAAAGAAACTATCATGATGAAATTGACTATAAGAAGATGCCGCAATAAATTGAACACCCTTTTCCACATCTTTGGAAATTATGTTATATAGCCTATAAAGCTCTGTTGTTTTACCATTTTGAGCAGTACTAAAGATAACAAACTTACGCAATTCATTATTCTTGACCACTTCTTCAAGAATCTTATCCAATGAATATTCTTTAGATTCTGGAGAGAACAATACATCAAAGGCCTCCGAACGATCTGATTTCAGAGCAAACTTACGAGGTAAATAATGCTCAGGTAAAGGATAATCGCAAATGGTTTCTGAATATTTCAGGAGACTATAAATCATTTTATAGGAAAGTTCACCATTAAATAGTAATTCCAGATGTTTCTCTATAAGTGAAATTCTATCAAAATGTGAAGTAAATTGGGCAAAAAGCCAATTTCCATCCAGTATATCTTTGTCTTTATCAAAGATTATAGGACTTGATAGATTGTGTATTTTGCTACTTGCTGGATGCTTATTAGCAGATGCTTTTAATATAAAGAATTTCAGATTGAATCCTTCGAGGCCATGCACGTTTTTTACCTTTTTAATGGTTTCGGAATATTTTTCTATTGTATCAGAAGAAGTAACCTGAAAGATAATTTTATTTTTAGTATCAATCAAATCGAAACCCACTTGATTAGGTACATTATTCAATATATTAGCATTCTGCAAATGATAATCAAAGCAGTCATTCAGCACATACATAAACACATTTTCTGCCAAGACATTTAAGTCATGGCAGTTGGACAATTTATTCAAAGATATTTGAGTAAAAATATTCGTAATAACGCTCTTAATCTTATCCAAGTTTTCAAACATACTCTTATATTATTTATAGTTCAACTTGTAACATCACTCTATACACCTCACCTATAACTAGTTATCTTACTCTGCTTCACAAAAAGCGAATACTGACATTGA
>OKRS01002473.1_pt1 | contig 10544 bp, 9 predicted proteins | sample 1601191 | NCBI WGS metagenome assembly OKRS01 (sample SAMEA3541509, study PRJEB24748) | human gut metagenome | biome: human gut; feature: human-associated habitat; material: faeces | place: China | collected 2012 | reverse complement strand
TGCCGCCGATGGCCTTTTGAGCCTCGTTGATATAGGTGCGTTCCATAATACAGGAATCCTCCTTTGACGTCTTGTGTACTGTTTTATTATACGCTTTTCCGGGGATAAATCAAGAGATATGGCGATTTAGAATGGCCTCCGCTGCGCTCTGGCCATCTTCTGCGGAAGAATTATTTTTATTTTGTGTTTGTCGCGGCCTGCGGGCCGCTCCAAGCACCTTTTCACAAATCAGGACAAATCAGCAAAAAATGCAGTTTCTGGTCACAGCCCCTCCGTGAAAAAACAGTTCTGGAAAATCCGCAGATTTTCCAGAACTGCAAACATAAAATCTTTTTCCGCTGAAAATATTCGGGTTGCGGCACGCGGCGGCTATTCTTAATGGTTCTCTTTGCCTGTTTCTTCGTGCAGAGTGCCGGTGCCGCCCTCCACCACGCCGTCGTGCTTAAGCACCGCGGCAATGGTGCCAAAGAAGCATTTCACATCCAGCCCAAAGCTCAGATGCTCCACATACCAGCCGTCCAGCTTGGCCTTCTCGGCAATTTCCAGCTCGTCGCGGCCATGGATCTGTGCCCAGCCGGTCAGGCCCGGGCGCACATCGTTTGCATGGTACTTGTCGCGCTCTGCCAGCAGATCATACTGGTTCCACAAAGCAGGCCGCGGGCCGATGACCGCCATATCACCTACAAAGATATTCCACAGCTGGGGCAGCTCGTCCAGACTGGTCTTGCGCAGGAAATGACCCATGCGGGTGATATACTGGTCCGGGTCGTGCAGCAGATGGGTGGGCATATCGTGGGGCGTGTCGATGCGCATGGTGCGGAACTTTAAAATGTAAAAGTGCTTTTTGCCAATGCCCACACGCTTCTGTTTGAAGAACACCGGGCCGGGCGAGTCCAGCTTGATGGCGACGGCCAGAATGAGAAAAAGCCAGGACAGGCAGATCATGCCGCACAGCGACAGCACCACCGCCAGCAGGCGCTTGATTCCATTGCGATACATGGGTTTCCTCCATTTTCCGATTCAAAGTAGCAGTTCCAGTATAACAGTATGGGCCGGAATTTGCAATTGCATCCGCCGCCTGCCGCCGATATTTTTATGCTTTGGCTGCGTTCTGCCGGTTTTGTGGCAAAAAAGTGCCGGTTTTGTCTCTTGTTTTGCAGCGTGGCCCGGGGTAAGATAAAGAAAATGAGAAGTCCACTCCCCCAGTCTCGCTTTCGCTCGACAGCCCCCTCGGAGATGGGGCCTTTGGCAAAACCGCAAGCTTTTCCTCTTCGCCAGAGGCTCCCTCATTGAGGGAGCTGGCGCGGCGTGAGCCGTGCCTGAGGGAGTTATGCAAAAACGGCACCTGCCAGTTCCGCAGGTGCCGTTTTGTGTTTTGGGCCGTTATGCTTTGTAAGCCAGAATAGCCTTCAGGTATTCCCACACACGGGCCACCGATGCAATGTCGGCGCGCTCGTTGGGGGTGTGGACATGCAGCAGGTTCGGGCCAAAGGAGATGCAGTCCAGCCCGTCGATCTTGCCCGAGAGGATACCGCATTCCAGGCCCGCATGAATGGCAACGATCTGGGGCTTTGCACCGTACTGTGCCTCGTACACAGCAACGCAGCGGTCGCGCAGGGCGCTTTCGCGGGCGTAGGTCCAAGCGGGATAGTCGCCGTGGAACCGCACGCTGCCGCCCAGCAGCTCGGTCAGGGTCTGCAGTTTGCAGCTCAGCAGCTCCTTCGCCGAGGGCACCGAGCTGCGGATGGAAAAGCGCAGAATGGCTTCCTGCTCGTCCATCTCGGCAACGCCCAGATTCAGCGAGGTCTCCACAAGGCCGGGCACATCCATGCTCATGCTCTGCACACCCCAGGGCATCAGCAGCAGGGCTTTGCGCAGACGCTCGGCGGAGTTCGCATCCAGTGCATCGTATTCGCCGCAGCCCTCCTCGGTGAGCTGCAGGCGGATGCCCGGGTCAGCAGTGCCGAATTCTGCTTTCATCTGCGCGGTAAAGTCTGCCCCGGCAGCGCGCACGGCTTCGGTGATACCGGCGGGCAGCACCAGCGTAACGCTGCTTTCTTTCGGGATGACGTTTTCCTTTGCACCGCCGGAGAGGGTGAGCACAGCGTACTCTGCACCGTGGTCAGACAGCAGGGTCAGGTAGCGTCCCAGCAGAGCGATGGCGTTGGCGCGGCCTTTGTGAATCTCGGTGCCGGAGTGCCCTCCCGCAAGCCCCGCGATGTCCGCCTTCACGGCGGTGCCGGTCACAGCCGCACGGGTGATGGGCAGATGGCATTCAACGCGGCGTCCGCCTGCACAGCCTGCGGTCAGCACCCCTTCTTCCTCGGAGTCGATGTTCACCAGAATCCGGCCCTCAAGGTCGGAAAAATCCATGGCAGATGCACCCAGCAGGCCCACCTCCTCGCAGACGGTCAGCACGACCTCCAGCGCAGGGTGGGGAATGTCCTTTGCGTCCAGAACAGCCAGCGCATAGGCCACGGCAATGCCGTCGTCGCCGCCAAGGGTCGTGCCCTCGGCGCACACATAGCCGCCGTCTACGACCGGGTGGATGGCATCCTTCTCAAGATCCAGCGGGCAGTCGGCGGTCTTGTCGCCCACCATGTCCAGATGGCCCTGCAGGATCAGGCCCGGCTCCTTCTCGTATCCGGGTGTGGCCGGTGCCTTGATGAGCACATTGCCCATCTCGTCCTGACGGCAGGCAAGGCCGTGGGCCTTGGCGAACTGCACGCAGTAGTCGCTCAGTGCCTTTTCGTGGTGGGAGGTGTGCGGAATGCCGCAGATCTCCTCAAAGTAATAAAAAACCGAAGCTGGTTCCAGATTGGATAATACGCCCATAATGTTCCCTCTCCTTGTGCTGTATTTTAAGAAAAAAGACCGGCAAAGCTGTGAACCATGCCGGTCTTTCGGGTCTTTACTCTGCCTGACTCAGGCAGTCGTCCATGGCGGTGAACACAGCGTCGCTGGTCATGGTAGCACCGGCAACAGCGTCCACACCGCTGGTGGAACCGGCCTTGGTCAGCTGGTCTGCCAGAGTTTCAGCAGCGATGCCGCCCAGTTCGGGAGTCTCGCCGGATGCATCGATCTCCACACCGGTCACCCGGCCGCCGGTGACGGTGACGGTGACGGTCACATCACTCAGGCAGCCCTGAGCGCTGGACGTATAGATGCCATCCGTCAGGCTGGCGGCGTTGTCGGCAGCGGGCACAGTGCCGGTGTACTTGATGTACAGGCCGAGCACAACTGCCATAATGACAGTGACAACAGCCATGATGATAACATTCCGGGTGAGTTTCTTCATAAAAGATCAAATGCTCCCTTTTGACGTGATATATTTTTTACTTTGCGGGTTTGAAACTGTCGCGCAGGGTGACGACGCGGTTGTAAACGCCGGGGTTCTTGGAGTCCGGGGTAAAGAAGCCGGTGCGCACGAACTGGAACTTCTCACCGGGCTTTGCGTCCTTCAGGCTTTCTTCCAGCTTGCAGCCCTTGCACACAACAACGCTTTCCGGGTTCAGGTAGTCCTTGTAATCGCTGCCCTCGGGGATGGCGTTCATGTTGGCCTCGGTGAACAGCTTGTCGTACAGGCGCACCTCGGCATCCACGGCATGGGCGGCACTCACCCAATGGATGGTGCCCTTGACCTTGCGGCCGTCGGCGGGATTGCCGTTGCCCGTCTCAAGGTCGGCGGTGCAGTGGATGGCGGCAATGCTGCCGTCGGCATTCTTCTCCACGCCGGTGCACTTGACGATGTAAGCGCCCATCAGACGCACCTCACCGCCAATGGTCAGGCGCTTGAACTTGGGAGGCGGCACCTCGGCAAAGTCCTCATTCTCGATCCACAGCTCTTTGGTAAAGGCCACCTTGCGGGTGGTGGTATCGTTGGCTTCGCGGTTGGGGTTGTTGGCTACGTCAAAGTATTCGGTCTTGTCGGCAGGGTAGTTGTCCACCACCAGCTTGACCGGCTCCAGCACGGCAATGCGGCGCTGTGCGGTCAGGTCCAGCTCGCTGCGGATGCAGGCTTCCAGCTGGCGCATGTCGATCAGGTTGTCGGATTTAGAAATGCCGGCCTCCCGCACGAAGGTGAAGATGGAGGTGGGGGTGTAGCCGCGGCGGCGCAGGCCGCACAGGGTGGGCATACGGGGGTCGTCCCAGCCGTCCACGATGCCCATTTCCACCAGCTCACGCAGGTAGCGCTTGCTCATGACGGTGTTGGTCATGTTCAGGCGTGCAAACTCACGCTGCTTGGGGAAGGCAGTGCCGAAGATGTTCTCGATGACCCAGTTGTACAGCGGACGGTGGTTCTCGAACTCCAGACTGCACATGCTGTGGGTGATGCCCTCAATGGCATCCTGAATGGGGTGTGCGAAGTCGTACATCGGGTAGATGCACCACTTGCTGCCCTGACGGTGATGCTCGGCGTACTTGATGCGGTAGATAGCCGGGTCACGCATGTTCATGTTGGGGCTGGCCAGATCGATCTTGGCACGCAGGGTCTTTTCGCCCTCCTGGAACTCACCGGCACGCATCCGGCGGAACAGGTCAAGATTCTCTTCCGGGGTGCGGTCGCGCCACGGAGAGGGACGGGAAGGCTTGCCGGCATCGGCACCGCGGTACTCGCGCATTTCGTCGCGGGTCAGGTCGTCCACGTAGGCCTTGCCCTCCATGATGAGCTTTTCGGCATACTCGTAGCATTTATCAAAGTAATCGCTGCCGTAGAAGATGCCGCCGTTGGGGTCGGCACCCAGCCAGTGCAGATCCTCGATGATGCTGTTCACGTACTCCTCACCCTCGCGGGCAGGGTTGGTGTCGTCCAGACGCAGGTTGAACTTACCGCCGTACTGGTTTGCAATGGACCAGTTGATGTAGATGGCCTTGGCACTGCCGATGTGCAGGTAGCCGTTGGGCTCGGGCGGGAAGCGGGTATGGATCTCGCTGATCTTGCCCTCGGCCAGATCAGCGTCGATGATGTCGGTCAGAAAGTTTTTATCTGCCATGTGTTTTCCCCCTGTCAAAGGCACAAAGTGCCTATATATTCCATAATACTATATAATACACTATTCTGCCGATTTCTTCAAGAGAAAACCCTCTCAGTCTCGCATACGCTCGCCAGCTCCCCCGAGAGGGGGAGCTTAACTCCTCCAGTCACCTTCGGTGACAGCCCCCTCAGAGATGGGGCCCTTGGCAGTACGGTAAAGCTTTTCCTCTTTGCCAAAGGCTCCCTCCCCGAGGGAGCTGGCAAAGCCGTCAGGCTTTGACTGAAGGAGTTCTCCCATCCGAAAAATCCCCAATTCATGTTGTTTTCCACAACTTTTTCCCTATCCCTTGACACCGCCGTGCAAGGAGAGTATATTTTTGCATGGCATACAGCGCATTTTGCCGTGTTTAAAATAGGAGGAACCCCATGAACAGTTTAAAAGAAGCGTTCAGCAGGAAAAATATGCTGAAGAATTTAAATTTCTTCGGTGAGCTGAATCTCGGCCTGATCCTGACGGCGGTCGGCATCGTTTACTTTAAAAATCCCAATCATTTTGCATTTGGCGGCACCTCGGGCCTGTCCATTCTGCTGGCAGACCTGTTCCCTAAGATCAACGTGGGCGGCTTTATGTGGATCATCAACCTGATTCTGGTGGTGCTGGGCTTTGTCTTTCTGGGCATCAAGACCATGGGCTGGACGATTTATTCTTCCTTTGCGCTGTCCTTTTTTGTGTCGGTGTGCGAGTGGCTCTATCCCGTCAACGTTTCCATGAGCGGCGATGCCATGCTGGATCTGGTGTTCGCCGTGTTCCTGCCGGCTCTGGGTGCGGCGATCGTGTTCGACATCGGTGCATCCACCGGCGGTACGGATATTGTGGCCCTGATTCTGGCAAAATATACCTCTATGGAGATCGGCAAAGCCCTGATGGTCAGCGATATCCTCATTGTGCTGGCGGCGGCATGGCGGTTCGGCATGGGCACCGGCCTTTACTGCATCCTTGGCCTGATCGGCAAGAGCTTTGTGGTGGACGGTGCCATCGAGAACATCCGCCTGCGCAAGGTGTGCACCATCGTGACGTCCAACCCGCAGCCCATTCTGGACTTCATCATCAAGGAAATGAACCGTTCCGCTACCGTGGAAAAGGCTTACGGTGCTTACACCCACCACGAGCTGAGCGTGCTGGTGACGGTGCTGACCCGCCGTCAGGCCCTGCAGCTGCGCAACTTCCTGCGGGAGAACGACCCCCGGAGCTTTATCACCATCGTCAATTCCAGCGAGATCATCGGCAAGGGCTTCCGCTCCTTTAATTAAAGGCACGGCAGGGCCACGCCGCTATTGACGAACCGCTCCAAAAACGATATACTATATTCCGGCGGTGCAGCAGTGCCGCCGGATGCCGGGGTGTTGCGCAGTTGGTAGCGCGCCTGCTTTGGGAGCAGGAGGCCGCGAGTTCGAGTCTCGCCACTCCGATATGACAAAAAGCCACGATGAACCGTTTACAAATGCGGTTTCGTCGTGGCTTTATTTGTTGCCAGTCCCCTGAGATCCGGCTGGAAGATGCCTTATTTGTGCGTTACCGTCTCAAAAACTGCCCCTGCGCTAAAGGGCAAATGCGCACCCGGCAGCTTTCCGATTTTGTTCTTTTTTTATTTACAAACAGTACCTTGACACCGAAATATCCTTTTTGTAATCTTAAAGAGTATTCTGAATGTAAGTGAATGCCGTCCCGAATCAATACGGTTTTTTCGGGCAGGACGGCAGGAAGTTTCTCCAGCGAATGTCCTGGGGTGGTACCCTGCTGCCACAGGCAGTAGGGCGGGACCGAAGTTCCGGGCTGTTCGCAGAGAAAACTTCCTGATGGCCTGCCAAGTGAGCGCAAGCTGACGGCAATGGGAAAGGAGCAACTACCAATGGATCATCTGCAGAACGTAATGGGATACTTCGACCAGCAGCAGCCGCTGTGCGCCGAACACGACCGCATCAGCAAGGACCTGTACAAGGAGTTTGGCGTTAAAGCGGGCCTGCGCGACGAAAACGGCAAGGGCGTGCTGGCAGGTCTGACCAATATCTCCGATATCCGCGCCTTCCAGTATGTGGACGGGGTGAAAAAGCCTGCCGACGGTCAGCTGCTCTACCGCGGCTACGACGTGAAAGACCTGATCCGCGGGTCGTCCGGCAGCCGCTTTGCCTTTGAGGAAGCGGGCTATCTGCTACTGTTTGGTGAGCTGCCCACGCAGGAAAAGCTGGAAGAGTTCTGCCGCGTGCTGGGCGAGTGCCGCACCATGCCCACCAACTTTACCCGTGATGTGATCATGAAGGCCCCCAGCCACGATATCATGAACTCCATGGCCCGCAGCGTGCTCACACTGGCATCCTACGACCCCAAGGCCGGTGATCTGGAAATTTCCAATGTGCTGCGCCAGAGCATCCAGCTGGCCGGCATCTTCCCCATGCTGGCCGTGTACAGCTACCATGCCTATAACCACTACGAAAAAGACGGCAGCATGTACATCCACCGGCCGGACCCGGAGCTTTCCACCGCAGAGAACTTTTTGCGGATGCTGCGCCCGGATATGAAGTACACCGAGCTGGAAGCCCGCGTGCTGGATGTGGCATTGCTGCTGCACGCCGAGCACGGCGGCGGCAACAACTCCACCTTTACCACCCGCGTGGTCACTTCGTCTGGCACCGATACCTACTCGGCCATGGCGGCTGCCCTGTGCTCCCTCAAAGGCCCGCGCCACGGTGGTGCCAATGCCAAGGTCGTGTCCATGCACGAGGACATCCGCGCGCATGTCTCCAACTGGGAGGACGAGGACGAAGTCGCGGCCTACCTGGGCAAGATCCTCGACAAGCAGGCCTTCGACGGCACGGGCCTCATCTACGGCATGGGCCACGCCGTCTATACGCTCAGCGACCCGCGCGCCGAGGTCTGCCGTCGTTACGCGCGCTCGCTGGCAGCCAAGAAGGACTTGGGCGAAGAGTTCGCACTCATCGAGCGCATCGAGCGCCTGGCACCCCAGGTCATGCGCGACCACGGCATGACCAAGCCCATCTGCGCCAACATCGACCTGTACACAGGCTTTATCTACAAGATGCTCGGCGTGCCCGAGACGCTTTTTACGCCGTTATTCGCCGTCGCCCGCATGGCCGGCTGGTCGGCACACCGCATGGAAGAGCTCTTCTGCGCGCACCGTATTATTCGCCCGGCCTATCGTCCGGTGATCGAGCCGCTGGAGTACAAGCCGATCGCCGACCGCTAGGACGCGGACCGTTATAGAACTCGAACGTGGCCAGGGCATCACCGCCCTCGGCCACGCTTTTTATGCCAGTAGAAAGGGCTGCATCGAATGATTGTTTTTTCCGATATGGATGGAACACTGCTGACGAGCGACAAGCAGATGGGCGACGCCACCTGGGCGATGCTCGACGAGCTCGCACGTCGCAGCATTGAGTTTGTACCGTGCACGGGGCGTCCGCTGTCGGGCGTCTTTGAGCCCATCCTCGCCCATCCTGCCGTGCACTACGCGGTCTGCGCCAATGGCGCCAGCGTCTGGCAGCTCGACGACGATGTGCCCAACGATGCCTCGCGCGCCACGCGCATTTTGAGCCGTCCGCTCGATCGCGGCATTGCCCATCGCGTCCATCGCATCGCCGCCGGCCACGATGTGACCTTCGATATCTTCGCGGATGGGCAGTGCTTCCTCCCCCGCTCGCTTTACGGGCGCCTGGATGAGTTCTGCGGCGGTGACCCCCACATCGCGGCTTCGCTCAAGCGCACACGAACACCGATCGACATGGATATCGACAGTAAGATCGACGGGGTCGAGACGCTCGAACGCATCGCCATGTACTGGCACGACCCGGCCGATCGCGACGCCATCGCGGCTGAGCTCGACACGCTCGGAGGCATTGAGGTCACACGTTCTTACGCCATGAATATCGAGGTCATGGGTGAGGGCGCCACCAAGGGAACGGCCCTCACGTGGCTATGCGAGCACCTGGGCGAGCGTCTCGTCGACGCCTGGGCGTTCGGCGACAACATCAACGACATCCCCATGCTGCAGGCAGCGGGCCACGGCATGGCCATGATCAACGCCGAGCCCGAAGACCGCGAGGCCGCCGACGCCGTCACCGGATACGACAACGACCACGACGGCGTCGCCCACACCATCATGGCCGCCCTTGCCTAGTCATCGTCTGGTCATTGGGGACGTTCTTGAATGACCAGTCGTTGGGGACAGCCTTCACGAAAAAGCTGCAAGGACTGTCCCCCACTGTCGGCAGAAAAGGAACGTCCCCATCTGCCGGATTAGGAGAGACTCTCCAGCACGCGACGGAGCTCCTGCTGGACGGCGTGGTCGCGGTTACAACCCACCACGCGATCGGCCACCGCCTTAAGCGCGGGGCGCGCGTTTTCCATCGCGCAGCCCGTGCCGACAAAGCGAATGATCTCGTAGTCGTTCATAGAGTCGCCAAACGCTATGACCTCGTCGCGATCAATGCCGTAATGCTCCGCGAGCTGCGCGATACCCGAGGCCTTCGATACACCAGGCTGCATGGCATCGATCCACGCGTTGCCCGAAGGCGCAAAAGTAAAGAGCTGACCAAGTTCGCGCTGTAGCACGTACGCACTGTCCATAACCGCACTGTCGTCGCAAAAGATACTCGCTTTGATGATATTTACGCTGGGATCGGGCAGCTCCCAAATACGCTCGGCATTGGGAAGGTCCTTATCGACCTCACGCACGAACTTGCACTCGTCATCGAGCAGGAAGGACTTGGTTCGGTCAAAGAGCGCAAGATGCAGATTGGGAAACGTCCTGACGGCTTGGGCGAGCCTTCGAATCGCCAGGTGGGAATACACCTCACGGTCTACCATCTTACCGTCGGCGTAGACTTGGGCGCCGTTAGCGGCGACAAAGTCCATCTTGTCGCGAACGGGCGCAAAGAACTCGCACAGGCGATCGTAGCGACGACCTGACGATGCGGCGAAATGCACGCCATGCTCGTGTAGCGCCAGAATCAGTTCGTAGGTCTCGGGAGGCACCTGGCCGTTTTCGTCAAGCAGTGTGCCGTCCATATCGGATGCAATCAGTTTAAACATAGAAAAGCTCCCTTCGGGCTTGTTGGAATCGAACGTGTATCCGATTCCAACGTACCCAAAGGGAGCTCAAATAAGACTCCGCGGGCGTAAACGTTACAAGGACCTGGCAAATAGCTCAGACATGCCAGAGGTCTCACGGTCGCGGCGTCAGGCGACACGCCACCCCGACGGCTAGTCGTTTAAGAACGTCCCCGATGACTAGTCGGCGTAGGTGAAGGTCGTGACGTCGAACATGCCCTCGGGGCGGATGCGGAGCGTCGGGATGACCGGCAGGGGCAGGAAAATGATGCCCATGATGGGGTCGAGCGGCGGCTCGATACCCATGGCGCGCGCCTTGACCATAAAGTCGTCGTGCTGCGCGGCGACATCCTCGGCCGTGCCCTCGCTCATAAGGCCACCGAGCGCCAGCGGAATGCGCGCCACGACCTCGCCGTTGCGCACCAGCACGTGGCCGCCCTGGCC
>OKRS01002464.1_pt1 | contig 10568 bp, 9 predicted proteins | sample 1601191 | NCBI WGS metagenome assembly OKRS01 (sample SAMEA3541509, study PRJEB24748) | human gut metagenome | biome: human gut; feature: human-associated habitat; material: faeces | place: China | collected 2012 | reverse complement strand
AGTAGTGGGTGCCGCGGCCGTTCAGTTTGGTGTATTCGATGGTCGTGCCGCAGACGGTGCAGGGCGTGCCTTCGCGGCCGTAGACGCGGAGGTTTTCCTGGTTCTGCCCTTCTTTGCCGTTGCTGCTGATGAAGTTGCGGATTGTCGTGCCGCCGTGTTCCAGGCCTTCCTGGAGGACGGCGACGATGGCTTCATGAAGGCGGGCCGCTTCTTTTTGGGTCACTGTATCGCTGTGGCGCATGGGCCGGATGCCCGCCCGGAACAGGGCTTCGTCGACGTAGATGTTGCCCAAACCGGCCACTTTGGTCTGGTCCAGGAGGAGCATCTTCACCGGCCGGTGGCAGCCCTTGAGGAGGTCATAGAGCCGCTCCGTCGTGAAGTCCGGACTGATGGCGTCCGGTCCCAGGTTGTCGTAACCTTTGACGCCTGTCGCCCCCTCTGACGGCACGAGCCACAGGCAGCCCAGGGTGCGGATATCGCGGTAGAGGAGGCGCCCTTCGCTGAGCGTAAAAATAAGATGAATGGCCCGGCCAGCATACTGGCCGGGCTTTTCTTCATAGAGCAGGCTGCCTGTCATGCGCAGATGGACCAGAAAGGACCAGGGACCGCGGCAGCGGACAAAGAGGTACTTGCCGCGGCGTTCCACGCCTTCCAGGGTCTGGCCGGTCAAGGCGGCTGCAAAATGGTCTGCCGTCGTATTCTTGATGAGCCTGGGCAGGTCCAGGTCAATGGCCGTAATGGTCTTGCCCCGGACGTGCTCGTCGAGGAAGGCCCGTATCGTTTCTACTTCCGGTAATTCTGGCATGGTCTCACCTACTTCGCTTCTTCCCAGTTGACGCCGCTGTGGATGTCGACGACGAGGGGCACGGATAAATCGACAATGTGTTCCATTGTATCCTTGAGGAGCTGTTCCACTTCATCCTTTTCCCCGGCCGGGACTTCCAGGACCAGTTCGTCATGGACCTGGACCAGAAGCTGGCTCTTCAGATGGCGTTTTTCCAATTCGTCCTGGACAGCGTTCATGGCCAGCTTGATGATATCGGCGGCGCTGCCCTGGATAGGCGTGTTCATGGCCGTCCGTTCGGCAAAGGACCGGCGCGTGAAGTTCTTGCTGTTGATTTCCGGCAACGCCCGGCGGCGGCCGAACATGGTGACGGCCATGCCCGATTCCTTGGCCGAGGCGATGAGGCCGTTCATGTAGTCGTGGACCGTGTTGTAGCGGGCAAAATACGAATCGATGTATTCCTTGGCTTTTTGGCGGGAAATGGAGATATTCCGGGCCAGGCCGAAGTCGCTGATGCCATAGATGATGCCGAAGTTGACGGCCTTGGCATGGGACCGTTCTTCCGGCGTGACCTCGTCCAGGGGGATGCCGAAGACTTCCGACGCCGTCCGGCGGTGGATGTCCTGGCCCTTCTTGAAGCCGTCGATCATAGTCGGGTCCTGGGACAAGTGAGCCAGGAGGCGCAATTCGATCTGCGAATAGTCGCCAGAGACGATGTAGTCATAGCCTTCGCCGGGCACGAAGAGGGAGCGTATCTTGCGGCCCTGTTCGGTCCGGATGGGGATATTCTGCAGATTCGGGTCGGAACTGCTCAGACGTCCCGTCGACGTGACCATCTGGTTGAAATGGGTATAGATGCGCCCCGTTTCCGGCACGATGAGCGGTTCCAGGCCATCGAGATAAGTGGAAATGAGTTTCTTCAAGGCCCGGAAGTGCAGAATCTTGTCGATCATGGGATGCTTGTCGCGCAGGGCGTCGAGGACGGAACTGTCCGTCGAATAGCCCGTCTTGGTCTTCTTGATGACCGGCAGCTGCAACTTCTCGAAGAGGATGACGCCGAGCTGTTTCGGCGAATTGATGTTGAAGGTCTCGCCGGCGTCGTCGTAAATGGCTTCTTCCAGGGCATCAGCCTGGCGGGACAATTCGCTCTTCATGGTCATGAGGCGGTCCGTATCGACAGTGAAGCCGTTCATTTCCATGACGGCCAGCGTATGGATGAGCGGTTCTTCGATGGTATCGTAGAGCTGTGTCAGGGATGCCTTATCCAATTCAGCTGCCGCTTTGGGCCAGACCTGGAGGGCAAAAGCGGCAGCGCAGGCCAGCTTCTGTCCGTCGTCTTCTGTGCCTTCGTCCAGGCTGACGTCGAAGGTTTCGGAAATATACGTCAGGCCATAGGACGTCCGCGTCGGGTCGAGGAGATAGGCTGCCAGGATGATGTCCTTCAAGGGCAGGCGGCCCGGAGCGACGCGGGATACGACCTTGGTCAGGTCCTTGCCGTCATCGGTGACGACGGCTGCCGCTTCGGTCAGGACGGCGAGATAGGCGTCGTAATCGCTTTCGGGAACGACGAAGGCGCCATCATCGACGGCCATGGCCAGGGCCGTCACAGCCGGGATGGGCTGGCTGCCGTCATAGCGGGCGGCGACGGCGACGGTCTTCCCTTTCAGGCTGGCCGCGCCCGGTGCGTCCATGACCTGGACGGCCGCTGCCGGTGCCGCGGCGTCTGCCAGATGAGAGAAGCGGTCGAAGGCGGCAAAGCGTTCCAGAAGATTGCGGAAGCCCAGGCTGCGGAAGAGCTGGGCCACGTCTTCCTGGCGCGGCTGGGGCTGGAACATGTCCATGGTGTAATCGAGGGGCACGTCACAGCGGATAGTGGCCAGGTCCTTGGACAAGACGGCCTTGTCCTTGTTGTCGGCCAGTTTTTCCTGCAGCTTCTTGCCCTTCACTTCGTCCAGGTGTTCGTAGACGCCGTGGACGCTGCCGAACTGGCTGATGAGCTTGAGCGCCGTCTTTTCGCCGACGCCGGGGACGCCGGGGATATTATCGGCCGTATCGCCCATGAGGGCCTTCATGTCGATGACCTGGGCCGGCGTATAACCGTATTCGGCTTCCATGACGGCCGGCGTAACGGCCAGCATGTTGGTGATGCCCTTCTTGGTCAGATAGACCGTCACGTCGTCCGTGACCAGCTGCAGGGCGTCGCGGTCACCGGTGACGACAGCGACGGCATAGCCATCGGCTGCCGTGCGGCGGGCCAGGGTGCCGATGATGTCGTCCCCTTCGTAGCCTTCCTGTTCGAGGACGCAGATGCCCAGGCAGGCCAGGACTTCGCGGATCAGGGCGAACTGGGGCCGCAGGTCATCCGGTGTGGGCTTGCGCGTAGCCTTGTAGCCGTCGAACAAGTCGTTGCGGAAGGTGTGCTTGCTCTTGTCGAAGGCGACGGCAACGTACTGCGGGTCCAGTTCTCCGTACAATTTCAATAACATATTCAAAAAACCATAGACGGCATTCGTCGGGTGCCCCTGGGCATCGGTGAGATGCGGGATGGCATAAAATGCCCGATAGAGCAGACTGCTGCCGTCGATGATGACGATATTTTCTTTCATAGAACCTCCCTACGCCCACTCACCGATGCAACAGGGAGCTGACGATGCTGTAGATACAGTAGATGACGAAGATGCCCAAGAGATAGGGCATGGCCATGATGATAAAGCCCAGGGCGCCGATGATGACGGCGACGATGCAGAAGACGATGAAGCCCAGGGCCAGTTTGACACGCCACGAAAGGCCGGACGTGACGATGTGGATGCCATGATGCGCTTCCTGTTGCTGACGCAGCCGTTCTTCATAGAGGGACTTCTGGTCTTGGACCGTCCCATCTTCATCGATGGTCTGGCCGCGGAAACTATCCCGTTCGTGATCCGAAAGGATTTTTGGGTCTTCTGAATTCATAGATACTTCTCCTCCTGATTAGTAGTTACGGCTCTTCATGCGGCGTTCGATGTCGCGCTTGGCTTCTTTTTCGGCCAGGGCCTGCCGCTTGTCGTAGAGCTTCTTCCCTGTTACCAGGGCGACGGTCACTTTGACCTTCCCCTTCTTGAAATAGAGGTTGAGCGGGATGAGGGTATAGCCTTTTTCCTGGATCTTGCCCAGGAGCTTGATGATTTCATATTTATGGAGCAAGAGCTTGCGCGTCCGCAGGGGATCGTGGTTGAAGCGGTTGCCCTGATCATAGGGACTGATGTGCATGCCCAGGAGGAAGACTTCGCCGTTCTCGATGCGGCAGAAGCTGTCCTTCAGATTGACCTTGCCCTGGCGCAGGGACTTGACTTCCGTCCCCGTCAGGGCAATGCCGGCTTCATACGTTTCATGGATAAAATAATCGTGACGGGCCTTGCGGTTGTCCGAAATATATTTCACACCCTTTGTCGGTGACGTTGCCAAAACGAATTCCTCCTATTTCTTCTTCTTTTTGCCGCGGCGGCTCTTGCTGCCCTTGCCCTTGCACGCGGCTTTGCGGCCGGATTTCTTGTCCTTGCAGCCTTTCTTATCCTTCTTGTCTTTCTTGCCCTTCTTGCCGATGGCTCCGGCGAATCAGTTGTGCTTGGTGTCGGTGTCCTTCTTATCGCTGTGTTTCCGTTTATGGCGCCGTTCGGCACTGGCCGCCATGAGCTGCTGCACGTCTTCCAGCGATTCGTAGCGGCCCGGGACGAAGTCGATTTCGCATTTTTCCACATTGACCTGAGCCAGGGTGACTTCCATGGCATCGCCTAAGCGGTAGACCTTGCCGCCGTGCTGGCCGCGCAGGGTGTACGACGCTTCGTCGAATTCGTAGTCGTCGTCAGTGAGCAGGGAAATGTGGACCAGGCCTTCGATGCCGTTTTCCAGGCCCACGAAGAGGCCGAAAGACGTAATGCCCGTAATGTGCGCTTCAAAAGGCTGACCGATGAAGGGCAGCATGTACTGGCACTTCTTGAGGTCGTCTGTTTCCCGTTCGGCTTCGACGGCAATGCGTTCGCGCGAGCTGGCCTGGTCGGCGGCGATGGTATGGTACGACAGGGACTGCTGCGATTCTTCCTCGGTCAGCTTGCCCCGGCGCTGGTACTGGCGGATCAGACGGTGGACCATGAGGTCCGGGTAGCGGCGGATAGGCGACGTGAAATGAGTATAACATTCCGAAGCCAGGCCGAAGTGGCCGGCATTAGTCGTCGAATAGCGGGCCTGCTGCATAGAGCGCAGAGCGATGGTCTGGACGACGGCGGCTTCATCGGTGCCCTTGGTCATTTCCAGGAGCTTCTGGAAGTCTGCCGGCTTGACCGATTCCGTATCGGGCATGGGCAGGTTGAAACTCGACAGGACGGTGCGCATCATATCCAGCCGTTCCGGTTCGGGCAGTTCGTGGATACGGTAGACCGACGGGTTTTCGCTGTCCCGGAGATAGCAGGCTACGGTTTCATTGGCAATGAGCATGCTTTCTTCGACGATCTGTTCGGCAATGGTCCGTTCCCGTTTTTCCAGACGCAGCGGTACGCCGTCCGGATCAAGGATGACTTTGTATTCAGGGAAATCGAAGTCGATGGCCCCGCGGCGGAGGCGCATGTTCTTGAGGATCGTCGACAAGGCCCGCAGTTCGTGGAGCATGGGCATGAAGGGCTGCAAGTCGTCAGGCACGATGCCTTCCAGGAGGGCCTTGCGGATTTCGACGTAGTTGCAGCGCCGTTTGACGCGGATGACGGCCGGGCCGATGTCGGCCTTGAGGACCTTGCCTTCTTCGTCGATTTCCATGACGCAGGTCATGGAGTAACGGTCTTCATTGGCGTTGAGGCTGCAGATGCCGTTGGACAGGACCGTCGGCAGCATGGGGATGACCCGGTCGACAAGGTAGACGCTGGTGCCGCGGTTATATGCTTCCTGGTCGATGGCCGATCCCGGGCGGACGTAGTAGCTGACGTCGGCGATGTAGACGCCCAGTCGGAAATGGCCGTTGGGCAGGCGGACGACGTCGATGGCATCGTCCAGGTCCTTGGCATCTTCACTGTCGATGGTGATGAGCTGGCGGTCGCGGTAATCGCGGCGCCCTTCTTCCAAGGTGACCGTCGTGTCGATCTTGGCGGCTTCCTTCTTGACGTCGTCCGGGAAGTCGAAAGGCAGGCCGTGGCGGGCCATGATGACCTTGATATCCAGGTCCTTGTCGCCGTCATAGCCGAGGACTTCCGTCACTTCCCCTTCGGCTTTGCGCCCTTCTTCGGGCCACTTGGTGATCTTGACCAGGACGCGGGCACTGCTGCGGGCGCCGCCGGTCTTGTCGAGGGGCACGTAGACGTCTTCGCGGATGCGTTCGTCGTCCGGCGTGACGAAGGCGCTGTGTTTTTCCAGCTGGAACGTACCGACCAGGGTCTTGTTGACCCGTTCGACGATGGATACGATTTCCCCTTCCTGTTTATGACGGCCATCGCCGCTGTGCAGGATGCGGACCGTGACCTTATCGTTATTCATGGCCGTATGGCGGTTCTGTTCGGCAATGTATACGTCCTCCGTCAGGTCCTGGCTGAGGACGAACCCGAAGGTCGGCGTATAACCTTTATAAATACCGGTGATTTCCTGGGGCTGTTTGGCCGAGATATACCGGTCTCCTGCGATTCTCATGAGCTTTTCACTCCTCACTAATTCTTCAAATGTGTCAAATACGTCAGCCAGCCGGGCGCCGGTGATGCCGAGCTGTTCGGCACAGTCTTCGACCGTTGCGCCGCCGCTGTCTTCATTACATATACTTATTATATCATGAGCCAGCTGTAAATCCATAGTTCCCCTCCTCAAATCGCCGTTCTGCAAAGGATAAAAAAGGAGCCGCCGCATATGCGACAGCCCCTAAGAATTCATTAAAAAGTATGCATCAGTCTGCCTAACAGCAATGTACAAATGGCAAATGCTATCGACAGGACGATAGTCAGTTTGGAAAGCAGGGCATCCATGCCGCGGGCCCGGCTCCCGAACAAGTCTTCGGCACCGCCGCCGAAACCGGCGCCCATGCCCTGGGTCTTGCTCTTCTGTGCCACGACGACACCGATGATGAGCAGTGCCAAAATGACAACGATGATTTCTAATGCTGTGATCACGTTAATCCTCCTCACACAATGACGCTAACAGTACTATTGTACACTCATTTAGCTTTTCTATCAATAGGTTCTTTGGCTTTCTCATCGGGTTCCGTTTCTTTTTCGGCATTGCGCGTTTCCAGATAATGTTCCAGCTTGCGTTTGACCCGCTGCAGGGCATTGTCGATGGACTTGACGTGCCGGTGCAGCTGACGGGACATCTCGTTGTAGGATTTGCCGTCGAGATAGGCTGTCAGGACCTGCCATTCCAGATCGCTGAGGATCTCATTCATCTTCAGTTCGATATCATTGAATTCTTCGCGGCTGATGACCAGCTCTTCGGGATCGCTGACGCGGATGCCGGACAGGATGTCCTGCAGCGTCCGGTCCGATTCGTCTTCATAGACGGGCTTGTTGAGAGACACATACGAGTTAAGGGGTATGTGTTTCTGCCGCGTCGCCGTCTTGATGGCCGTGATGATCTGCCGGGTAATGCATAACTCGGCAAAGGCCCGGAACGACGACAGCTTGTCGCCGCGGAAATCCCGCGTCGCCTTGTAGAGGCCGATCATGCCTTCCTGGATGATGTCATCCCGGTCGGCGCCGACCAGGAAGTAGGCGCGGGCTTTGGATTTGACGAAGTTGCGATACTTGTTGACGATATAATCGGCCGCTTTGCCATCGTGCTCTTCCTGGGCGATGCGTACGATTTCTTCATCTGTCATGCCTGCAAAGCGGTCATGTTTTTCTTCTGCATTGGACGCTGCCTGCATAATCGTTACCTCGCTTATTTTAAATTATTCGCCTGCCTGCCGCTGCCGCACGACTTCATACATGAGCAGGGCCGCTGCGACGGAGGCGTTGAGGGAGTTGACGTGGCCGAACATGGGAATCTGGACCAGGACGTCGCACGTCTCCTTGACCAGGTGCGAGATGCCCCGGCCTTCACTGCCGATGACCAGGACGACCGGGTCCGTCAGGGAGCTGTGGAAATAGTCCGTCTCGCCGTCCATATCGGCGCCGATGACCCAGAAACCGCGCTTCTTGAGCTGCTTCAGGGTCTGGGCGATGTTGCCGATCTGCACGAGGGGCATGTATTCGACGGCGCCGGCCGACGTCTTGCCGACAGTCTCATTGATGAGCGCCGTCCGCCGCTTGGGCAGGAGGACGGCGTCGACGCCGGCACATTCCGCCGTGCGGATGATGGCCCCCATGTTGTGGACGTCTTCGATGCCGTCGAGGAGGACCAGGAACGGTACCTTCCCCTTTTCATCAGCAGCGATGAGAACGTCTGTCAAATCGGCGTATTCCACGGGCTTGGCAAAGGCGATGACGCCCTGGTGGCGGTTCCCCGGTGCCAGGTGGTTGAGGACCTTCAGGGGCACGTCTTCGACGAGGATTTCCTTCCGGCCTGCCAGGTCGCGGATGCGCTGCAGCGGCTGCGACTCATTGCCGGCAGCGACGTACAGCTTGGTGATGGACCGGCCGGCCTTCAGGGCTTCGGTGACGCTGTTGCGGCCGATGATGATATTTGCCTCACTCATTCCATTCCTCCATGTTTTTCGTTACAATAGGCTTTCGTTTCTTCATAGACCTGGGCCATGACGGCGTCCAGGCGTTCCGTCCGGCCAGCCATGACCAGGTAGCCCACCAGGGCTTCCAGGGCCGTGCTGTCGTGGTACTCGGCGACGGTGGCGCTCTTCGGCGCCAGGGTATAGGCATTGCGGGCCCGCTGGCAGACGGCCTTTTCGTCGTCCGTCAGGCCGTCGTGGATGCGGCGGTAGACATAGGCCTGGGCCTTGGCGGATACGAATTCTGCCGCCAGCGTGTGCAGGACCTGGACGTGGGGGATGCCCGTTTCCACCAGGCGCCGGCGCAGGGTCAGGGCGTAATAGGCGTCACCGACGAAGGCCAGGTTGATCGAGTCGAGATGGGCCGCATCCTGGTCGGGCACGTCCAGGCGCTTGCCGTCGGCAAAGGCCTGGTAGGCCCGTTTCTTCAGTGCTTGCAGTTGTTTGAATTTCACTTTTTCCAGCGCGCTCCCTGCGGCGAATCTTCGATAGTGATGCCAAGAGCGGCCAGTTTATCGCGGATGGCGTCGGCCAGGGCGTACTGTTTCTGGGCGCGGCATTCCTGACGGATGTCGAGGATGGCCTGCATGAGGTCGTCGTAGTCCTTGCTGCTGGCGTCTTCCTTCTTGCCGGTCCAGCGGTCTTCGAGGATGCCGAGGATATCCGTGAAGGTCTTGAAGACGCGCTTGACTTCCGACATGGCTGCCGAATCGACGGGGACGCCGTTGTTGACGACGGCATTCTTGAAGATGTTGACGTTCTTGGCCAAATCGAACATGGCCGCGCTGGCCAGGGCCGTATTGAAGTCGTCGCACATAGCATTTTCAAAGTCTTCTTCGTCCTTGTGGGCCGTTTCCAGGAGCTGCTGGGCTTCCGGCGATTTAGCACCGGCCGGCATAGCCAGGAGTTCCAGGACGTTGTCGATGGCCGTGCCCAGGCGTTCGAGGCTGCGCGTCATTTCTTCCAGCCGTTCGTCGCTGAAGTCCAAGGGGCTGCGGTAGTGGTTGGAAATGAGGAAGAAGCGCAGGGCATCGGGGCTGTAGTGTTCCAGGACGTCCTTGACCAGGAAGAAGTTATTCAGGGACTTGCTCATCTTTTCCGAGTTGATGGTGATGAAGCCGTTGTGGAGCCAGTATTTGACCATCGGTTTCTTGCCCGTAAAGGCTTCGGACTGGGCGATTTCGTTTTCATGGTGCGGGAAGATGAGGTCGCTGCCGCCGCCGTGGAAGTCGAACTTCTTGCCGAGGTACTTGAGTGACATCGTCGAGCACTCGATGTGCCAGCCCGGGCGTCCCTTGCCCCACGGGCTGTCCCAGGACGGCTCGCCCGGCTTGGCCGCCTTCCAGAGCGCGAAGTCCATCGGATGGTGCTTGGCCGTGTTGACTTCGATGCGCGCACCGGCCTGCATGTCGTCGAGGCTGCGGCCGCTGAGCTTGCCGTAATGCGAAAACTTCTCGACGCTGTAGTAGACGTCGCCGTTGTCGATGACGTAGGCATAGCCCTTATCGATGAGCTTCTGGACCATTGCGATGATCTCCGGCATCGTCTCGCTGACGCGCGGGTAGACGTCAGCATGGCGGACGTTCAATGCATCCATCGCCTCGAAGTACGCCTTGATGTAGCGGTCCGAGATGTCCTTCCAGGTCACGCCCTCTTTGTTGGCCGCATTGATGATCTTGTCGTCAACATCCGTGAAGTTCTGGATGTAGTGGACCTTGTAGCCCTTCTTGGCAAAGTAGCGGCGGATGACGTCCCAGGTCACGAAGGGGCGCGCATTGCCGATGTGCGGGTGGTTGTACGGCGTGACACCGCAGCAGTAGATGCTGACCTCGCCCGGCTTGAGCGGCTTGAACTCTTCCTTGCGGCGAGTCATCGTGTTGTAGACTTTAAGCATGTTCTTTATCCTCCAATCTCTTCTCGAGCTCATCGACTTTCTTCTCCAGTGCCTGGATCTGGCGCATCATGCACTCGCGCATCTCCTCGTCCGGATCCGGCAGCATGTCGTGATCGAGATCGACGTCGAGCTCTTCCTCGATATCTGTGATGTTGTCATCTGACTCGACGAGGCGCGTCGCGCGCAGGGCCTGGCGGAGCTCCTGCGCCGTGTGGACACGCTTG
>OKRS01002462.1_pt1 | contig 10572 bp, 10 predicted proteins | sample 1601191 | NCBI WGS metagenome assembly OKRS01 (sample SAMEA3541509, study PRJEB24748) | human gut metagenome | biome: human gut; feature: human-associated habitat; material: faeces | place: China | collected 2012 | reverse complement strand
ATCTATGCAGATTTCGTAGAATCCGTTATAATGAACCATGTGCCCGGTAATATCAGGCAGATTTTTATGGATAATCGCAGCATATACAGACTCATCCACAGCATTGCAATTATCCAGATTATTCAGAATAAAAAGAGGTACACAAAATGGCTCTTGATGGATTTGTGATTTCCAATATCGTATATGAATTAAACCAGACAATTTTAAATGCAAAGATCAGCAAGATTGCGCAGCCGGAAAACGACGAACTGCTCTTCACCTGTAAAGGAAGTAACGGACAGTTCCGCCTTGCCATGTCCGCAAGCGCATCCCTGCCATTTCTATATCTGACCGGTCAGAATAAACCAAGCCCTATGACTGCGCCAAACTTCTGCATGGTACTGCGCAAGCATATTGCCAATGGCAGGATCGTAAAGATTTACCAGCCGCATATGGAGCGTATCATTCACTTTGATATTGAACATCTGGATGAAATGGGCGATCTCTGCCAAAAAACCCTGATCGTAGAGCTGATGGGAAAACACAGCAATATCATTTTCTGTAACAGTGACGGAAAAATTATTGACAGTATCAAACATATCTCATCGATGATGAGCTCCCTGCGTGAAGTGCTCCCGGGACGCGACTACTGCATCCCTGCCACACAGGATGACCGCCTGAATCCGCTGGAAGTCACGGAAGAAGCCTTTATGGATATGGTTATGAAGAAACCGACCTCCATCACAAAGGCTCTCTACTCTTCTTTTACAGGCTTAAGTCCTCTGCTTGCCTCCGAAATCTGCCACCGCAGTTCCATTGACGGAGATATGCCGGTCGACTCGCTGGATGATGATGGCAAAAAGCATTTATTTAACAATCTCACATGGATTGCAGAGGATGTAAAAAATCATACCTACAAACCGAACATTATTTTTAAGGGAAAAGAACCGATTGATTTTTCCTGCGTTGAACTCACACAGTTTTCGGATTACGAAGCAAAGAATTTCGATTCCATCTCACAGGTTTTGGAGGAATATTATGCTTCCAAAAATGTGTATACAAGAATCCGGCAGAAATCCGTTGATTTGAGAAAGATCGTTTCCACTGCCCTAGACCGCAACCGCAAGAAATACCAGTTGCAGGAAAAGCAGTTGAAGGACACGGAAAAGCGGGACAAATACAAGGTATACGGCGAGTTAATCCACACCTACGGCTATGGTTTAGAGGAAGGTGCAAAGAAGTTAGAGGCACTGAACTATTACACCAACGAGATGATCACCATTCCGCTCGACTCTCAGTTAGACGCCAATGGAAACGCGCAGAAATATTTTGACAGATACAACAAATTAAAGCGTACTTATGAGGCACTCACCAAGCTGACAGAGGAGACAAAGACGGAGATCGAACATCTCGAAAGTATCTCCACGGCTTTAGACATTGCCCTGACGGAAGATGATCTCGTACAGATCAAAGAGGAGCTGATCGAATTTGGCTATATCAAGCGCAAAAAGACGGATAAAAAAGCCAAAATCAAGAGCAAGCCGTTCCACTACCGCTCCTCCGACGGCTATGATATTTATGTTGGGAAAAATAATTACCAGAACGATGAACTCACTTTCAAGTTTGCAACCGGAAACGACTGGTGGTTCCATGCAAAAGGAATGCCTGGTTCCCACGTCATCGTAAAATCTAACAATGAAGAATTGCCGGACCGCGTTTTTGAGGAAGCCGGAATGCTTGCCGGATATTACTCCAAGGGACGCGAAGATGAGAAAGTGGAGATTGATTATTTACAGAAAAAAAATGTCAAGAAACCAAACGGGGCCGCGCCGGGATTTGTCGTGTACTACACAAACTACTCCCTGACTATCCATCCGGATATTTCAGGGCTGACGCTGGTTTCGGATTAAAAAATCGCAGGGGTACAACCCCTACGATTTTTTTATTTCCAGAATACCTTTCCTCCGAAATCTTCTGCCATTTTGGTACATCCCTTATAGGAAGCGAGATCATGATACTCATCCGGATTGTGTGCGTCTACGCCGACAATAAATTCATTTCCGTTTTCCACACCAAGTTTCACAAACCTGCGATCTGGATAATTGCACAACTCCCGGAAACCATTCACATTAATTTCAATTGGAATCTGCTCGTCTTTTAATCTGTCTGCAAGCTTTTTCATGTACTTTGTATACAATGCTTCATCTCCGGTGAAGTTTACGATATCCGGGTGTGCCACCATATTAAAATATCCGGTATCCAGTGCATTTGTCAGCAGATCTACATAGCTTTTCAGATGCATTTCATCCGTCCAGTTTTTCCTTACACTGATAAAACTTTCATTTTCATAGAAAAAATGCTGTGCCAGAAGCAGATAATCCATCGGATACTGCCGGATTTTCTCGATTGTCGGCTCGAAGATTCCCGGAAAATATTCCATCTCCAATGCCAGAAAAATCGTGATGTCATCCCGATATTCTTTTTTCAATGCCTCAATGGTTTTTACATAATCTTCCAACTGTGACATTGTCATACGAATCCTTGACACATATCCATTTTTGAATAAATAAGGGGAATGGTCGGAAAAGCCGATCACCTCAAAGCCTTCCTTAATTGCCTCCTCGACATATTCCCGCTCTTCTCCCACTGCATGCTGGCAGCGCACCGTGTGCGAATGAAAATTACATTTTTTGTCTTTATAATCATTCATGTCAAAATCAAAATAACGTTTCATTCTACTTTACTTCCTTCATATTGATTTATCGAATGAGCAGTTTTGCAGTGACATTGTTCAAAATGGCGTGCTATTTTTTCAGGCGGAGCATCTCTGTATAGGCAAGCAAAAATGGTCCGACACCTTTGGCGTCATCTTTGACAACCGGCTCTGACATATAATAATCATAGGTTCCCGGCCGTCTGTTTGCGCCGCCTAAGCCTGCCACGAGACAGATTCCGCCCAGATGGAGGTTTCCATTTTCATCCGTGGAAAGATAGTTATCACAGATTCCATGAAAAGCCTTCTCACCGTATGCGCGATAGCTTTCCGACAAAAATCCAAGACGGACACCTTTTAAAAGTGCATATGCCATAATAGAGCTTCCACTTGTTTCGAGGTAGTTTTTGTCCATACCGCCGAAATTCACGACCTGATACCACATACCGCTCTCATCCTGATATTTTAACATAGCATCCATGAGTTCGACAAATATTTGTTTTAATTTTTCGTAAGATTCTCCTGCAGCCGATGCGTCTGCTTTGTCTAGTGTATCAAGCAGTGCCATGGAAAACCAGCCCAGTGCGCGCAGCCAGAAGTTCTGGCTCAACCCGGTGACTTTATCGCACCAGAACATTGCTCTGGATGAATCATACGCATGATAGTATAATCCGGTCTTTGGATCCCTCATATTTTTTTCAACATTAAAAAATTGCTGGAAAATATCGTCATAATTTTTTTTATCATGAAAACGAGTCTCATATTCCATATAAAACGGCTGACACATATACAGCCCGTCCAGCCAGACCTGATCCGGATAGATATTTTTGTGCCAGAAGTTCCCCTCTTTCGTGCGCGGCATCTGTGCAACCTGACTGTAAACAAGATCAATTGCTTTTCTGTATTTTTCTTTTCCTGTCAGGTCAAAAAGCTCAAACAGTGTTTTTCCCGCATTCACATTATCAATATTTAATTCATTGACATCATACCCCTCAATTGTCCCATCTGCATTCACTTTGCAGTCAATAAAATCATCTGCAAATTTCAGATACTTATCCTCTTTCGTGATCGCATACATTTCCAGAATCGCTTTGATCATACATCCATCAATGTAATTCCATGTGGATTTTAACCCCTGCATGATTTTTTCGATGTTCCAGATGGGACGATCCGGTGTACTTTTTTCCATTAGTTCCTCAATATACTTTTCGATTTGATCCATAGTTCTTCTCCTTTTTTAACCTTCTATATCTAGGCGTTTGCGAAACTCATCTACTCTTCTTTCAATTGTTCAAAATCAACAAAAACATTCAAGACACGCTCTCGCTATGTGTCACTCGCAACGGTACTAAGAAGCCAGGTACAACTTACAGTTGTACCTGCCTTCTAAGAACCGGCGGTTCCCCAATGTCTTTCATGTCTTTTGTTAATTTTTCACAATTCAATTTAGGTTCTCATGAGTTTCGCAGTTATCTTATTTTAAACATAAAAATGCCCCGAGGTTTCCGCGCTTACCATGGCTTGCGCGGTGGGAAAAAAGTAAATCAGGATTGCAGCACGTGCAAATGTCCGTGATTTCTAAATGTTCCGGCAGGACACCTGCATCAAGCAGTACAATTTCGTTTGCCTTCCAGAGATCGAGCTGATATTTTCCATTTTCTTTTGCAAGAAGGATTTCACGCTCATGCCCTGCAAATGCCTGCTCAAACTCCACCGCAACATCCCCGCTCACCTCGTAGCAGTCCTGACAGATGGACGGTCCGATCGCACAGCGCAGTTCCTCCGGTCTGCTTCCATATTCCCTCTGCATCGCCTCGATAGTCGCTTTTCCCATGCGGTTTACTGTTCCACGCCATCCGGAATGACTTAACCCGATGGCTCGGTGCACCGGATCGACAAAATACAATGGAACACAGTCCGCATAGAACGTTGATAACACTAAGCCCGGCACATCTGTGATCAGTCCATCTATATCATGAAACTCCCGTTCTCTCGTAAGTCCATTTCCTGCATCCTCCGCCGTCACTTTTCTTACATTTGTCGTATGTGTCTGATCCGTAAAAACAAATTTATCATAATCCACATCAAGCGCTGATGCAAGTCTTCTGTAATTTTCCCGGACTGCCTCCTCTTCATCTCCTCTTGTAAAACTCAGATTCATGGTGGAAAAAATACCCTCACTCACGCCGCCAAGTCTTGTGGTAAAACCTTCTTTTACGATTCCTGTTTTCTCCAATAACGGAAAATGTAAAAGCGGCACTTCCACGCCAGCCCCAGGATGATGTATCACCTCTGCCGGCACTCCTGTATTGTTTTTCCGCTTCCAGCTTTTATGTTCCATATCACTTACAATTCTCCTGATTTTGTCCTGTGAAAAAGAAGCCCTATAAAAATGCATTCTTTCACCCTCTCAGAACCCCTGATAGTCAAATGCATTCTGAATGACTTTTATCTGCTCTCCCAAAACTGCCGCCACATCAAACCTGCAAGGTGTAAATGTTCCATAACCATGTGTCAGGCAGTAGTACGAAGCCACTTTTGAAATCGTTCTCTGCTTTGCAGAAGTCACCGCTTCAAATGGATTTCCCACTGTGTTGTCCGCACGGTATTTCACTTCCACAAACACAAGATATCCGCCCTGTCTTGCCACGATATCGATCTCTCCCATGCGGCATCTGTAATTATATTCTAAAATCTCATACCCCTGCTGTTCCAAATACGCACCTGCCAGTTTTTCATAGGCAGTTCCCACACTTCTCTTATTGATAAAACCCTCTTTTCTACAGCAGCATCCTTTTTCTGTGCCTGCTGTCCCTCATTCTATTCACTTCCTGCAGCACACTATTTGATTATGCCATTCATCTGCTGCAATTTCACTTCATTTATGATAACATATCTGCCTGCTGCAATTTTGCCTTCATCTTATCCATATCATCCACAAACACAAGGATCTCAGCGACTACTTCATAAAGTTCCGGTGGAATCGCATCCCCGATCTCTAATTTCGACAGCGTCTCCGCCAGCTTATTATCTTTATAGAAAGGGACATCATTTTCTTTTGCCTTTGCGATGATCTTTTCTGCCACTTCGCCCCTGCCACTGGCAAGGATCTTCGGTGCTTTATCTCCCGGCTCATATGCTACTGCTACCGCTGTTTTTACCTTTTTCTTTTCATTATCCCATGCCATATCCGCTCACCACCTCTGTTTTGTATCTGATATACTAGGCTCTCACATCAAACGAATACCGATGCAGTGTTCCCGTCTGTGGCATATCTTTCCGCAGGAAATCATCCCCAAAGCTGACCTTCTTTTCTTCCTTTGTCATCGTTATGGTACACTGATAACCTTTGTCTTTCAGCTTTTGTTCCAGAATGGGCAGATACTTTTCCACAAGATCATAGGACGCATCGTCAGCCATATAAAAATTTGTTTTGACATTCCGATGCTGCATTTTCACTGAGACATCGGTAGAACCAAGGTGTTCCAGATCCAGATGTAAAAAAGCACTCAGCTCCGCATCCGGATCTCTCAGATTCTTTTTATTCGTGTATACATAAAGTTCTCCGTTTGCATTCTGACCGGACATCTTCAATGGCACCTGTACATATGTATATGCCTGATTGAGCTGATTCATAAATTCAATATTACCGCGCACCTCTGCCGCAGTTTCCGGAAATCTGGTTTTCGTAACGCCTGCCTCTTTCAGCGCATCTTCCACCTGTCTCATCTGCTGCTCTAATTTTTCGTAAAGCTGGCTGATCTTTTTCTCCTGTTTCAACGCTTCCGGCTGTATCAGCCACTGCTGTTCCATCACATTCCGAAGCAGACTTTTATATGCATCACTTCCGAATAATTTTTGGATACTCTGCGATGCCATTCCATTGTTTTCAGATAAAAGCTGTGATACTGTGCGCAGAAAATCAGAGACGGTCAGATTTTTGTCCAATGCCGTTTTGCCGTCCGCAGCTTTCCATGCAGCGTCCTCTGTCATCAGATTCTGTGCTACGCTTTCATCCTCCAACGTGTCGATAAAAATATCCTGCTCCATCGCTTCCGGGAAAAGTTTTGTACTTTCTACCAGTGAAGGAATATTCTGCAATAACCTTCCGAGACTTGAAAACTGCTGATCTGATAAAACCTCACCAATTGCCTGACCACCTGTTCCTTCCTGTATGGCTTGTCCTGCTGTTGTGGTCTGCTCTCCGTTTACAGTCTGTTCCTCTGCGCCTAGCCGTCCGTCAGTCAAAATCTGTCCTTCCGACGTCGTCTGTCCTTCTGCCGTTGTCTGTCCACCGGTCAAAATCTGTCCTTCTGCCGTTATCTGTCCGCCAGTCACAATCTGCCCTTCTGGCGTTGTCTGTCCACCGGTTTCTATCTGCCCCTCTGTATTGACCGGTGCTCCGGTTGCAGTCTGCTCTGGAAGAAGGATTGAGAGAATCTTATGATTCATCTGTACCGCCTGATTCGGTGTCAAATCGCTTGAGCCCGCAAGATCAGCCAGTTCGTTCATCGCCTGATCCATCTCCTGTAAAATGGCATGCTCATCCGTCATGTAATTTTCAAACTGCGCTGCCATCTCCGGCGAAACCGAGATTCCAAGCTTTGTCATGTTTACAACTGTAGTAATATCTACACCGGGATTCATATTCGCGATTCTTGCCATATTTAAAAGGCTTTGCTTATCAATTGGCATCTGCTCTTTCATCATGGCATCGACCATTGCAAGATTCCGCTCCGTCACAGGTACGGTTCCTTCCGTCAGTGCATTGGTAAGAATTGGATTTCCTCCACTGCCAGCGCCTGTGTATGGTTTGATTTCAATGGTCGCACCGTCATTGCTTTTTACCTGAAAAAACATCGGCGTTCCCTGCGAAAGCGGCACTTTTCCAGACAATCTTGCTGTGATCGTCTGTCCATCGCTAAGTGCCAGAGTCACTTTTCCGTTCTTCACAGAACTGACGGTTCCCTCAAAAACACTTCCAGAAGACAATTCTTCCAGTGTAGATACTACTTTCTGCATACCGGAAGCTGCCTTCAACTCTTCTGTTCCGCTTGAAATATTTCTGTTGTATTGTCCTAACATATCGGATATGTGCATGGTTTCGCCTCACTTGATACAAACTTCCTCTATAGTAAAATTTTTCCTGCGATCAGAAGCAATTTCTAATACGGTAGTCCATATCCCTTAAACAAAATTTTTGATAAAGCTGGCACGATGTATCGGAGATGGTCCAACTTCCTGCAATGCCTTGATATGTTCCGCCGAACCATAGCCTTTATTGGATGCGAATCCATACTGTGGCAGAATCTTGTCATACTCTACCATCAGGCGGTCCCTTGTAACCTTCGCAACAATGCTCGCTGCCCCAATGGAAATACTTTTTGCATCTCCTTTGATAATTGGCACCTGTCTGATGGAAACTCCGGGAATCGTGACCGCATCATTTAATAATATATCGGGTTTTACGCTTAATTTGCTTATAGCCTCACGCATTGCCTCATAAGTTGCCTGCAAAATATTGATTTCATCAATCCTCTGTGAGCTTGCCATTCCAATACCTACCGCAACTGCCTTTTCCATGATCACATCATACAATTCTTCCCGCTTTGCAGCAGAAAGCTTCTTAGAATCGTTGATATACAAAATATCGCAGTCTTTTGGCAAAATAACTGCGCCAGCTACCACCGGACCGGCAAGCGGTCCTCTTCCGACTTCGTCAATACCGCAGATATAGCCATAATCTGCATATTCCCGCTCATATTTTTTCAGATTTTCAATGCGCAGCTTCTCTGCCTCTAATTTTTCAAACCGTTTCTTTGCCTGCTCTACGATTTTCACAACACCGGAACGCTCGTCTTTTTCATATGTTTCTATAAAAGAAGGCAGTTTCTCATCGTCCACTGCCTTAAGTTCTTCTTTGATCTCACCGATTTTTTTCTCTGCCATTCTGTCCACTTATCCTTTGTCAACTTTTGACGCTTTCTGTATAAAATAGGTTCATCACCGGCTTTATTCAGCCTGCACCTGTGGCCGCTCCAAAGTAATCTTTCCAAGCTTTCCGCCTCGGAATTCATCAATCAGAAGTGCCGCCGCCTTGCTGTAATCTAATTCGTTTCCTCTGGAAATACATTTGCGGTTCTCTGCGATCTGCTCTAAAATCTTCACCGGAGTTTGTGTCTCATCTACACCATAGCGGTCTGTTAAAATTCCGGCATAATCTCTTGCCAGAACTTTGATCAGCTCCAGTGACAATTCATCAATATTCAAAATTTCATCTTTGATTGCCCCGATCAGTGCAAGACGCAGTCCAACCATCTGATCTTCAAATTTCGGCCACAAAATTCCCGGTGTATCCAGTAATTCCAGATTTTTGTTCAGTCTGATCCACTGTTTTCCTTTTGTCACACCCGGTTTATTTCCAGTTTTGGCACATGCCTTTCCCGCATAGGAATTGATAAACGTCGATTTTCCAACATTTGGAATTCCGACTACCATCGCACGGACAGGACGATTTAAGATTCCTCTTCTTCTGTCACGCTCAATCTTTTCCTTACAGGCTTCCACTACTACATTTGTAACTGTTTTCATGCCTGTCTTGGTTCTCGCATCCAGACCGACAACATAGTAGCCCATCTTTTTAAAATAGGCTGCCCATTCTTTGTTCTGATTCTCATCTGACAAATCTGATTTGTTCATGATGATCAGTCGCGCTTTATTTTTTCCCAACTCATCAATATCCGGGTTCCGACTGCTTAATGGAATTCTCGCATCCACAAGCTCGATCACCAGATCAATTAATTTTATGTCTTCCTGCATCTGACGTTTTGCTTTCGTCATATGTCCCGGATACCACTGAAACTGCATACTTTTTCCTCACTTTTCTTATATAAATCCAAATTTTTTCCACGGAGATACACGGAACCATGCTTTTCCAATAATGTAATCTTTTTTCACATTTCCAATATTGGCATAGCGGCTGTCCTCACTGTTATTGCGGTTATCTCCCAGTACAAAGTACTCATTTTCCCCCAGTGTCAGTTCACCTGCTGCCAGACCTGCCGTTAAAATGTCATCTTCCGAAACGTCATCTTCCAGCACACTGCCATTAATATATACTTTTCCGTCGTGAATCTGAATCGTTTCACCCGGCAGACCGATAACACGCTTTACATAAATCTTTGAAGTTTTTACACCATTCGGATGAAAGGCGATAATACTGTACCTTTTCGGTCCATGAAAGGAATATGCAATCCGGTTAAGCAACACAGTATCTTCATTTTCTATCGCCGGCTGCATGGAATTTCCTGAAATCGTTGTACGGTCACATAAAAACAGGGTAAGCGTATATGCCAGTAGAATCACAATCAGAAGGTCCGCAATCCACTTACACACTGTCAGTAATTTTGTATTTTCCTGATATCTTCTCTGAAATGAAATCATATGTACCTCACAATTTTTTATAAAATAAAAGGACAGACACAATTACCGTGTCTGTCCATATAAGCCGTTGAAGAATTAACGAACCAATTCTTTTACCTTAGCAGCCTTACCTGTTCTCTGACGTAAGTAATTGAGTTTTGCACGTCTTACTTTACCGCGTCTTACAACATCAACCTTTTCTACGATTGGAGAATGTAATGGCCATGTCTTTTCTACGCCTACGCCGTTAGAAATCTTTCTAACTGTGAATGTAGAACGAACGCCTGTACCCTGCTTCTTTAATACAGTACCTTCGAATACCTGGATTCTTTCACGGTTACCTTCCTTAATCTTAGCAGATACTCTTACTGTATCACCTACGTTAAATGCAGGTACTTCTGCCTTCATCTGTGCTTCTTCAATGTTCTTAATAATTTCGTTCATGTGTGACCTCCTTA
>OKRS01002458.1_pt1 | contig 10583 bp, 20 predicted proteins | sample 1601191 | NCBI WGS metagenome assembly OKRS01 (sample SAMEA3541509, study PRJEB24748) | human gut metagenome | biome: human gut; feature: human-associated habitat; material: faeces | place: China | collected 2012 | reverse complement strand
GCAACAAAATGGATAAAACCATTGTTATTGCTTCTAAGTTCAAGGAGATGCACCCTATTTATGGTAAATTTGTACAGAAGACAAAGAAATACCATGCACACGACGAGAACAACGAGGCCAATCTTGGCGATACAGTTCTCATCATGGAGACCCGTCCTTTGAGCAAAACAAAGCGATGGAGATTAGTTCAAATAATTGAAAAAGCTAAGTAATTATGATACAAGCAGAATCAAGACTTACAGTATGTGATAACAGCGGTGCTCGCGAGGCACTCTGTATCCGCGTGCTCGGCGGTACTGGCCGTCGCTATGCAAGTGTTGGTGACGTGATTGTCGTTGCTGTCAAGAACGTCATTCCTTCAAGTGATTTGAAAAAGGGTGCAGTATCTAAGGCTTTAATCGTTCGCACAAAGAAAGAGATTCGTCGCGCTGATGGTTCTTATATCCGTTTCGACGACAATGCTTGCGTGCTGCTCAACAACGCCGGTGAACTTCGCGGCAGCCGTATCTTCGGCCCTGTTGCTCGTGAGCTCCGCGCTGTGAATATGAAAGTCGTTTCTTTGGCTCCTGAGGTTCTTTAATTTATAAAACGTATTTACAAATGAGCAAGTTACATATCAAGAAAGACGATACTGTTATTGTTCTCGCCGGTGAGGATAAGGGCAAGACAGGTAAGGTGCTGAAAGTGCTGGTTGAGAAGAACCGCGCTATCGTTGAGGGCGTCAACATCGTCTCTAAGAGCGCTAAGCCATCTGCTAAGAACCCTCAGGGTGGTATCGTTAAGATGGAGGCTCCGATTCATATCTCTAACCTGAGTCTGATCGATCCCAAGAGCGGCAAGGCTACTCGCGTTGCTGTCAAGAAGACTGACGACGGTAAGAAAGTTCGTATTGCTAAAAAGTCTGGGGAGGAAATTAAGTAATGGATACAGCACAGTTGAAGAAATATTATGCTGAGAGCATCGCTCCAGCCCTGCAGAAGCAGTTCAATTATAGCTCTGCCATGCAGATTCCTACTCTGAAGAAGATTGTCATCAACATGGGTCTCGGTGACGCAACACAGGATAAGAAGATCATTGATGTTGCCATCAACGAGATTTCTACCATCGCTGGTCAGAAGGCTGTCGCTACCTTCTCAAAGAAGGATATCGCCAACTTCAAGCTTCGTAAGAAGATGCCCATCGGTGTTATGGTGACTCTGCGTCGTGAGCGCATGTATGAGTTCCTTGAGAAGCTCGTTCGCGTAGCTCTTCCCCGTATCCGTGACTTCAAGGGTATCGAGAGCAAGTTTGACGGACGTGGCAACTACACTCTGGGTATTCAGGAGCAGATCATCTTCCCTGAGATCAACATCGACCAGATCGACCGCATCCAGGGTATGAACATCACCTTCGTTACATCGGCTCAGACTGATGAAGAGGGTTTCGCACTGCTTAAGGCTTTCGGCCTTCCTTTCAAAAACGGTAAAAACGACTAAGAAATATGGCAAAAGAATCAATGAAGGCTCGCGAGGTGAAGCGTGCTAAGCTCGTCGCTCGCTACGCTGAAAAGCGCGCAGCTCTTAAAAAGATTATCGCTACTTCTGAAGATCCCGCTGAGGCTTACGAGGCTGCTCGTAAGCTTCAGGCTATCCCCAAGAACGCCAACCCCATTCGTCTCCACAACAGATGCATGATTACCGGACGTCCTAAAGGCTATATCCGCCAGTTCGGTATCTCACGTATCCAGTTCCGCGAGATGGCTTCGGCTGGTCTTATTCCTGGTGTGAAGAAGGCAAGCTGGTAATCGGCGAGGAAAGAAAAGAGTTTTTAATATTGTCGGGGTAGTCCCGATTAATTAAATTTTTTATATTTTATGACAGATCCAATAGCAGATTATCTGACAAGACTCAGAAACGCAATTATGGCTCATCACCGTGTTGTTGAAGTTCCTGCGTCTAATTTGAAGAAGGAAATCACAAAGATCCTCTTCGAGAAAGGTTACATTCTTAACTACAAGTTCGTTGAGGATGGACCTCAGGGAAGCATCAAGGTTGCCTTGAAGTACAACCCTGCAACCAAAGAGAACGCCATCAAGGCACTGAAGCGTGTTTCTACTCCCGGTTTGCGTAAGTACACCGGCTACAAGGAAATGCCGAGAGTTATTAACGGACTGGGTATCGCTATCTTATCTACGTCTAAAGGTGTAATGACTGACAAAGAGGCTTCTGCGCTGAAGATCGGCGGTGAGGTGCTTTGCTACGTTTATTAATTGGAGGATTTGAAATGTCAAGAATAGGTAAATTGCCAATTGCTATCCCCGCTAATGTAACAGTTGAGTACAAGGATGGCGTCGTTTCAGTAAAAGGTCCTAAGGGCGAACTTTCTCAGAAGGTTGATTCTTCAATTAAGGTTAACATTGCTGACGGTCACATCACTTTCGAGGTTGATGAGCAGTCACCCGTTAACTACAAGCAGAAGCAGGCATTCCACGGTCTTTACCGTTCACTCGTTAACAACATGGTTGTTGGCGTGAGCGAGGGCTACAAGAAGGTGCTGGAGCTTGTAGGTGTAGGTTACCGTGTTTCTAACCAGGGCAACATCATCGAGTTTGCTCTCGGTTACACTCACCCCATCTTTATCGAGCTTCCCAAGGAGGTTAAGGTAGAGTCGAAGAGTGAGAGAAACCAGAACCCTATCCTCATGCTTGAGTCTTGCGATAAGCAGTTGCTTGGTCTCATATGTGCAAAAATTCGTTCTTTCCGCAAGCCTGAACCTTATAAGGGTAAGGGTATCCTGTTCAAGGGCGAGGTCATCCGCAGAAAGTCTGGTAAGACAGCTGCTGCTAAGTAAAATTTTAATTGATTTACGATTATGACAACAAAGAAAGTAGAAAGACGAATCAAGATTAAATATAGAGTTCGTAAGCGCGTGAATGGCACCGCAGAGCGTCCCCGCCTGTCTGTCTTCCGCAGCAACAAGCAGATTTACGCTCAGGTTATTAACGATCAGACTGGCACTACTCTTGCAGCTGCCTCTTCTCTCGGACTTGAGGCTATGCCTAAGATTCAGCAGGCAGCCAAGGTTGGCGAGCTTGTAGCCGCTAAGGCTATTGAGGCTGGCGTTTCTACCGTGGTATTCGACCGTAATGGTTATCTCTACCACGGACGTGTTAAGGAGTTGGCTGACGCTGCTCGTAAGGGTGGTCTTAAATTTTAATCGTTATGGCAATGAACAAAGTAAAAGTATATAGTGACGTTGAGTTGAAAGACCGTCTGGTAGCAATCAATCGTGTTACTAAAGTGACCAAGGGTGGTCGCACTTTCACATTTGCTGCTATCGTTGTAGTTGGTGACGGCAAAGGCGTTATCGGTTACGGACTGGGTAAGGCTGGCGAAGTTACCGCTGCCATTGCCAAGGGTGTAGAGGCTGCAAAGAAGAACCTCGTAAAGGTTGCTGTGCTCAAGGGCACACTTCCCCACGAGGTAGAGGCTCGCTTCAGCGGTGCTCAGGTTTTCATGAAGCCGGCAGCTGCCGGTACCGGTCTTGTGGCTGGTGGCGCTATGCGTGCTGTTCTTGAGAGCGCTGGTGTTAAGGACGTGCTTGCTAAGTCGAAGGGTTCTTCTAACCCCCACAACCTGGTGAAGGCTACCATCCTTGCTCTGAGCGAGCTCCGTGATGCCTACACTGTTGCTGGCACACGCGGTATCAGTATGGACAAAGTATTTAATGGATAAGGAGATTTAGCAATGGCAACAATAAAGATCAAACAGATTAAGAGCAAAATTGGTGCGCCGAAAGACCAGAAGTCTACTCTTCAGGCCTTGGGTCTCCACAAGATTTCTCAAGTTGTTGAGGTTGAGGATACTCCCAGTGCACGTGGTATGATCCGCAAGGTTCATCATCTTGTTACTGTAGTTGAATAATTAACATTTTAAATTAAGGAACAAGTATGAAATTACATAATTTGAAACCTGCAGCTGGCTCAACGCACTCACGTCGTCGTATTGGTCGCGGTCCTGGTTCAGGACTCGGCGGAACTTCTACCCGTGGACATAAGGGTGCTAAGGCTCGCTCTGGTTATAAGAGAAAGATCGGTTTTGAAGGTGGTCAGATGCCTTTGCAGCGTCGTGTTCCTAAGGCTGGTTTCAAGAACATCAACCATAAGGAATATTATGCTGTAAACCTCTCAACTCTTCAGAAGTTGGCTGAAAGCAAGAATCTCACCAAGATCGGAATCGAGGAGCTGAAGGCAGCTGGTATCTGCAGCGGCAAGGAGCTCGTTAAGGTTCTCGGCAACGGTGAGCTGACCATAAAGGTAGACGTTGAAGCCAACGCTTTCTCTAAGACTGCCGAAGAAGCTATCAAGGCAGTAGGTGGTAACGCAACAACAATCTAAGTAGATGAAAAAGTATATTGAGATAATAAGGAACTGTTGGAAGATAGAGGATTTGCGTCAGCGTCTCCTCATCACCCTTCTCTTTACGGCTATATATCGTTTCGGTTCTTTCGTGGTTCTTCCTGGAATTGACCCGAACAAATTGGCCCAGCTCCAGTCGCAAACGTCAGGTGGCCTTATGTCGCTGCTTGACATGTTCTCAGGTGGTGCATTCTCCAATGCTTCCATTTTCGCGCTTGGAATCATGCCTTATATCTCAGCATCTATTGTAATGCAGCTTCTCGCTGTTGCTGTACCTTATTTCCAGAAGATGCAGCGTGAAGGTGAGAGTGGCCGTAAGAAAATACAGTGGTATACTAGAGCCTTGACAGTGGCCATTTTGGTCTTCCAGGCTCCAAGTTACCTTCTGAACCTGAAAATGCAAGCAGCTAATGCGCTTGCAACAGGTATCAGTTGGACTGTATTTATGTTTCCTGCCACTATCATCTTGGCAGCAGGAAGTATGTTTATCCTTTGGTTAGGTGAGCGTATTACTGATAAGGGTGTTGGTAATGGTATCTCATTGATCATTATGATTGGTATCATCGCAAGATTGCCACAGGCTTTTGTACAGGAGGTTTCCTCTCGTCTGACAGCCATTTCTAGTGGTGGTATCATTATGTTTATCGTAGAGATCCTGATACTTTATGCTGTTGTTTGTGCTTCTATCCTTTTGGTACAGGGCACTCGCAAGGTTCCTGTTCAGTATGCCAAGCGTTTGGTAGGCAATAAGCAATATGGTGGTGCACGCCAGTACATCCCATTGAAGTTGTTTGCTGCCAACGTAATGCCTATCATCTTTGCTCAGGCTTTGATGTTCATTCCTTTGGCCGTTGTTCGCTATCAGTCTGAAAATGCCAGCAGTGTAGTACAGCAGTTGATGGATAATCGCAGTTTGTTGTATAATGTCATTTATGTATTTTTGGTTATTGCCTTTACATATTTCTATACAGCGATTACATTGAATCCTACTCAGATGGCAGAGGATATGAAACGTAACAATGGTTTCATTCCAGGTGTAAAGCCAGGAAAGGATACAGCTGAGTACATTGATACCGTCATGTCTCGTATTACTTTCCCAGGTTCTTTGTTTATAGCATTCATTGCTATTATGCCTGCTCTTGCAGGACTTCTCGATGTGCAGCAAGCCTTCTCTCAATTCTTTGGAGGTACATCTCTTCTGATTTTGGTAGGTGTTGTTATCGATACACTTCAGCAGATCGAAAGTCATTTGCTCATGCGCCACTATGATGGTTTGCTCAATTCGGGCCATACTCGTCAGGGCGGAGTAGCAGCATATTAATCTTTATCTTTTAGAATGCATATATTTCTAAAGACAGAAGATGAAATCAACCTGATGCGCAAGGCCAACCAACTTGTTGGTTTGACTTTAGCAGAATTAGGTAAACATATAAAACCAGGTGTAACGACTCTCCAATTGGATAGGATTGCGGAGGAATTTATCCGAGATCATGGTGCGGTTCCTACGTTTAAGAATTTCCCTAATCCATTTGGAGAGCCTTTTCCCGCTAATATATGTACATCTATTAATGATGTAGTTGTACACGGAATTCCGAGTGAAGACGACGTATTAAGAGAGGGAGATATCATCTCTATAGATTGTGGTACTTTGCTTGATGGATTCAACGGAGACAGTTGTTATACCTTTTGTGTTGGCGAAGTCCATCCAGAAGTGAAGCAACTTCTTTCAGTAACTAAACAGTCTTTATATTTAGGTATAGAGAATGCTGTAGCAGGAAATCATGTTGGAGATATAGGTTTTTCCATACAGAGCTATTGTGAGTCTCACGGTTATGGCGTTGTACGCGAATTGGTGGGACACGGCATAGGTAAAGCCATGCATGAAGATCCTCCCGTCCCTAATTTTGGCAGACGCGGTAATGGAGTGATGCTTAAAGAAGGTATGTGCATCGCTATTGAACCTATGATAACGATGGGAAATAGAAAGATTGGACTTCTTCCAGACAAATGGGGAATTGCTACTGTTGACCATCAACCGGCTGCTCATTTTGAGCATACGATAGTTGTAAGAAAAGGTAAGGCTGAAATTTTATCTTCATTTCAAGAAGTAGAACATTTAGAAGGACAAAATATTTAATTATGGCAAAACAGGCTGCTATAGAGCAAGATGGAACAATTGTAGAGGCTTTATCCAATGCTATGTTCCGCGTTGAGTTGGAGAATGGTGTAGATATTACTGCCCATATTTCCGGTAAAATGAGAATGCATTACATAAAGATCTTACCTGGCGACAAGGTAAAAGTGGAAATGAGTCCATACGACTTGACAAAAGGTAGAATAGTATTTAGATACAAATAATAATCATAAGGTATGAAGACAAGAGCATCTTTGAAGAAGCGTTCAGCTGACTGTAAGATTGTACGTCGTAAGGGTCGTCTGTTCGTTATTAACAAGAAAAACCCTAAGATGAAGTTACGTCAGGGTTAATGTTAAAGTTTTGTAAAAGTATGGTAGTTTCAAAAAAATGTCGTACTTTTGCACCGCTTTTAACGAAAGGTATTAATTTTTAATTATTTAATTAACAAATGGCAATAAGAATTGTTGGAGTAGATTTGCCCCAGAATAAGCGTGGCGAAATCGCATTGACCTATATCTATGGTATCGGTCGAAGTAGTTCAGCAAAGATATTGGATAAAGCTGGTGTAAGCCGTGACCTGAAGGTTAACGAGTGGTCTGATGACCAGGCAGCCAAGATCCGTGAAATTATCGGCGCTGAGTTTAAGGTAGAAGGTGATCTCCGTTCTGAGATCCAGATGAACATTAAGCGTTTGATGGATATCGGTTGCTACCGTGGTGTTAGACATCGTAATGGTCTTCCTGTTCGTGGCCAGAGCACTAAGAATAATGCTCGTACCCGTAAGGGAAAGAAGAAGACTGTTGCTAATAAGAAGAAAGCTACTAAGTAATTAGGAGGAAATTAAGTATGGCAAAGAAAACAGCAGCATCTAAGAAAAGAAATGTAAGAGTTGACGCTCTCGGACAGTTGCATGTTCACAGCTCGTTCAACAACATCATTGTATCGCTCGCCAACAGCGAGGGTCAGGTTATCTCTTGGTCTTCAGCTGGTAAGATGGGCTTCCGCGGTTCTAAGAAGAACACTCCTTATGCAGCTCAGATGGCAGCAGAGGATTGTGCAAAGGTAGCTTTTGATCTCGGCTTGCGTAAGGTTAAGGCATATGTTAAGGGTCCAGGTAACGGACGTGAGAGCGCTATCCGTGCTATCCACGGAGCAGGCATCGAGGTTACTGAGATCATTGACGTAACTCCATTGCCACACAACGGTTGCCGTCCTCCTAAGCGTCGTCGTGTATAATAACCATTAGATACAATTGATTAAATAGAATTTATTATTATGGCAAGATATATAGGTCCAAAATCTAAAATTGCACGCCGTTTTGGTGAGCCAATCTTCGGCGCAGATAAGGTACTTGCAAAGCGTAACTTTCCTCCTGGCCAGCACGGTAACAACCGTCGTCGTAAGGTATCTGAGTATGGTGCTCAGCTTGCTGAGAAGCAGAAGGCTAAGTATACATACGGTGTTCTCGAGCGTCAGTTCCGTAACATGTTCGAGCATGCAGCTAAGGCTGAGGGTATCACCGGTGAGGTTCTTCTTCAGAATCTCGAGTGCCGTCTTGACAACGTAGTATATCGTCTTGGTTTGGCTCCTACACGTGCAGCTGCTCGTCAGTTGGTAGGTCACAAGCATATCGTTGTTGACGGTCAGGTAGTAAATATTCCTTCTTTCGCTGTTAAGCCAGGTATGGTTATCGCAGTTCGTGAGAAGTCTAAGTCTCTCGAGGTTATCGAGGCTGCACTTGCAGGTTTCAACCACAGCAAGTATCCTTGGATTGAGTGGGACGAGAATACCAAGAGCGGTAAGTTCTTGCACAAGCCAGAGCGTGCCGACATTCCTGAGAACATCAAGGAGCAGTTAATCGTTGAGTTGTATTCTAAACAATAAATCATTAAGTTAATGGCGATATTAGCATTTCAAAAACCCGATAAAGTTGTGATGCTTGAGGCAGATGACAAGTTCGGCAAGTTCGAATTCCGTCCTCTTGAGCCTGGCTTCGGTGTTACCATTGGTAATGCCTTGCGCCGCATACTTCTTTCATCGCTCGAAGGCTATGCTATCAATACCATCCGTATTAGTGGTGTTGAGCATGAGTTCTCTTCGGTGCCTGGTGTAAAGGAGGATGTCACAAACATCATCTTGAATCTCAAACAAGTGCGATTCAAGCAAGTAGTAGAAGAATTCGAGAACGAGAAAGTAACTATCTCCGTAGAGAATTCCACCGAATTCAAAGCAGGTGATATTAATAAGTATCTGACTGGATTTGAAGTGTTAAACCCTGATTTGGTGATTTGTCATTTAGATGCCAAGGCTTCAATGCAGATTGATCTTACTATCAACAAGGGTCGTGGATACGTACCTGCTGATGAAAACCGTGAGTTCTGCACTGACGTCAATGTACTCCCAATCGATTCAATTTACACCCCAATCCGTAACGTTAAATACGCTGTTGAGCCATATCGTGTAGAGCAGAAGACTGACTACGATAAGCTCGTACTCGAAGTAACAACGGATGGTTCCATCCACCCAAAGGATGCCTTGAAAGAGGCTGCGAAGATACTTATCCATCACTTCATGTTGTTCTCTGATGAAAAGATTACTATCGAGAATCAGGATGAGGAGACAAACCAGGAGTTTGATGAGGAAGTACTTCACATGCGTCAACTCCTCAAGACTAAGCTTGTTGACATGAACCTCAGTGTTCGTGCTCTTAACTGCTTGAAGGCTGCCGATGTTGAAACACTTGGCGACCTCGTACAGTTCAACAAGACTGACCTCTTGAAGTTCCGCAACTTTGGTAAGAAATCGCTCTCAGAGCTTGATGATTTGCTCGAGGGTCTGAATCTGTCGTTTGGAACCGACATTTCAAAGTATAAACTGGACAAGGAGTAAACCCACTACGGGTGAGCTAACCAGCCCATAAACAAATTTAAAAAAATGAGACACAATAAGAAATTCAACCATTTGAGTCGTACTGCTGACCATCGTCAGGCCATGCTTGCTAACTTGGCTATCTCTTTGATCATGCACAAAAGAATCACTACGACTCTTGCTAAGGCTAAGGCTCTTAAGACATACGTAGAGCCTCTCATCACACGTTGCAAGAACGACAGCACTAACTCTCGTCGTGTTGTTTTCAGCTATCTCCAGAACAAGGAAGCTATCAAGGAACTCTTTGGTATCGTAGCTGAGAAGGTAGGCGATCGTCCAGGTGGATACACACGTATCATCAAGCTTGGTAATCGTCTTGGTGACGGTGCTGCAGTTGCTTTCATCGAGCTTGTTGACTTCGATGAGAACATGGCAAAGGCTCCTAAGGCAGAGAAGAAGACTCGTCGTAGCCGTCGTTCTACAAAGAAGGCTGACGCTGTTGAAGCACCAGCTACAGAGGCTATAGAAGCTCCAGCTGAGGAAGCTAAGGCTGAATAACAATATTTGTATAATATTGCCTTATTATATCCCGCCCTCGACCATTTATTTGGTCGAGGGCTTTTTTATATATCTTTTTTTACTTTATATTTGTTTGTTACGTTGGAATTTATTACTTTTGTTTTATAATTTGAAAAGTACTCTATTATCTAATAACAACAAAATACTAATATAATTATGAAAAAAACAAACTTCTACTATTGCTTGAGCAAGTTATTGCTCTTATTTGCACTTCTCTTTATTTTTTCATTTGGTGCAAAGGCAAACGATGTGTATTATGAGCAATGTTCTTCCTTGAGCGATATTGTTGCCGGTCAAACTTACCTTATTGTTATTAGTGATGGCAAATCGCATTATGCACTCAGAGCTAATGCCAATAATGGCAGTGCTATAACCATGGAGTCTGATAAAAAGATTAAGAATCCTGATGCATCCTTTATCTGGACTACATCTGCCGGATCTTCTTCAAACACCTTCTACTTTTCGAATGGTAAAAATTATATATATAATGATAATACTACAGCTTTGACTTGTAATTCTACTAAAAAGTCTATTTGTTATATATCAAAACACTACTGTCCAATAAAAAAGGGCAATTCGATCTTTGAAATAGTTGAATTATAG
>OKRS01002457.1_pt1 | contig 10584 bp, 10 predicted proteins | sample 1601191 | NCBI WGS metagenome assembly OKRS01 (sample SAMEA3541509, study PRJEB24748) | human gut metagenome | biome: human gut; feature: human-associated habitat; material: faeces | place: China | collected 2012 | reverse complement strand
ACGCCATGAAGACCGCCGCCGGCAACACCGCCGGTGCCATGACCGGCTTTATGGGTATGGGCATGGCAGCCGGTGCCAACGGCATGAACGCCCAGAACCTGTTCGCCATGGGGCAGCAGCCCGCAGCACCCCAGCAGCAGACTTCTGCCGCCGATAGCTGGAAGTGCAGCTGCGGCGCTACCGTTACCGGCAAGTTCTGCCCGGAATGCGGCAGCAAAAAGCCGGAGCCGAAGCCCGCTGCTGACAGCTGGACTTGCAGCTGCGGTGCCACCGTCACCGGCAAATTCTGCCCGGAGTGCGGCAAGCCCCGCCCGGCAGCAGCAGAGGGCTGGACTTGCAGCTGCGGCGCGGTGAACAAGGGCAAGTTCTGCTCCGAGTGCGGCAAACCCAAGCCCGCCGGTACGCCCAAATATAAGTGCGACAAATGCGGCTGGGAGCCGGCAGACCCCGCTCACCCGCCCAAGTTCTGCCCGGAGTGCGGCGACCCCTTTGACGACAGCGACCAGACCTGATCTGACAAATACAGAGCAATGAAAGGAGCATACCATGATGGGATTCTTTTCCAACCTGTTCGCAAAACAGAACTGTGCCGTCTGCGGCAAGGAGTGCGGTACCCTGCACCGCTCCAAGCTGCGGGACGGACAGTTCCTCTGCGATGACTGCGGCAACAAGTGCTCCAAATATATCCGGCTCAGCGAGCTGACGCTGGACGAGGCCAAGGAGCACATGGAGTATATGGCCCGGATGAAGCGGGTATTCGACGAGGTGTTCGACAAGACCGAGTTCCGGGTCAACGCATACCCCTCCACCCCGACGCAAATGGGGCTGGTGTTCTGCGATGAGCTTGGAATGTTGTACATCGACGACCGCACCGGCGGCCGGGGCAAGATGCCGGAGCTGATCCGCTACGACCAGATCGCCAGCTACGAGGAGTATCTGGACGAGACCCCCGCCAAGGAGCCGGGCCAGAAACCCACCCTCAACGGCGGCCTGAAGCTGAAGCTGGTGCAGCCCCGCAGCATCACCGAGGCCCAGACCCAGCGGGGCATGCATCCCCACCCCTACATCAAGCAGGAGCTGGTCATCTGCTTCAGCAAGCGGGACCGGCGGGAGATCGGCTATGCCCACATCGCACGGCAGCATCTGGACCACATCTTCGGGGTCCACGATAATGAGACCAGCCTGTTCGGCCGCCGGATGTCCAAGGCCGAGGAACGGGAGCTGAAGGGCCAGATGGGCATGATCGGTGCCATGGGTGCCGTGGCATCTGCCGCCATGAAGGGCGGGCAGCTCTCTGAGCAGGAAAAGGCCCGCTTTGTGGAGAACATCAATCTGGCAAACGACGCCCAGACCGGCGGCATGGCATTGTACAGCCGCCGTGCTGACGAAGCCTTTGCAAAGGTGCAGTGACTGAAAAAGGAGGAACGGATATGAGAAAGATCCAGCGCAGAGATTTCCTCAAGGCCATGGGCCTTGCCACCGCCGCCCTCGGGCTGACCGCCTGCGGCGGCTCCGGTGCCGCCAGCGCATCCAGCGTTTCCAGTGCACCGGCTTCCAGCAGCAGTGCCCCGTCCGCTTCGGCACAGCCGGAATCAGCAGTGGACAAAGCCGCCCCTGCAGGGGCCCCTGTGACCCAGTTCCAGACCGGGGAGCTGACCATCGGCGAATACACCTTCAAGGCGCAGTACATCCCCTTTGACGTCCGCCGCGAGGTAGGCGGTGCCTATCATGTGATCCACGCGGATACCTACCGGGGCAATTACTTCTTCAGCTTCTACAACGAGGACGATGAAGAGCAGTCTGCTAAAATCTTCGAGTATGCCATCAAGGACGACCGGATGACCCCGGTGGCAGAGTACAACATTGACGGAAGCAACGCCCTCAGCATCGACCGCAATGGCATCCTGTACGCCATGGATCCCTTTGATGTCTACTGCTACGATCTGAACAGCAGCGACCCGGAAGAGCCCGGCGACGCACTGGACTACATGGGCAGCTGCTATTCCTCCAAGGATCGGGATCTGACCGTGATCTACTGGACCGACTCCGCACCGGTGCTGGTGCAGGACGGCGAGTACACCGAGCTGACGCTGGAGGGCGATAACGAGATCGGCCCCTTCTGCAGCATGCCCTCCCTGAACCTCAGCGGGGACGAGCTGCTGACGGTGGGCGAGCTGGATTCCAGCGGCGATTACTACCTTGCCGCCTTTGATCTGGACGGCAATGAGCTGGCCCGCAGCACGCAGCCGGTGGGCAATTTTGACGCCGTGATGATGAAGCGCCCCAACGGCTATCTGCTGGACACGGGCTATATGTGGGAGCTGTACGCGCCGGACGGCACTTTTTTGGAAAAGTCCCTTCCCGTGGGTGAGCGCGAGACCCTGTGCCAGCTGTGCGGCGACTTCTGCACCTTTGATGTTTTCCTGCCGCTGGAAGAAAACGCTTTCTTGGCAGTGGGCCACCACGGCAAAGCCACCGAGCCGGACGAGCCGGTGGTGTTCCGCATCACTACGGATTTCTGAGCCGACCGCTTCGGCGGGAAGACCAACGCAAAAACAGCGGGGCCGGGGAAAAGCCCTCGGCCCCCTTTGGAACAACAGGAGGAAACGCTATGGCAGGAATGCTGGAATATAAGTGCCCCTGCTGCGATGGCGCCATCCAATTTGACAGCGCCACCCAGAAGATGAAATGCCCCTACTGCGACACCGAGTTCGACGTGGATACCCTCAAGGGCTATGACGAGGAGCTGAAGGACGAAAAGCCCAGCGAGATGGAGTGGACCACCCCCGGCGGCAGCTGGGCAGAAGGGGAGACCGCCGGTCTGCATACTTACAGCTGCAAGAGCTGCGGCGGCGAGATCGTGGGCGACGACACCATGGCCGCCTCGGCCTGCCCCTTCTGCGGCAATCCCATCGTCCTCACCGGACAGTTTGCCGGGGCCCTGCGGCCCGACCTCATCATCCCCTTCAAGCTGGACAAAAAGGCCGCCAAGGCCAAATTGCAGGAGCATCTCAAGGGCAAGACCCTGCTGCCCCGGGTGTTCCGCAGCCAGAACCACATCGACGAGATCAAGGGCGTGTATGTGCCCTTCTGGCTCTTTGACAGCGATGCCGACGCTCAGCTGCGGTTCACTGCTACCCGGACCCGCTGCTGGTCGGACAGCAAATACGACTATACCGAGACCAACTACTACTCCGTCCGGCGGGACGGCACGCTGGGTTTTGACGCCGTGCCGGTGGACGGCTCCTCCAAGATCGAGGACGACCTGATGGAATCCATCGAGCCCTTTGCCATGCAGGACGCCATCCCGTTCCAGACGGCCTATCTGGCGGGCTATGTGGCGGATAAATACGATGTGAGCGCCGAGGACAGCATCGAGCGGGCCAACAAGCGCATCCGCCGCTCCACTGAGGAGACGTTCCAGCAGACCGTTACCGGCTACGATTCGGTCAAGGTGGATAACAGCAGCATCCAGCTGCACGGCGGCAAGGCAAAGTACGCGCTGTTCCCGGTCTGGCTGTTGAGCACCAGCTGGCGGGGTGAAAACTATCTGTTTGCCATGAACGGTCAGACCGGCAAATTCGTGGGTGACCTGCCCGTGGACAAGGGCGCTGCCCGCAAGTGGATGCTGGGCCTTACGGCTGCCCTTTCCGCCGCGTCCTACGGCGTGATGTGGCTGCTGTGGCTGGCACGGATCCTGTAAAGGAGGGACGAACGATGAAAAAGACTTCCAACCGACTGCACTCCCTCTTTGCGGCGCTGGCAGCACTGATTCTTGCGGCGGCGCTGGCTGTTCCGGCCTTTGCGGTAGAGGGCGGCTTTGCCGACCTGTACTACCGCATGTTCGACGACGCTGAGGTGCTGACCGAGGACGAGGACAACGAGCTGGAGGACGCACTGGAAGAGCTGAGCCTGCGCCAGAGCTTCGATGTGACCATTGCCACCATCGAGTCGATGGAAAGCGTTGGTGCCGACAGCATGGAGCAGTTTGCCGATGATCTGTATGACTACTGCCAGTACGGCTACGGCTCCGATATGGACGGCGTGCTTCTGCTGGTGAGCGTGGGCGACCGCAAATGGCACATCTCCACCTGCGGCTACGGCATCACCGCCTTTACGGATGCCGGCATCCAGTACCTTGGCGAGCAGATGACCCCCTTCATGGCCGATGGAGACTACGCCGGTGCCTTCCGCACCTTTGTCCAGTGGTCGGATACCTACATCGACGCTGCCCGGGCGGGCCACCCCTACGATGTGAATAACCTGCCCCGGGAGCCGCTGTCTCTCATGTACCTGTTCCTTGCGCTGGGCATCGGCCTTGTGCTGGCATGGGTCGTCGTCCATGTGATGAAAAGCCAGCTGCGCAGCGTGGCGTTCCAGGAGAATGCCGCCAGCTATGTGCGGGAGGGCAGCATGAATCTGACCAACAGCCGGGAGCTGTTCCTGTACCGTGACGTGCACCGCACCGAGCGGCCGAAGGAGTCCAGCTCCAGCGATTCCGGCGGCAGCTCCACCCACACCTCTTCCAGCGGCACCACCCACGGCGGTGGAGGCGGCTCGTTCTGAAAGGAGTATGTTTATGAACCCTTATCTTTCGGAAAAAGCCCGCGGCGAGATTCCCCGTGTCCTCAAATGGCTGCGGAACGCGGGGCTTGCCTTCTGCGTGTTCTGCTCTTTTGGCGGGTTGTATACCCTCTGTCTGGACCTGCAGGCCAAGGACACCTCCCACGTTGTCGGGTATGTGTTCTGGATCGTGGTGGGCGCAGTGCCCCTTGTTCTGTTCGCACGCAACGAAAAACGCCGCTACCATGCAAGAACCATCGCCCGCAGGGTGGAGAGCTACTCCGGGCCGGAGGTGCCCCTGCGGTGGCTGTGCAACAGCGTTGGCATGGACACAAAGGACCTTGCATGGTATTTTGAAAACGGTTATTTTGTAAACCTCAGTCTGGATCTGAACCAGAAGATCGTCCGCAGGCGGACCGTGCCCCGCCATGACCCGAACCGGAGCTGAACCCTCACAGCTGAAACAGAAAGGAGTATTTTCATGGGACTTTTTGATAAGATGAAGCAGGCCGCCGCAAATGTTTCCGGCAACCAGACCGTCACCTTTACCTTTCAGGCTCTGCCGGAAAGCCTTGCCCAGATGCAGGCACTGCCGGAGGCCAGTCTGGACACCCCCTTTAAGACCGCAGCCCTCACCGTCTGCGCGCTGTGCGCCTACGGTGCCGATAAAAACATCGGGCTGGAGATGCTCAACTGGCTGCGAGGCCCCCGCCCCATGAACGGGCAGGAGATTTCCTTCCTGAACGACCGCTTCCGGGACGGCAAAAGCTATATCCCGTTCTCCTACTTTGTGGGGGCATCGCCGGAAAACGGCTATACCCCCCCGCCAGCCCTTCACCCTGCTGGTGGGCAGCGACCACACCTCCAACACCGAGGAGGGCTACTGCAAGCTGTTCATCCCCTGCGGCGGTGCTGATGCCCCCCGCCCCATCAAGCTGCGCCGCAAGGGCGACGGGCAGTGGTTCTTGTGGGAGCAGTACCTGATGACCGGCATCCGCATCCCGGCGTCTGCCGACCCGTGGGCATAAGATGAAGGGCGTGACCATGAAGCTGTTTGCCGCCCTGCTGGCGCTGACCCTGAGCCTTGCGGGCTGCGGGCCGGTGGACGGCGACCCCATCCGCTCCGGCGCGGCAGCTTCGGACAGCGCTTCCCGGCCGGACGCTGTGACCGTGGCGCAGCTGCGGCAGCAGGCCGAACAGAACGGCAGCCTTGCCGCAGTGCTCTATCTGGGCAGCGTCCCGGAGCGCACCACCGATGTGCACGCCGTGCTGGACAGCTTACCGGAACAGCCGTGGCAGTTTGTTGCGGACATCCCGGCAGACTGCTGGGTCACAGCGCCGGGCGGCGGGCGGGAGCTGTACTGCATCTTTGCCGTGCGCAAGGAGGATACACTTTTTGTCTATGAAAAGCAGGATCCTCAGTACCCGAACGAGACGGGCAAGGAGCTTTACGGCAGGCAGGGTGGCCAGCCCATTCTGCTGCTGTGCAACGGCAGCAGGGAGGACACCGACACCATGGTAACGGTCTATTGCAGCACCGGACGCCCGCTGGACTGGAACCCGCAGCTTTCCGCCGAGACCGGCCGCCCTGTGCCGGTGGATGACGTGTATGATTTTTCCAACTACCCGCTGACCGGCGCTGCCCCCTGAGGTGCGCCCCGGCAGGGCATGAGAAAGGAGAACCCATGAAAAACCTGAAGCTTCTGGCAGCCCTGCTGGCGCTGACCATCGGCCTTGCAGGCTGCGGCGGGTCGTCCAAGGGCAGCAGCGCGTCCAGCTCCAAGCCCGAAAAAATGCTGGACGGAGACAACATGACCGCATCGCCCTCCGCCAAACAGGAGTACACCGAGCCGGAGAACGTGACCTATATGCGCCTTCTGGCAGGGGAGGACGAATACCGCGCCTGTGTGCTGTATCTGGGCGGCTCCTACGAGGTGACCACCGATGTGCAGAAGGTGCTGGACAGCCAGACCGATCTGCGGGATCTGTGGGGCTTCGTCTATGACATCCCGCAGGATCACTGGGTCGTGGCACCGGATGGCGGGTGCGACCTGTACTGCATCTTCCCGCAGGAGGCGCAGGCCACCCTGTTCGTCTACGAGACGAGCCTGACAGACGATGCCGAAAACCCGCTCCAGCGCGGTAAACAGCTCTATTACAGTGAGGACGGTCAGCCCATCCTGCTGCTGTGCAACATCAGCGATATCGCCCCCAACACCGAGGTGGAGCTGTATCCCAGCACCGGCGAAGAGCTGGTATTCAGCCCCTTCCTTTCCGGCGAGAACGGCCATGTGGTGGAAGCCGAGGGCGTGTGCGATTTTACCATCTACCCGGAAGGGGACGACTGGGAGACCGACACCAGCCCGTGGTCGTTGGAAGGCAACTGGCTAGAGACCGCCCGCGACACCGACGAGGGCTATTTTGAGACCGCCCCGGAGGATGCCGACCGGATGTGCTTTTTGCCCGCAGACGCCGACACCGAGGGCAGCCAGCTGCCCCTGACCGCCAGCTACATCACCCCTTACCCGGAACTGAACGTGGAGGAAGCCGACCTGTTCTATCAGGAGGGCACCCCGGAGGTACCCTTCCGCTCCAATCAGGAGTGGTACGCTACCTTTACCGGGGAGGACGGCTCCCGCTACGCTGTCACGCTGGAGGACGAGGACACCCTTGCCCTGAAGTTCTATCTGGACGGTCAGGAAAGCTACCTGAGCCTTGTCAACACGGTCTACTTTGCACGGCAGGAGGCCATGGGCTGACCGGCGCGCACACCAACACCGGGAGGAATGCACCATGAAACACACCAAAACGATCACCATCCTCCACTCCAATGATCTGCACGGAGACTTTCTGGCAGAGCAGGTGGACGAAAAACTGGTGGGCGGCGTTTCCATGCTGTCCGGCTACATTGAAAAGGTGAGGGCAGAGGAGCCCAACACCATCTACGCCATCGCAGGGGATATGTTCCGGGGCTCGGTCATTGATTCCGAATACAAGGGACTTTCCACTATCGAGATCATGAACGCCCTTGCCCCGGACGTGGTCACCATAGGCAACCACGAGGTGGATTACGGCATCGCGCATCTGCTGTTCATCGAAAAATGTGCCCGGTTCCCCATCATCAACGCAAACCTCTACATCAAAAACACCCCCACACGGCTGTTCACCCCCTACAAGATCCTGCGGATGGACGGCATGAACATCCTGTTCATCGGCATCATCACGCAGGACGTGATCAACCAGACCAAATCCGAATCTCTGGTAGGCTCCTTTGTGGACACCGCCGCCGCTGCCGCCGAGGTGGGCAAGATCTGCAACGCCCACAACAGCATCGATATTGATTTTACCGTGCTGCTGACCCACATCGGCTTTGAGGAGGACCGCCATCTGGCGCGCCAGCTGGACCCGGCGTGGGGAGTGGATCTGATCATCGGCGGGCACAGCCACACCCTGCCGGAGCACGCGGTGGAGGAAAACGGCGTGGTCATTGCGCAGGCGGGCACCGGCACCGACCAAATCGGGCGCTTTGACATCATCGTGGACACGGACAACAACTGCATCGATTCCTACACATGGCGCACCGTGCCCATCTGCGCCGAGACCTGCCCCCGCAACCCCGCTATGGAGCAGGTGCTGCACCGCTTCACCAGTCAGGTGGACGAAAAGTACAGCCACATCGTAGGGCGCTTCCGCCGGGAGCTTACCCACCCCCAGCGCACGCAGGAGACCGAGCTTGGCAACCTGTTTGCCGATATCTTTACCCGCAGCCTTGGGGTGGATGTGATGCTGATCGGCTCCGGCAGCATCCGGGCCGAAAAGCTGGGCCCCATCGTTACCTACGGCGACCTTATCGAGGGCTTCCCCTACGATGACGGCGTATTCATGTTCAAGGTGACCGGCCAGCAGCTGCGTCAGATGCTCCATTACATGCTGCGGGAGGAAGCCTACACCGGCCATACGGAGTTCTACCAGCTGCCCTCCACCCTGCGCCTGCGGTACGACCGCCGCAAGGGCGATTTTGATTACTTTACCTACTGCGGCAGAGAGGTGGGCAAGGAGATCGGCGACGATGCCCTGTTCACCGTGGGGCTGCAGAACTACCACTTCAAAAACATCGAGAGCTTTTTCAACATCTCCTACGATACCATCTGCAAACTGCAGAAACCCCGCAGCGTGGCCACCTCCTGTCAGGATATCCTGATGGAATACTTCCGGGAGCACGAGATGCTGGACGCGACGGTGGACGGCAGAATGACCATCCTGCCCCCGGCGGCAGGAGAGGGAGACTGACCCATGCCCGCAGAAAGGAGGGAACGAACCATGCGCACCTTCTCGCTGGTGCTGCTGGGGCTGGCGGTGGGGGCGGCACTGCTCAGCCGCAGCCCCAGCCGCCCCGCCCCAACACCCCCGGAGCCTGCGGCTTCTGCCCCGACGCTGGCCGACCTTGAAACGTTGGAGTTCTGGGAGCAGGGCAGCTATATCCAGCCCATCTCCCGCATCTGCCTCACCCGCACCCCCGAGGGCACCCGGGTGGAGCTGGAGCTGTACCACGAAGAAGTGTACCAGGAGCAGGCCGGGCCGGAGCTTCTGGAACAGGCCAAGGCCATTCTGGAGGAGTACGGCGTGGGCGGCTGGGCAGGCTTCTCCGGCCACGACCCCAACGTGCTGGACGGCAGCAGCTTCCGGCTGGAAGCCACTCTTGCCGACGGCACCCGCATCGAAGCCCACGGGGAAAACAAGTTTCCTCCAAACTACCGGGACGTGATGAGCGCTCTGGACGCCCTTACCGCCGCCGCCCAGAAAAACGCCCTGCAGCAATACAACCCATAACAGAAAGGAGCACCCCATGAAACAACGATTCTCAAAACGAACACGCCTTGTCAGTGCCCTTTTGACGCTGGCTATGGTATTCACCTTCCTGCCCTTCAGCGCCTTTGCGGACGATGAAGTCCCTTTCTGGGTTCCCCTGAACAGCGAAAACTTTCCGGACAAAACGTTCCTGGAATATACCAGAACGACGTTTGACAAAGGAGGATCGGAGGATGGAGAACCGAATGGAATTCTGGAGCCAAGCGAATATAGATTTGTCACTACGATCGATGTCAGCGGTATGGAAATTACCAGCCTGAAGGGCATTTCGAATTTTCGCGACTTGAAGAAGCTGAATTGCTCCAATAACCAGCTGACATCTTTGAACCTAAGCTACAACACCAAGCTAACGCAAGAAAACCTCAAGTGCACTGGAAACAAGTACCCCATTACCATTGATGAGACCGAACGTACGTTTGACTTGAGTACCCTCCCTGCTGAGTTTGACGTAAATAAGACCAGTGAATGGGCTGGCGGCACTGTGGAGGGCAACACCCTGAAGGTGAAGCCAGGTGCAACGCAGGTAACTTACACCTACGATTGCGGCAATGGACTGACCAGCGTATTCAGTCTGCAGGTGCTGACCTTGACCAGAATCAAGCAGGTGAATCTCCGTGTAAACACCCCCAGAAAGAACGAAATGCCGGACGAGACCGTTGTTATTCTGGACAACGGAGCAGACGTCTGTGACGCCAAGATCTACTGGGTCGAGGGCGACGGCGTAGGCGGCAAGCCGATCACCGGCACCTTCAGACCGGGCAAACGGTACACCCTTCAGGTGGGTCTGTACGCAAAACCCGGATATAAGTTTAGCAAGGATACCGTCTGCACAGTGAACGGACGGGAAACAGAGTTCATCTGGACCCAGAACGATGATACGGAATATTGCGCAATAAAACATTATTCGGTGTCGCTGAGTCCGGGCGGATTTGAGCACGACCACAAGATGGAAATGACCCACGACGAGTACAGTCACTGGATGGAGTGCCCCATCTGCCATACGGTGCAGGACACCGAAGCCCATGTCTATGATAACGACAAGGATACCACCTGCAACGTCTGCGGCTATGTCCGCAGCCTGACCCCGGGCGGCGGTTCTACCCCGGGCGGCGGCTCTACCGGCGGCGGTGACGGCGGCGGTGCGGTCGTCAT
>OKRS01002452.1_pt1 | contig 10594 bp, 8 predicted proteins | sample 1601191 | NCBI WGS metagenome assembly OKRS01 (sample SAMEA3541509, study PRJEB24748) | human gut metagenome | biome: human gut; feature: human-associated habitat; material: faeces | place: China | collected 2012 | reverse complement strand
AAGTGGCCACGTTGCGGTTGCCGATAACAGTGCACTCCCACTCCTTGACGCCCATCACTGAGTCGTCAACCTTGATGCTCATATCGCCCTTGACCTTGCACTGGCATCCCAGACGCCAATGCTCCTTGACCTGCTTGCGGGTGAAGTGGCCCTTCTCACTGTCGAGAATCTCACCACCGCCCTCAGGAACCTGCAGTTTGCACTGGCCACAAGAACCCTTACCACCGCAGGCGCTGGGCAAGTAGATACCCTCCTGTGCGAGTGTGGAGAGCAGTGAACCGCCCTGACCGACTGACACAGTATCCTTGCCATTGATGGTAATATTCACATTGCCACTGGGTGACAAATAGTACTTAGCTACGAGCAGGATGATGACCAGCACGAGGATGATCACCAGGAATACGCCAATGCTCGCTAAAATCAAATTCATATCCATTGTATATTCCTCCTGTTTAGATTTTCAAACCACTGAAGCACATAAACGCCATTGCCATCAGACCCACAGTGATAAAGGTGATGCCCAAACCCTGAAGAGGACGGGGAACATCGGTGTAGGCCATCTTCTCGCGGATGGCAGCCAGACCAACGATGGCCAGCAGCCAGCCGATACCGCTACCCAGAGCGTAGGCGACAGAATCACCAATGCTTGCGATAGCCTGAGTGCTGGTCTCGGGGTCCATCTGCACACGCTGCTGCATGAACAGAGAGGCACCCATGATGGCGCAGTTGACAGCAATCAGAGGCAGGAAGATACCCAGAGAGGCATACAGCGAGGGGCTGAAGCGCTCTACCACCATCTCTACCAACTGAACAATGCCAGCGATGACAGCAATGAAAAGTATGAAAGCCAGGAAAGTGAGGTCAACACCCTGAACCAGGGCGTCGGAACCCAACACATAGGTCTGAAGAGCATAGTCCACGGGCACGGTGACGAGCAGCACGAAGGTAACTGCAACACCCAGGCCGAGGGCAGTCTTCACATTCTTGGATACAGCCAGATAAGAGCACATACCCAAGAAGAATGCGAATATCATGTTGTCCACAAAGATAGAGCGGACAAACAAACTAATCATGTGTTCCATAATTCTATTCTTGTTTTAATAAGGTATGTTACTTCTTCTCCTCCTTGTTCAGCGAGCGGTGTGCCCAGATGAAGCAGCCCAGGATGATCAGAGACATAGCGGGCATGACCATCATGCCGTTGTTCTGATACCAGCCGCCGTTCTCCACATACCAGCAAGCGGGGATAACGTGGAAGCCGAACAGTGTGCCGAAGCCGAAGAGCTCACGGATGAAACCAACGACAACCAGCACAAGGGCGTAGCCCAGACCGTTACCGATACCATCAAGGAATGACTCCCAAGGACCGTTCTGCATGGCAAAGGCCTCGAGACGACCCATCAGGATACAGTTGGTGATAATCAGACCCACATACACCGACAGTGCAACACTCACGTCATAGACGTAAGCCTTGAGCACCTGGCTCACGATGGTCACAAGAGCAGCCACCACCACCAGCTGCACGATGATGCGGATGCGGTTGGGGATAGTCTTGCGCAACAATGAAATAATCACATTAGAGAAAGCCGTGATGACGGTAACGCTGAGTCCCATCACAATGGCTGGCTTCAACTGGGAGGTAACAGCCAGCGCGGAGCAGATACCCAGAACCTGAACAGCCACAGGGTTGTTGAGGTTCAACGGACCAGTCAATGCCTCACGGTTCTCCTTAGAAAACAATTTACTCATATTCTGTTCCTCCTAAGATTAGTTGTTAGATGTATTCTCACCCTCTTCCTCGCTCACGGCTGCTGCACTGCTGTCAGCCTCAACTGCCATATTGTCGAGCAGAGCGGGAGTCTTGGACAAGATGAAGTTCTTGTAAATCTTCAGTCCCTCGTTGACCATAGAGCCTACGCCTACACTGGTGAGGGTGGCACCTGTAACGCCGTCCACCTCAGTAGTCTTGCTGGCAGCGCCCTTCTTCACTACGGTGAGAGAAATCTCGTGAGAGGGGTCATTCTCGTCATAGATGGGCTTGCCGATGAACTGCTCCTGGAAGTCACGGTCGCCGATGCGGGCACCCAGACCGGCTGTCTCGCTCTCGTGATAGAAGTAAGCACCCTTCACAGTGGGCACGTTGCTATCGAAAGACAGTGCGATGTAGCCCCAAAGGCCACCCCACAAACCGCGACCAACCACGGGCAGCACATACACTTCCTCGCCGTCCTTGTTCTTGCCTACAAAGACATGCAGGCGGCCCTCCTTGATGGCGGTGCCGTATGTGCTCTCGAACTTACCCTCGTAAGGAGTCATCACAGCCTGAGACTCATCGAGAACGAAGTCCTGAACCTTGTCGAACTCAGCCTTCACATCAACAGATTCCTTGGAGAAGCCCATAGCGGTCAGTATCTGACCCTTGGTGTCATTCTCCACGTTAGCATCCTGAGTAGGCTTCAAGGCAGAGCTGACGAAAGCCAGCAGGAAGGCCACAATGATAACCATCACAGCAGCATACACGATGGTGTAGGCGTTGCTGTTGGTATTGAGGCCCGTCTTCACTTCCTTGATCTCAGATGCAGGAGCGCCACAGATAGGGCACTTCTCGGGCATTGTTTCAGCCTCGAATGTCTTACCACAGACATTACACTTGAATTTCTTTGCCATATCGTTCTTCTCCTTATTTAATTGCACGTTTAGCACGCTTGTTGATATTGCTCTGCACGAAGCAGTAGTCAATGAGCGGTGCAAAGGCATTCATCAGCAGGATGGCCAGCATCATACCCTCGGGGAAACCAGGATTGAGCACGCGAACCATCACAGCCACAACGCCGATGAGGAAACCGTAAACATACTTGCCACACTCGGTGCGGGCGCTGGTAACAGGGTCGGTGGCCATAAACACAGCACCGAAGGCGAATCCGCCGAATACCAGATGCTGGTACCACAGAATGTGGTTGCCCTCAATGCCCTGCAGGACAAAGCCCATGAGAGCTCCACCTACGAAGACGCTCAGCATGGTCTTCCAGCTGGCAACACCTGTCCAAAGCAGCAGGATGGCACCCAGAGCGATAGCGATAACGCTGGTCTCACCAATGGAACCGGGGATAAAACCCACCACGGCATTGATGACTGTCTGGCAGTCAAAGCCCTGGAAGCCAGCCTCGACAGCAGCTCCAAGAGGAGTAGCCGAAGTGGCCACATCGGCCAGGTTGTTGCCCAAACCGCAAATCTGGTCCTGAGCCACCCACACCTTGCTGTCGCCAGTCATGGCAGAAGGATAGCTGAAGAAGAGGAATGCACGTGTGACAAGGGCGGGGTTGAAGATGTTCATACCTGTGCCACCGAAAATCTCCTTGGCGAGAATCACGCTGAAGGCCACTGCGATGGCAAGCATCCACAGAGGAGTGCTCACGGGCACAATCATGGGGATGATGATACCCGACACCAGGAAACCTTCCTGAATCTCCTCGCCCTTCCACTGAGCCACCACGAACTCGATGCCGAGTCCCACCACGTAGCTCACCACAATCTTGGGCAGAACAGCCAGAAAGCCGTAGCCGAAGATTTCCCAGAAGGAAGCATTGGCGAGTGTGCCGGCTGCCAGATAGTTCTGATAGCCCACATTATACATGCCAAAGAGCAGTGCAGGCACCAGTGCGAGCACCACAAAGCTCATGATGCGCTTGCTGTCGATGGCATCGTGAATGTTCACGCTGCCCACACGAGAAGTCGTGTTGGGAACGAAAGCGAAGGTCTCGAATCCGTCCACCAGGCTGCGGAAGGCATGAAACTTGCCTCCCTCTTCCACGTAGGGCTTTATGTGATCGAATAAATTTCTGATTGCTTTCATGTCGTATAACTGTTACTTTATGCGTTTTCCTTTCTCAGGATGTCAAGTCCCTGGCGCACGATACGCTGCAGCTCCAGCTTGGAACTGTCAACAAACTCGGCGATGGCGAAATCCTCGGGAGCCACCTCGTAGATGCCAAGCGCCTCCTGACGGTCGATATCGCCAGAGATGATGGCCTTCACCAGGTAACCGGCAAAGATGTCCATGGGGAACACACGGTCATACTCACCGCTCATGATCATGTGGCGCTCGCCTCCCTTTACGCGCGCGTCCATTATATATTCCCTCTTCTTGCCCAGGAGCCAGCTGAAGTAACTGCGGTGTGTGCTGAAGGTATTGAAGCGTGGACTAATCCAGCCCAGGAACTCATCGGCATGGTCACCCTCGGGAATCACGTTCACCTCTGTGGCGTGAGCAGCCAGGAATGAGTCGGCTGTGGTCTTCACACCAGTCATCACGTTGCCGTTGATGATACGCACATCCTCGGTGTTGATCTTTCCGTCGAGCAGAGAAGTGAGCTTCTGGCCCACCTTCATCTGATAGTAGGCGGGAGCCTTCACCTCGCTACCGGCCAGAGCAACGGTGCGGGTCAGATCGACCTTGCCGGTGAGCATCAGCCGGCCAACGAAGATCACTTCCTCGGCACCCATTGTCCACACCACTTCTCCCTTGTTGATGGGATCTACGTGGTTGATTTGCACACCTACGTTGCCGGCAGGAGCGGGACCGTCAAACACAGTCACCTCACAGTCCTTGGCCTGCAGGAGAGCCTCTGCCTTCTGCTTGACACTCACACCCAGGTGCACAGAAGCCAACTTGGAGAGGGCGGTCAGACCTGCCTGGAACTCCTTCTCCTGACCCTTCAGGATGTACTCAAAGTCCTGGCTGAGGGGCATGCTGTTGAAGGCGCTCACGAAGACAGCCTTGGGAGCATCCTCGGGTGAAGCCACCACATCATAGGGACGCTGGCGGAAGAATGCGAACAGGCCGCTCTCGAGGAGCAGGCTCTTCACATCGCCCTTGGTGTCAAACTGGCGTGCCTCCTGCTTCCCGTCGGCCTGCACATAGATGGCAAGCAACTTTCTGCGGTCGCCACGCTCCACTTGAGAAACCGTTCCACTGACCGGACTCACGAATTTCACCTCGGGATGGAGCTTGTCTGTAAAGAGGGCATCACCGGCTTTCACGGCATCACCTTCCTTCACCACCACACGGGGTTTCAGGCCTGGAAAATCATCGGGACAGAGCGCGAACTCGCTGCACTGCTGCGCAGCTGAAGTCTGCAACGCTGCCTTTCCCTTCAGATTAACGTCAAGGCCCTTGCTTAATTTGATTACCTTTGTCATATTAGAGAACAAAATAACGTTATCTTAAAAGTGCTGCAAAATTACTTAAAAAAAGCGATTTGCCCTTGCAAACCGAAATTTATTTGTACTTTTGACCCGCTTAAACGGATGCAGGTGCGCATTGTCGGGTACATACCGGCGCGCATCGGGCGTCACAGAAACAAAATTCAAGGCTCATCAAAGCACTCAAATACCTGCTTCGCCTCGGCGTGCTCATCATGCTCGGAGGCTATCTGCTGTTGCTGGGAATCACGGCCATTCCGTCGGTCCAGCGATGGCTGGCGGGCTTCGCAGCCGACATGCTTGCGGAGCGCGTGGGAACTCGTGTGGATGTGCGAAGGGTCAGAGTGGGTCTGCCTGGCCGCCTCATCGTGGATGGTCTGCAGGTGTATGACCGCCGTGACAGCCTGATGCTGCATGTGCCGCGTGCGGCTGCCAAGCTGGATATCACCCCGCTCTTTGACCACAGGGTGTGTATCAGCAATGCACAGCTGTTCGGCGCTCGGGCAACACTTTACCACGCTGTACCCGACAGCGCACCCAACTGGCAGTTCCTCATCGATGCTTTCAGCAATCCCAACGACACTTCCTCCTCGCCCATCAATCTGCGCATCGGTTCGCTACTGGTGCGCCGCTGCCAGGTGAAATATGACCGTCTCTACGAGCCACGCACGCCGAAACATATCGACCCCAATCACCTGTCCATCAGTGACCTGAGCGTTACCGCACGCTTGGGATGCCTCACGCCCGACTCGGTGAGCCTGAATCTGAGCAAACTGGCATTCAGCGAGCAGAGCGGACTCAAGCTGGAGAAATTGCAGTTGAAACTGAATGCCAACCGCGACTCATTGCGGCTCAAGGAACTGGAGCTACAACTGCCCCACACCTCGCTCAGCATTCCGCTGCTCACCGCATATTATAAAGGACTGCCTGACAAGCACGCGCCCATTGCCGACTGGCTCAATGGCATGAGGCTCGGCACACAGATAGAACTGAAGGCTGCTCCTGCCGACCTGGCTCCCTTTGCCCCACAACTGGCCCAGTTTGACAAGCTGCTCATGCTCTCCACACAGGTTCACCTCGAGGAACAAGGACGCATGAGCATGACCGACATGCGTTTCTCCGCGCCCGAAGATGCACTCACGCTGCGGGCTGATGTGCTGGGCGAGAACATCTTTGGCGAAGCATCCTGCACAGCCTACCTGCGTGAGTTGAGCAACACACGCGACCTGTGGACCCAACTGCCTGTGCTTGTACCCACCATGAAAGCCTCGTTGGCCGAGCGCCTGCAACCACTGGGCAGCACCCGCTCAAGCGGTTCGCTCCACTACAGCAAGAAGTTGGTACGTGCCGACCTGGCCTGTAACACCGAGGCGGGCGAAGTGCATCTCAAGGGTACTCTGACCGACAAGAACCATTTCCAGGCCAGCCTTGCACTCGAAGACGCCCGCCTGGAGCACTTCCTCTACAGCAACCCTGCAGCCCAGCCACTTGCGCTCAGCGCATCGGCCACGCTGGAGGGACTGATCAGCGGAGCGGAGGGACGACCCGAGGTGCAGGCTTCGGGCAAGATGCAGTCGCTCACCTTCCGCCAGCACACCTATCACGACATCCCCTTCAGCGGCTCTGTGCACGGCCACGAATACCAGTTGGCCCTGCAGGTGAGCGAGGAGGAAGGCGGTCTCTCGCTGGATGCACAGGCCAGTCTGCCGCCCACAGGCACCAAGCGCATCACGCTCAACGGCCAGATGGAACGGTTCAACCCCTCGGCACTCCGCCTCACAAAGGCTCTTTCAGGCGAAAGCATTTCGGGACAGATAGAGGCCCAGATGGCATTGCCTGCCAACGGACAGCCCGAGGGAGAGGTACATCTGGGAGACCTCAGCCTGTCGTCATTCGACAAGGGGCTGCTTCGCATAGGCGACATAGACCTCTCCTGCCGTACCGACTCAGGGCTCCAGCGCGTGAGCCTGCAGAGCGAAATGGCCACACTGGAGGCTTCGGGCATGTTCAGATGGAAGTCCATCCCGTCTGCCGTGCTGTTGCTGGCCCACCGCCATCTGCCCAGCCTAATAGCAGCACCCCGCAACAGCACCCATGCCGAGGATGTGGATATCAAATTCAATATGCGTGTGCGCGACACAGCAGTAGTGGCCCGACTCACAGGCACCACCTTCAGCCTGCCCGAGGAGGCTGTCGTCAATGGCTACATCCACAGCGGAGTGAGCCTGATGGAGCTGGACGGGCAGATTCCCATCCTGCACTTCGGCAACGAGCAGCTGCTCAACGGCAGTCTGCGACTGGAATGCACCGACCGCAACATGCAGGCAAGCCTGCGCACACAGCGCATGATGAAGGGCAAGCCGGTGGCGGTGGATGTGGCAGCCTATACCGAGAGCGACCGCCTGGTGGGGCAGGTGATGTGGGACAACATGCAGCATCCCCTGCAGAAGGGAGCGGTGAGCCTGGCCACACAGTTCCTCAAGGATCCCGAGGGGAAAACCAGTGTGGAGGCCCGTCTCAACCCCTCCGAAATAGTCATCAGCGACACCGTATGGCACATCCATCCGGGCACCATACACTGGCATCACGGGATGGCCGACGTGAAGGACGTGAGTCTGTCCTACAACGACCGCTACTTCGCACTCAATGGCAAGGTATCGCGCGAGGAGAGCGACACACTCACGGTAGATGTGAAGGACTTTGACCTCTCCTACCTATTCAATATGGTCAACTTCCACGCCGTGGATTTCGACGGTCTGGCTACGGGCCGTGTGTATGGGCGCAGCCTGATGAGCCAGCCCCAGGCCGACGCTTTCCTGCAGGTGCATGACTTCACCTTCAACGATGCCGGCATGGGCGACATGGATGTGCACGTCAATTGGGGAGCCCGGCCAAAGACCATCCAGCTGGATGCCTACATGCAGGACCAGCCGTCGCAGCAGCAGACGACCGTACAGGGAAGCATCACCCTGGGGCATGGACCTGGCTCGGGACTGGACCTGAACATCGGCACACAGCGCATGGACCTGCACTTCCTGCACCGCTACGCCTCGGCCATCTTCAGCAAGATGGAGGGTCGCATCACCGGCTCATGCCACATATATGGTCCCTTCAAGGCCATCAACCTGGAGGGAAAGGCGGTTGCCGAAGAGGCTTCGGTGCGCGTCACCTCGCTGGGAGTAGATTATCATCTGGCAGGCGACAGCGTCATACTCATCCCCGACACCATCCGCTTCCCCGGAGCCACTATCTATGACAACCTGGGCAGCAAGGGCGCTACCGAGCATGCAGCACGCGTCAAGGGCGAACTCACCCATCATCACCTCAAGCACATGGCCTATGACATCCAGATAGAGGCCGACAACATCCTGGGATACAACTTCCCGAAGATGGAGGACCTCAACTTCTGCGGCACGGTATATGCCTCGGGCACAGCCCATATCTACGGGCAGCCAGGACAGGTGAACATCGATGTGAAGGGCACTCCACAGAGCGGAACCACCCTGGTGTATGACGCCTCGTCGCCCGTCACAGTGACCGACGCCAACTTCATCACCTACGTGTCGCACCGAGACAGCCTCGCCCACCAGCAGCAGGAAGAGGCCGAGGTGGAGGAAGCCACCGAGAGTGACATGCACCTCAACTTCGATCTGGACGTCACGCCAGAGGCCACCATGCAGGTGCTCATGGATGCCAAGTCGGGCGACTACATCAATCTGTATGGCAACGGACGCATCCTGGCCAACTATTATAACAAGGGAAAATTCCAGATGTACGGCACTTATCGTGTAGATCACGGGCAATACAAACTGTCATTGCAAGATGTCATACGCAAGGACTTTGCCTTCCGCCCCGGCGGCACATCACCTTCGGAGGCGATCCGGGAAAGGCTGCCCTGCAGCTCACAGCCGTATATACGGTACCCAATGTGTCGCTGGAGGACCTCTCGTCGAGCAGTCTGGGACTGTCCAACACGCGCGTAGATTGTGTGATGAACATAGGCGGCGAGGCATTTTCACCCTCCATCTCCTTCGACTTCGACCTGCCCAATGCCAACGAGGACGAGAAGCGGATGGTGCGTTCAATGCTCAGCACCGACGAGGAGAGGAACATGCAGGTGATATATCTGCTGGGCATCGGACGTTTCTATAACCAGAACGCACAGATGCAGAATGCCGCCAGCCAGAGCGGAACAGCCATGAACTCGCTCATAAGCAGCACGCTGAGCAGCCAGTTCAACCAGTTTATGAGCAATGCCGTGGGCTCGCACAACTGGTCGTTCGGTGCCAATCTGCGCACAGGCGAAACGGGTTGGGACCAACTGGACATCGAGGGAATACTGAGCGGGCGGCTGCTCAACAACCGTCTGCTACTCAATGGCAACTTCGGTTACAGAGAGAGCTATTACAGCACGAACAACTTCATAGGCGACTTCGATGTGCAGTATCTGCTCACGCCCAACGGCAACCTCTCGCTCAAGGCGTACAATCAGACCAACGACCGATACTTCATACAGTCGTCACTCACCACACAGGGCATCGGCCTGCAGTTCAAGAAGGACTTCAACAGCTGGCGCGAATTCTTCCGTCTCACCAAGAAGCAGCAGCCGTCAAAGAGCACCAAGAAGCCCTGAGAAGCCCCTTCGCCCCACCCTGCCCAAGCTACATAGACTGTCACCCGACAGTTCCCCCTCTTCCTTCTCAAGAACCCAATACGGACATCGGATTATGGCAGCACGTTCTGCACAATAATCTGCCCATTGAAATGCAGCGCGCTGCGATGACGGATGCAGCACGCTGCAACGGGCGATGCAATGCGCTGCGACTGGCGATGCACCGCCGTGCGCTTTTCAGGGGAAAATGCTGCCGCCGGCCGCAAAGTGTACTTCAGCCCACCACACACCCGCCTGGCGGACTGCCAGCTACGCCTGAAGAGACCAAAAGGTATGCCCTTCGGAAACTTTTCCCTAACTTTGCAGCCCGAAAAGAAGAAGCATAGAAAATGAGTCACATAGGATTACACATCGGAGGCCGGCTGGCCGGGAAACTGAAAGGAAAACACATCATCACGGAGCAGACCGCCTACGGAGTGCTGGCCATCATCGCCTGCTCGCACTTGCTCAACGACATGCTGCAGTCGGTGGTGCCCGCTGTATATCCCATCCTAAGGAGTCCTACGGCCTGAGCTTCGTGCAGATAGGCATCATCACCTTCCTTCTGCAGCTCACCTCATCCATCATCCAGCCCTTCGTTGGCCTGTATGCCGACCGCCGACCACGCCCTTACTCGCTGGCATGGGGCATGTGCTTCACGCTGGTGGGACTGGTGCAACTGGCCTGGGCAGCCTCTTTCGCAAGCATCCTGGTGGCTGTGTGCTGCATAGGCATCGGCTC
>OKRS01002449.1_pt1 | contig 10599 bp, 9 predicted proteins | sample 1601191 | NCBI WGS metagenome assembly OKRS01 (sample SAMEA3541509, study PRJEB24748) | human gut metagenome | biome: human gut; feature: human-associated habitat; material: faeces | place: China | collected 2012 | reverse complement strand
GCACGCCAGCTTCTGGAAGAAAAGCGCCGGTCTGAAAAAAAGTAAAAATATAGTTTTAAAATTGTTGACAAGCAAAGCAGTGATATGCTATATTAAATGAGTCGCGAAAATGCGCAGGCTGCCTTGGCTCAGTCGGTAGAGCGTCGCCTTGGTAAGGCGGAGGTCGGCGGTTCGATTCCGCTAGGCAGCTTATATATTTAAGAAGCAGAGTTGTATTTCCGGTTGGAAGGTACAATGTCTGCTTTTTTTTTCACTTGTCCGTGTGTGGAAAGTGTGATAAACTAAAGGACATGAATCAAAACTGTCCACAGGACAATGATTGAGATGCATGACAAGAAAAAGACTGCCATATAATGGCAGATTATGAAGTAATAGAGAGATGCGAGGAGGAACTTCAATGGCAGAAGAAGCTGTATCAAAGAATTTTATAGAACAGGAAATTGAAAAAGATCTTGCAGAAGGCGTATACGATCATGTATGTACCCGTTTCCCACCGGAACCGAACGGATACCTTCACATCGGACATGCAAAGTCTATCCTTTTAAACTACGGACTTGCACAGAAATATAACGGAACATTCCATATGCGTTTTGATGATACCAACCCGACAAAGGAAAAGACTGAGTTCGTTGAGTCTATCAAAGCGGATATCAAATGGCTGGGTGCTGACTGGGGAGATCACCTTTACTTTGCATCTGATTATTTTGATCAGATGTATGAGTATGCGATCAAACTGATCAAGAAAGGAAAAGCTTATGTCTGTGACCTGACAGCGGATCAGATCCGTGAGTACAGAGGAACTTTGACAGAGCCGGGAAAAGACAGCCCGTACCGTGACAGAAGTGTGGAAGAGAACCTGGAGCTTTTTGAAAATATGCGTGCAGGCAAGTATGCAGACGGAGAGAAGGTTCTCCGTGCGAAGATAGATATGGCATCACCGAATATCAATATGAGAGATCCGATCCTCTACCGTGTAGCCCGTATGACACATCATAATACCGGTGATAAGTGGTGCATCTACCCGATGTATGACTTTGCACATCCGATCGAGGATGCGATCGAAGGAATCACTCATTCTATCTGTACACTGGAATTTGAAGATCACAGACCGCTTTATGACTGGGTAGTAAGAGAATGTGAATTTGCAAATCCACCGCGTCAGATCGAATTTGCAAAATTATATCTGACGAACGTAGTTACAGGAAAGCGTTATATCAAGAAACTTGTAGAAGATAAGATTGTGGACGGCTGGGATGATCCGAGACTGGTTTCCATCGCAGCACTTCGTCGCCGTGGATTCACACCGGAATCTATCAAGATGTTCGTTGACCTGTGTGGAGTTTCCAAAGCACAGAGCTCTGTAGATTATGCAATGCTCGAGTACTGTATCCGTGAGGATCTGAAGCTTAAGAGAGCACGTATGATGGCAGTTCTTGATCCGATCAAGCTTGTGATCGACAATTATCCAGAAGGACAGATTGAATATCTGGATGCACCGAATAATCTTGAGAATGAAGAACTTGGAAGCCGTCAGCTTCCATTTGGAAGAGAGCTTTATATTGAGAGAGAAGACTTTATGGAAGAGCCTCCGAAGAAATATTTCCGTCTGTTCCCAGGCAACGAAGTACGTCTGATGAATGCTTACTTTGTAACTTGTACAGGATTTGAAAAGGATGAAGATGGTAAAGTAACTGTTGTACATTGTACTTATGATCCGGAGACAAAGAGCGGTTCCGGATTCACAGGAAGAAAAGTAAAAGGAACGATCCACTGGGTAGAGGCAAGTACAGCACTTCCGGCAACCGTAAGACTGTATGAGAATCTGATCGACGAAGAAAAGGGTGTCTACAATAAAGAAGACGGTTCCCTGAACCTGAATCCGAATTCTCTTACAGAGAAAGAAATCTTTGTAGAATCAAACTTTGCAGATGCAAAAGCATATGAAAGCTTCCAGTTTGTACGTCAGGGATTCTCATGATTCGTCTAAAGAACATCTGGTATTTAACAGAATCGTTTCGCTGAAGAGTTCGTTTAGACTTCCAAAATAACGGAATGGTAATAAAAGACCCGGTAAGAAAAATAAATTTTCTTCCGGGTTTTGTTTTATGCAGAAAATGATAATCTGCAAGAAAAGTGCTTTTTTAAATTTCTTCAGAAGCAGGGGCGGATTCTTCGGAATCATCTTCCTGCGTCTGGGAAGCTGCTTTTTCTGATTCGGTTTCTGCATCTTTATTTTTTTCTACAGGCTCTTCAGAAGCTTCTTCTTTTGCAGATGTTGGCGTAAGAGTTGTGTAACCACGCTCAGGCACTTCGCCAAGATCATCATCCAGTTCAAAATCATCCTCTTCAAAAGAGTCATCGAACTCGTCTTCCGGTTCTTCATTATGTCGGTTCTTTAACCAGTAATATGCACCGGCACCAGCTGCGCCTGCGGCAGTCAGTCCGAGCAGGATTTTACCAAAATTTTTAGCCATGTTGCTGCTCCTTTCTTGATCTCGTCCTGTCAGATATGGCAGATGAGATAGTTCGTCATGAAATATAGTATACATGAATAATTTTATTGTAATACTTTTATTTGAAAAGGGAAAGTAAAATATTTATAAAAGAACCAGAAAAACAACAAAAATAAGGAAGTGTTGTACGATTATAAGCAGCGGGAATGTTGTGAAAGAATAAAAATTGTGTTACGATATACAATAGTATCTAAAGAGAGGAAGACCGCGCATGAGAGAAATTACAAAATACCATGATACCAGTAAGACAGTCAAAGAACGTGCCAAGAACAAATTATTTGGTGCAGTGTACAGCCATACTGCAATTATTCTTTTACTAATCCTTCTTCAGATTGGTATTATGGTTCTCACTTTTACATATCTGGGAAATTACAGTACATATATGAACGGAGTGATGTCCCTTCTCTCCTTTATTACAGCGATTTATATTTTTAATGAAAAAGGGAATCCGGCGTTTAAGATGACGTGGATCCTGTTTGTGTTCCTTGTCCCGGTGGTTGGAGTTGGATTTTATCTGTTTACAAAAGCAGGGATCGGAACCAAATATCTGGGTGCCAGACTGGAGAAGCTTCGAGTGGAGACTGAACCTTATATGCAGCAGAATGAATATGTCGTCCATGCGATGAAAGGTGGAAGGGTTGCGAATGCCAATCTGTCACATTTTCTTTATAACCAGGTGGGATTTCCGACTTATGGGAACTCACAGGCACAGTATTTTCCACTGGGAGATGACAAATTTCCGATTCTGATCGAGGAATTGAATAAGGCAGAAAAATTTATTTTCATGGAATATTTTATTATCGGAGAAGGATATGTGTGGGACACTGTCCTGGAGGTCCTGCGTAAAAAGGTGAAAGAGGGCGTGGAAGTACGCCTGATGTATGACGGAACCTGCAGTATCAGCCTTTTGCCGTATGAGTATCCGAAGCAGCTCAGGGAATATGGAATCCAGTGCAAGGAATTTGGACCGATCGTACCCATCCTTTCTACCAGCCAGAATAACCGGGATCACCGGAAAATCTGTGTGATTGACGGAAAGGTTGCATTTACCGGAGGTGTCAATCTGGCAGATGAATATATCAACAAGAAAGTCCGGTTCGGACACTGGAAAGATACAGCGATCAAAATCGAAGGCGATGCCGTGCAGAGTTTTACCATGATGTTCCTGCAGATGTGGAATATTACGGAGAGACAGCCGGAGGATTATGCAAAGTATCTGACAGAAAAGCAGCCGGGGTTCAGCCGCAAAGACGGTTACATCATCCCATATGGAGACAGTCCGTTTGACCATGAGAATGTAGGAGAAGAAGTGTATTTCCACATCCTGAATCATGCCAAGAAGTATGTGCATATTATGACACCGTATCTGATCCTGGACAATGAGATGATTGATGCGCTGACAAGAGCTGCAAAAGGTGGAATAGAAGTGCAGATTATTATGCCACATATTCCGGATAAGCCGTATGCATTTTATCTTGCGAAGACTTATTATGAGGAACTGATCGCAGGCGGGGTAGAGATCTATGAATATACGCCTGGATTTGTCCATGCGAAAGTATTTACTTCAGACGATGATACGGCGACAGTAGGCAGTATCAATCTGGATTACCGTAGTCTTTATCTGCATTTTGAATGCGGTGTTTTCATTTACCGCAATCCGGTGGTGCGTGATATTGAAAAAGATTTCCAGGAGACCCTTGCAAAATGCCAGAAGGTGACGATGACGGAGGTCAGAAACCGGAGCACTTTTGTGAAAATATATGGTCAGGTTTTAAGAATTGTGGCACCGCTGATGTAGGAAAACACTCAGAGAGCAGTAAAATCAAGAAAAATGCGGAATTTTCGGGAAGTAGCTGAAAATAAGAGTGTACTTTTTATTTGAAATGTAGTATAATTCAATCGGTGTCTTTATAAGGGACATTGATTATATTTATAAGTAGGAGTTATCCCGATGAAAAGAGGGATGACACTGTGGAGATATTTCACAGATAGCCAAGAACACGCAGGAGGATTTATTATGGTTAAAGCAGTAGTAGGTGCGAACTGGGGAGACGAAGGAAAAGGTAAGATCACAGATATGCTTGCCGAAAAAGCAGATATTATCATTCGTTTCCAGGGTGGAGCAAATGCCGGACATACAATTATCAATGATTACGGCAAATTCGCTCTTCATACATTACCGTCAGGAGTTTTCTACGGACATACAACCAGTATCATCGGCAATGGTGTCGCTGTAGATATCCCGGTTCTTTTCAAGGAAATCCAGTCAATCATTGACAGAGATGTTCCGATGCCGAAGATTCTGGTGTCAGACCGTGCACAGATGGTGATGTCTTATCACAAGAATTTTGATGCATATGAGGAAGAGAGACTGGGCGGAAAGTCGTTCGGATCTACAAAGTCTGGTATTGCACCGTTCTATTCAGACAAGTATGCAAAGATCGGTTTCCAGATCAGCGAGCTTTTTGAAGACGAAGCTGAACTTAGAGAAAAGGTAAATCGTGTAGCAGAGCAGAAGAATGTTATGCTGGAACACCTTTATCACAAACCGTTAATCAATCCTGATGATTTATATAACGAACTGATGGAATACAAAGAAATGGTAGCACCGTATGTATGTAACGTTTCTCTGTATCTTGACGAAGCCCTCAAGGAAGGAAAAGAAATCCTTCTTGAAGGACAGCTTGGAACATTAAAGGATCCGGATCATGGAATTTACCCAATGGTAACTTCTTCTTCTACACTGGCAGCTTATGGTGCGATCGGTGCTGGAATCCCGCCGTATGAGATCAAACAGATCGTTACAGTATGTAAAGCATACTCAAGTGCAGTAGGAGCAGGTGCCTTTGTAAGTGAGATTTTTGGCGAAGAAGCAGATGAACTCAGAAGACGCGGTGGAGACGGCGGGGAATTCGGCGCAACAACCGGTCGCCCGAGACGTATGGGATGGTTTGACTGTGTAGCATCCAAATATGGATGCCGTATGCAGGGAGCTACAGATGTAGCATTTACTGTTGTTGATGTACTTGGATACCTGGATGAAATTCCGGTATGTGTAGGATACGAGATTGACGGAGAAGTTACAACAGAATTCCCGACAACACATCTTCTTGAGAAAGCAAAACCAGTATTCAAGACACTTCCGGGATGGAAATGCGACATCAGAGGAATCAAGAAATACGAAGATCTTCCGGAGAACTGCAGAAACTACATTGAGTTTATCGAAAAAGAAATCGGATATCCGATCACAATGGTTTCTAATGGACCGGGAAGACATGATATCATCTTCAGAAATAAATAGGAATATAAAAAAGGGGCAGGGCTTTTTTAAGTCCTGCCTCATTTTTATGGTAAATTATCAAATTGTGATAATGGTTGGTTATGTATTACAGTAAGTACACTCCGCGGGATGCGGCTTCTTCGAGGACGTCGTCCGGCCAGATGGAGGACTGGACTTCTCCGATGTGGGCTTTGCGGAGATAGAACATACAGATTCGGGACTGTCCGATTCCGCCTCCGACTGTGTACGGAAGTTTTCCGTTCAGTAATGCTTTCTGGAAATCCATCTCGGCGCGTTCTTCGCAGCCGGCTTCCTTTAACTGACGGCGGAGTGCATCTTCATCGACACGGATACCCATGGAAGAAAGCTCCAGTGCGATATCGAGTACCGGATAGTAGACGATGATATCACCGTTCAGTTCCCAGTCATCGTAGTCCGGTGCACGTCCGTCATGACGCTGTCCGGAGGCAAGGGTCTTACCGATCTGTTTGATGAATACGGCACCTTTGGCTTTGGCAAAGTGGTATTCACGTTCCTTTGGTGTCTTGTCCGGATACATGGTTTCCAGTTCCTGGGATGTGATGAAGCTGATTTCATCCGGAAGGAATTCTTCAATATAATTGTAACGGCGTGCCATGTAGGCTTCGGTTTCTTTGAGTGCACTGTATACTTTTCCTACAGTGTATTCCAGTGTCTCCATGTTGCGTTCTTCTTTGGAAATTACTTTTTCCCAGTCCCACTGGTCAACATAGATGGAATGGATGTTGTCAGTATCTTCATCTCGGCGGATAGCGCTCATATCAGTATAAAGTCCTTCTCCTGAATGAAAGCCGTAGCGCTTTAAGGCGTAACGTTTCCATTTTGCAAGAGAGTGGACGATCTCAACTTCGCGGTCTTCCTGTTCTTTGATGCCAAATGCAACCGGGCGTTCTACTCCGTTCAGGTTATCGTTCAGTCCGGATTCCGGGCGGACGAAAAGAGGAGCGGATACACGCGTCAGATGCAGAGATTTGGCAAGTGCGCGTTCAAAGTGGTCTTTTACTTCTTTGATTGCCACTTCAGTCTCGCGGATCGTAAGTGGAGAATGGTAATTCTCCGGTATCTGCAAATTGTTCATGATGTTCTTCCTTTCTTACTACTCACTATGTCTAGTTTAGTGAATTGACGTGGTGTTGTCAATCATATTTTCTTAAGAAACAACTTATGATTTTTTTAGAGAATCTCCATAGTAAGGTCACAGAACACGGCTATACTCTTAAAATAAAACATTCATCATAAAAAAGAAAAAGTCATAAATCAGAAAATAAGAACATATATTAAAGATGTCGGGGAAATGCCGGATGAGGCTTATACCAGAAGGCAGACAGACGAAAAAACTGTAGACAGGAGGTAACAAGATATGCAGAAAGAGAAGAATATCAGCACACAGGAAGTCATTTCCATGGAAGAATATTTAAATAAGAGACAGAAGATCAGAGAACAGGAGAAAAAACGATTCGGTGGCAGATTCGGCGAAGAGAAAAGCCCTGCCTGGATGATGGCAGAGCTTTATGTATGAGATGTTAATATTCACTGTGAAAGTCGTCATCATTCCTGTGGATCAGACGATAAACCAGGATGTAGGCGTAACTCATAACCGGCACAAGAATCGTGCAGGCAACAGATGCTTTCAGAAGTCCTAATGATCTGGATTTGTCGATAAATGCAAATACCAGAGTGCTGACGTACATCAGGAACAGAAGAATTGCACAGATAAGAGCCGCAAAACGCTTGATTTTTTTCATAACAACCACCTTCGTACTGTACTTTATCTCTATTATATAGATAAAAAACAATTTCTACAAGAAAATGTTTTGCAAACAGTCGAAAAATGCTGTATGATATATGAAGTGATAAAGAACAAAAAGGAGAATTTACAGTATGAGTACATTATTAGAACAGTGGAGAGATACCGCTTACTCGAAAGAGATGGATAAAGCTTCTCTGCAGAAGTTCTGGGGAACCTATTTCCAGACTGAAAAAGAGATCTATGAAAAGCTGCTTGAGAATCCGGACGAAGAAGTAAAAGGAACTGTAAAGGAACTTGCTGAAAAATATGGCATTAATGTATTTACAATGACAGGATTCCTTGATGGAATCAATGACAGCCTGAAAGTGGCTAATCCAATTGAAACAATGGATGAGGACACTGAGGTAAGTCTTGCTTTTGATAAAGAACTGCTTTACAAGAACATGGTAGATGCAAAAGCTGACTGGCTGTATGAACTGCCACAGTGGGATAAGATTTTTACAGAAGAAAAGAAAAAAGTCCTTTACAAAGAACAGAAAAACGCACGTACAATCCACGTAGAAAAGAAAGTTTATCCAAACGATCCATGTCCGTGCGGAAGCGGTAAAAAATATAAAAAATGCTGTGGTAAGAACAAATAAGTTCTGATAGAAATTTTCAATACATTTTTTTGAACGTGTTGACAAATGAAAATCCCATGGTATAATGTTAGCAAATGCGATGAAGAGAAGAGTAGAACGCAGAAAAATCCCAGAGAGAGAGGTCTTAGGCTGAGAGCCTCTTATTACAGAAGCGTTTGAAGACCACCTCCGAGCGGCTGTAAAACAGTCCGGCTGGATACCGTTATCATCCACAAAGAGGTCCTGGAAATCGGGACAAGCGGGGTGGAACCGCGGGTATACAAAGTGACTCGTCCTCTGCAGCAGATAATCTGTTGCAGAGGTTTTTTATTTTAAAAGTTAAGTTGTCTGGAAAAGATGTACTAGAAAATTTGAAGGAGCATATTGCACAAAAGAAATTCAGCCAATTCACTTTTTGCGCAATGGAGATGAAACTCAAAAATCGTGGAAGCCATTGCTGAACACGATTTTCGTTCTAAGAGGTTCATCGGAATGCCCTTGCGCAATGGAATTGGATGAAATTCTTTTGTGCAATATGCGGTCTTGAATTACAGACAGTAGCTTTTACAGAAAGGATGATCTAATGGAAAGTATTTACGATTGTTTCAAGCTGAACAATGGTATGAAAATCCCATGCGTTGGTTTTGGAACTTACAAAGCGGCAGAAGGGAATAACGTAGAGGTTTTAAAGACTGCCATAGAAGCAGGATATCGCTATTTTGATACTGCATCCTTTTATCAGACCGAAGATTTTTTAGGGCAGGCGATCCGTGAAAGCAATCTTCCAAGAGAGGATTTTTTCCTTGTATCCAAGATGTGGAAAGATGAAATGGGATATCAGCAGACAAAGGATGCATTAGAAAAGAGTCTGAAAAGACTTGGTACCGATTATCTGGACATCTATCTGATCCACTGGCCAAGACCGTCGGCTGACTGTGAGAACTGGAAAGAACTGGATCTTGAGACCTGGAGGGCGATGGAAGAACTTCAGAAAGAAGGAAAAATCCGGGGACTTGGACTCAGCAATTTTCTTCCGCACCATATTAAGAACATTCTGGAGAATGGAACAGTAAAACCAGTTGTCAACCAGCTGGAACTGCATCCGGGTTATATGCAGCAGGCTGCTGTGCAGTATTGTAAAGAGCATGGTATTCAGATGCAGGCATGGAGTCCGATCGGAAGACGGCGGATTCTGGAAGATGGACTGATCCTTGAACTTGCCGGAAAGTATCAGGTTTCATCGGCGCAGCTGTGTCTGAGATTCCTGCTTCAGAATGATATCATTCCGCTTCCGAAATCATCTTCGATGGAGCGGATGAAACAGAATATGGATCTGTTCCATTTTGAGATCAGCGAAGAGGATGTATCGAGACTGGCAACTATGCCACAGGCAGGATGGTCAGGAGAACATCCGGATCCGGAGCTTGCACAGAAAAATGTTGTATAATCAGAAATTATAAAATAAAGAGAGGAACAAAAAGACTATGAAAATCACATTAAAAGATGGATCAAGCAAAGAATATGCACAGAGCATGTCTGTAATTGATATTGCAAAAGATATCAGTGAAGGACTTGCAAGGGTTGCAACAGCAGGAGAAGTTGACGGAGAAGTTGTTGATTTAAGAACTGTGATCGACAAAGACTGTGAGCTGAACATTCTTACATTCAATGATGAAAAAGGAAAAGGTGCATTCCGTCACACAACATCTCACATTATGGCACAGGCGATCAAGAGACTGTATCCGGATACAAAACTTGCGATCGGACCTTCAATTGAAGACGGATTCTATTATGATATTGACCGTGAGACTCCGCTTGTAGCAGAAGACCTGGAAAAGATCGAAGCTGAGATGAAGAAAATCGTTAAAGAAGATCTTCCAATTAAACAGTATACAATGCCAAGAGCGGAAGCAATCGCATATTTTAAAGAAAAAGATGAACCATATAAAGTGGAACTGATCGAAGACCTTCCGGAAGATTCCGTAATCAGCTTCTATTCACAGGGAGAATTTACAGATCTTTGTGCAGGACCGCACCTGATGAGCACAAAACCGGTAAAAGCATTCAAACTTACAAGCCTTGCAGGAGCTTACTGGCGCGGAAGTGAAAAGAATAAGATGCTTCAGAGAGTTTATGGTACTTCCTATCCGAAGAAAGCAGAGCTTGAAGAATATCTGCATATGATGGAAGAAGCAAAGAAGCGTGATCATAGAAAACTTGGAAAAGAACTTGGACTTTTCATGATGTGTGAAGAAGGTCCGGGATTCCCGTTCTTCCTTCCAAAGGGAATGGTACTTAAGAATACATTACTTGATTACTGGCGAGAATTGCACAAAAAAGCAGGTTATGTAGAAGTATCTACCCCGGTGATCTTAAGCAGACACCTCTGGGAGACAT
>OKRS01002446.1_pt1 | contig 10606 bp, 9 predicted proteins | sample 1601191 | NCBI WGS metagenome assembly OKRS01 (sample SAMEA3541509, study PRJEB24748) | human gut metagenome | biome: human gut; feature: human-associated habitat; material: faeces | place: China | collected 2012 | reverse complement strand
ATGCTTTATTACAGCCCACAGATCTGGTGCTCGGATGATACGGATGCAATCGAGAGACTTGGCATTCAGGAAGGTACGGCACTGATTTATCCACTGTCCGCAATGGGAGCACATGTTTCGGACTGCCCGAACCATACCGTGGGCAGAAATACCCCGTTTAAGACAAGAGGGGAAGTTGCCCTGGCAGGGACCTTTGGTTATGAGCTGGATATCACAAAGATTGCAAAGGAAGAGCAGGAACAGATTCCACAGCAGACAGCTATGTATCACAAGTATAACGATCTGGTAAGGGAGGGGGATTATTACCGTATCGCTTCTTACCGGGAAAATCATTTCTACGATTGTTATATGGTAGTATCCAAAGATAAAAAAGAGGCACTGGTTACTTTCGTGACCGTACACGCACGCCCGAATTACCACAGTTTAAAAGTACGCCTGCAGGGACTGAATCCGAATCTGGATTATCGTCTGGAAGGTGAGATGGAGAACGAATGCGTATACGGTGGAGATCTGCTTATGAATGCCGGTATGCTGGTTCCTTCTGAGCAGGGGGATTACCGAAGTTATCTGTACCATTTTGTGGCAGATTAATTGACAGAAGAAAAAAAAGAATGTAAAATTAACTTAAATTAGCCGGTTTATGTGGCTGCATAAATGAATGAGTATAAAAATATCGAGGGAATTATGGCAAAAGCAGTAAAACTTGCAGATATTGCGGAACAGGTTGGTGTCAGCACCGTAACTGTTTCAAAAGCTTTGTCCGGACAAAAAGGTGTCAGCGAGGAAATGCGGGAGAAAATAAAGAATCTTGCAGAAGAACTTGGATACCGCAGTCCTTCAGAGACGAAACGGCAGTCTGCGGAAAAACAATATAATATCGGAGTCCTGATACAGGAAGTATATCTGGACAAATACGATTCCTTTTACTGGAAAATGTATCAGGAAGTAAACAAGAGGGCAGTTTCCCGTGGGTGTTTTACGCTGCTCGAAAGTATTTCAAGGGAGAGTGTGCTGGAAAACCAGATGCCGCTTCTGCTTCAGGAAAAAAAGGTGGATGGTCTGATTATTCTCGGAGATATGACAAAGCCGTACATTGAACAGATTGAAAAAGAGGGCGGCGTGCCAGTGGTCTGTCTGGATTTTTATAACGATGCTGTTGGTCTTGACACCGTGATTTCCAACAGTTTTTATGGAACCTATGCGCTGACCAATTATCTGTTTTCCATGGGGCATAAAAAAATTGCCTATGTGGGAACCGTTGGTATGACGAACAGTATTACAGACCGTTACCTTGGTTATCTGAAATCAATGATGGAACACGGCATGGATGTGCCGGAAGATTATGTAATGGATGACCGGGATACCAAAACCGGGCGGATGGATCTGGAAAAATATTATAAATTTCCGAAAGATATGCCGACGGCATTTGTCTGTAACTGCGATCTTGCAGCTTCGTATCTGATCCGGAAACTTGAAAATGAAGGCTACCGGATTCCGGAAGATGTTTCCGTCGTGGGATTTGATAATTTTCTTTATCCGGGGCTGTGCGATATCGGAATTACAACATATGAGGTGGATATATCGGAGATGGCACGCAGAGCCATTCATAAGATTGTCCGCAAAATTGCAAATGAAAACTATACAGCCGGTGTGTTCATTGTAGATGGACATGTGGTATTTAAAGATAGTGTAGCTCGGATATAGAAACCGGGGCATCCTGCTTAAATGCAAGTGGGGTTGCCCCGGTTTCCCGTTTAAACAGATTGATAAAATGATTGGTATTATGAATTCCTACCTTGCTTCCGATTTCGTGTATGGTGTCGTTGGTAGTCAGAAGCAGTTTTTTAGCCTCTTCAATCCGCTTATGGTTTAAGTACTGGACAGGAGAAGCCCCATAGTATTTAGAAAACTCGCGGCAGATCCGGTATTTGCTGACGGAATACGTATTTTCCAGTTCGTCCAGTGAATAATTTTCTCCGTATTGTGTGTCAAATAAATGATGAATTTCCCGCAGATAATCCGGGATCGTATCCCGGTGTGTGGCAGGATGGCAGGAATAGACTGCCATTTCCGTAAGAATATTGGTAATCCACATGGAGATCCGGCAGACGGACAGAGGATCATTAAAAGTGTCTTTCTGCAGATTCTGTAAATGCTCCATCGTATGGAACAGCGTAAACATAGAAGAACTCTCTGCCGGATAGGCAAGAGGTGATGGGAGCAGTGTGTGAAACTGCAAGAGGGCAAGACCGGAAATATACATATGGAAATAGTGGCAGCGGCCTTTTAAAATTTCGATCGTGAGGGCACCGGAAATCGGAAGAAGTGCTGCGTGCCGGTCTGCCAGCCGACACGTATGATGTTCATCCGTTACAGAAAGAGTGCCTTCATATACATAAAAAAATGATAAGGCGCGTTGATACGGAATGTCATGGAACAATTGTTCGGAAAGGAACAGATGCCTTTTCCGAGCAGATGAATAAAGCCGTCATCCGCTGGTGCGGACAGCGGAAAAGCCGTAAAGTTTTTCATGTTGTCAGATAATACATGCTTTGGCACCGTTCCTGTAATCCCATGATGCTGTAATTGTTCCATAAAATCATCCTCTTTCAATCATAACCAGTTTTTAATTAAGTATAATTGGATGAAAGGTAAAAAGCAATAATTTAAAATGAAATATAACTTAAAATTACTTTTTGGACAAAAATATATAGGCATAATATACAAAAAAGTAAATGCAAAATTGTGCATTATAGGGAATGTGTTTGAAAACGCAATATGGTATGATTAAAAGCAATAAAGAGTGATGATTAAATTAACAAAAAATGTATACTTAAATTAACTTAATAATTCACATGTTTAAGGAGGAGAACAACATGAAATTTAAAAAGTTTATGGCACTTGGTCTTGTGGCTGCAATGACCGCAACATTATTCGCAGGATGTGGTTCTAAGGGAAATGATTCTGCTGATGCCACACAGAAATCAGACAGCGCTTCTGCAGATGGTCTTGTAAGCTATTCAGACATTGTATTGGGAGAAACAGGAAAAGACTTAAGCGCAACAATTACCATGTTCAACCACAGAACAGATATGGATACCGATGATTACGGCGGAAAGAACTGGAAATCTTATCTGGAAGACTTCAACAAAGAGTATCCAAACATCAAGGTTGAAATCACAACAGATACGAACTATGCCGATGATGCACTGACACATTTACAGTCAGGACAGTATGAGACAATCACAATGATCCCGGCAGTAGATAAGGCAGACCTCAGTACATATTATATGTCATACGGTACACTTGATGAGATGAGCCAGCAGATCAACTACGCAAACACATGGCTCTATGGAGATGATGTATACGGTGTTCCTTCCACAGCAACGACACAGGGTATCGTTTACAACAAGAAAGTGTTTGAGGATGCCGGTGTGACCGATATTCCAAAGACTCCGGACGAGTTCATTGATGCATTAAAGAAGATTAAGGACAAGACGGATGCAATTCCGCTTTACACAAACTATGCAGCAGGCTGGACAATGGGTGCATGGGATGCTTATATCGGAAACAATGCAACTGGTGACAATACATATTTCAACCAGAAACTCCTTCATACAAAGGATCCATTCAAGGATTATGGCGATGGCACACATCCATATGCAGTATACAAGATCCTTTACGATGCAGTTGCTGGCGGACTTACCGAGGATGACTATTCTACAACTGACTGGGAAGGCTCTAAGAGCATGTTAAACAACGGACAGATTGGATGTATGGTACTTGGATCATGGGCTTACCCACAGATGGAAGCAGCCGGTGAGAACGCAGATGACATCGGATATATGCCATTCCCGATTTCTGTAAACGGTGAGCAGTATGCATCAGCTGGAGCAGATTACTCTTATGGTATCAACGTAAACGCTTCTGATGATGAGAAGCAGGCAGCTTTAATCTTTGTTAAGTGGATGACTGAAAAGTCTGGATTTTCTTACAACGAGGATGGACTTCCGGTTGCAAAGTCATCTTCTGATACAAAGCTTGATTTCTCTGGTGTAACATTCCTTGAGGATGAACCGGCTGTAGAAGGCGAAGAGGATCTTTTAAATGCATTAAATGCTGATTCAGAGTTAAATGTTAACAATGGCGGTAATGATAAGATTCAGGCAATCATTGAGCATGCCGCAAATGGCGATGAGAGCTTTGATGATATTATGAACGAGTGGAACCAGAAATGGACAGATGCTCAGGAATCTGAGGGCGTAGAAATTACAGAGTAGTTCCACGCTGCATAAAGGTATATCATCTAGTTGTCTGGGCCGGAAAGTTTATTTTCGGCCCAGCGGCATGATTGCCTGTTTCATATGGGAGGAACGTAGTATGAAATCAAAATCATTTAGTTTTAAGAAATGGGCAAGGAGCAGAGCCGGCCAGCAGGTATTTATCTGTATCGGTTTTATGGTCATCCCATTGCTCTTACTCTTTTTATTTACTTACTTTCCGTTTGCGGAAATGATCAAATTCAGTTTTTATAAGATGAAATATACAACGCCGATAGACAGGCGCGAATTTGTCGGATGGGACAACTATCTTGATGTATTCAGAAGAAAAGATTGTTTCGGGGCGTTGAAACTTAGTTTATTCTATATGGTCGGTGCATTGATCCAGCTTGTGCTTGCACTGTATCTTGCAACAATTTTAAGTTTTAAGGTAAAGGGTGGAAATCTTTTCAAAGGGCTGATGTTTTTCCCTTACCTCATCAGTGGTATTGCCATTGGTTTTATCTTTAAATTCTTCTTCACCAGAGGATTCGTATTTGATACAATCCTGCAGTGGTGTGGGTTTCAATTAGAAAATCTTCCATACTGGTTAAAGGATCAGAGTGTAAACAACTGGTCCCTGACGGCGACTTCCGTATGGCGGTATACCGGACAGAATATGGTACTGTTTATTGGTGCCATGATGTCTGTGGATAGCGAACTCTACGAAGCAGCGTCCCTGGATGGTGCAAATAAATGGGAGCAGTTTAAACACATTATTCTCCCGAGTATCAAGACAATTATTACATTAAATGTTATCCTTTCCATCACCGGTTCCTTAAGTGCGTTTGAGGCGCCTTTCGTAATCACCACCGGTGCAAACGGAACAGGAACGTATTTCGTAATTATGAACAAGATCGCACATACCAGCCAGAAAGTAGGTCTGGCATCGGCAATGTCTGTTGTTCTGCTGATGATCATCTTTATCTGTACGATCTTACAGAATGTGTTCTTTAAATATGTGTTCAGGGATGCCGCGTCGGAGGATGAATCCTATAAGGCAAAGAAAGCCCGGCTGAAGGCAGAAAAACAGGTGATTAAGCAGATCAAAAAACAGGAGAAAATGAAGAAGGGGGCGGCGAAATAATGAGTAATACAGCAGTAGTAAAACGTAAAAAAGCAAAACATTATTCCGTAGGAAGCATTATCTGGACGATAGTGGAATATGCATCGCTGATCTTTTTCGGATTCTGTGCAATCATTCCGATTGTTTCCTGTATCACAACGGCATTTAAGACAGATGCCGAGTACCAGAATACCAATGTTATGGCATTTCCGGGAAGCTGGCTGAATTTTGACAACTTTGTAAATGCATTTAAGACGGCAAATATGGGACGTGCATTTTTAAACTCTGTCATAGTTATGGTGGTTGTGCTTACCGTATCCGTTATTGTAGGTTCCCAGCTTGCTTACGTATTGAACCGGTTCAAGTTCCCGGGCAATGGGTTTATCCGTAACCTTTATACAATTGCAGCACTGCTTCCGGCAGTAGCAATGCAGGTTACCGTATACCAGATTATGTCAGATTTACATCTTGTAAACAGTCTGGGCGGTTACATCATTATGAGCTGTGGTACCGATGTTATCTCTATGTACATCTTCATTCAGTTTATGGAGAATATTCCGATCTCTCTGGATGAGTCAGCTATCATTGATGGCGCAAATTACTGGCAGATTTACTGGAAGATTATGCTTCCACTGTTGAAACCGGCAATTGTTACATCCTGTATTTTAAAGGGTGTTGGTGTGTACAACGAATACTACGCAGCAAACCTTTACTTGATGAGAAAAGAGATCCGTACCATGGCACTTTCCCTCTACACGTTCGTAGGACCAATGGGAAGCAAGTACAATCTGATCTGTGCAGGTGTTATTATCTCCCTGCTTCCGGCGCTGATCGTATTTGTCTGCTGCCAGAAACAGATTTACAGTGGAATTACTGCAGGTGCAGTAAAGGGTTAATGATTTTAGAAAAATAAGAGGTATCGGCATGAATAAGAGCATGATGAAAGAAGAAGTCACAAAGCATTTGACAGAAGGGATTATTCCCTTCTGGAAGGCATTAAGAGACGATACATATGGTGGTTACTATGGATATATGGACTATGATTTAAACGTAGACAAAACAGCAGAAAAGGGCTGTATCTTAAATAGCAGAATTACCTGGTTTTTTGCAAATGCGTATATCCTTCTGAAAGATGAAACCTTATTGGATGAGGCAAGACACGGTTATGAGTTCCTGCGTGATCATTGCATTGACAAAGAAAATGGTGGAATCTTCTGGTCTATGACCTATGACGGAAAGCCACTTGACACAACAAAACATACGTATAATCAGGCGTTCTGCATCTATGCTCTTTCTTCCTATTACGATGCATCCGGGGATGAAGAAGCATTAAAGCTTGCCAAAGAACTGCAGCTTCTTATTGAAAGCAAATGTACGGATGAGGTTGGATATCTGGAAGCATTTACCAAAGACTTCCAGCCGGAATCCAATGAGAAGCTATCGGAAAATGGTGTGCTTGCCGAAAAAACCATGAATACACTGCTTCATGTGTTTGAGGCTTACACGGAGTTTTACCGGGTTTCCCATGATGAAGAGGTGGGAGAGCGGTTAAAGTGGATTATGGATGTATTTGCGGATAAGGTATACAATCCGAAACTTAAGAGACAGGAAGTATTCTTTGACAAGAACTACAACACCATCATTGATCTGTATTCTTATGGTCATGACATTGAGACAGCATGGCTGATGGATCGTGGAGTAGAGGTACTTGGGGATGCACATTACAAAGAAAAGATGTCCCCGATTACCGAAACACTTGCGGAAAATGTATATAAGGTTGCTTTTGACGGTCATTCTCTGGCAAATGAATGCTGTAAAGGAGAAGTGAATGACCACCGGGTCTGGTGGGTACAGGCAGAGACGGTCATTGGATTTTTGAATGAATACCAGAAGCATCCGCAGAAAGAGAATTTCCTGGAAGCATCTGAGGCAGAATGGGAATTCATCAAAGAACATGTAATTGACAAGAGAACCGGTTCTGAATGGTTCTGGGAAGTAAATCCGGATGGAAGTCCGATTGCTGACCGTCCAATCGTAGAACCCTGGAAATGTCCGTATCATAACGGAAGAATGTGTATGGAAGTAATAAGGAGACTTTAAATAATGCATGAAAGATATTATGTAGAACTGGCAAAGCAGGAGAAGCTGCTTTCCCGAAAAAATGAAAAAAGCGATTTTTATAACGGTGTATTTGACCGCTATGTAAATCCCGTTCTTACAAGAGATATGATTCCGCTCACCTGGAGATATGACTTAAACGAAGAAACCAATCCATTCTTTATGGAGCGTCTTGGAATCAATGCAGTCATGAATTCCGGAGCAATTTATTTAAACGGAAAGTATTATCTGGTTGCCCGTATCGAGGGAAATGACAGAAAGTCTTTCTTCGGTGTGGCAGAGAGTGATAACGGAATTGATAATTTCCGTTTCTGGGATTACCCGATCCTTCTGGATGATGTATGTCCGGAGGAGACAAACGTCTATGATATGAGACTGACACAGCATGAGGACGGATACATTTACGGCGTATTCTGTTCCGAGAGCAAAGACACCAGCGTAAACGATCTGTCTGCGGCAGTTGCAGCAGCAGGTATTGTCCGCACAAAAGATTTAAAGCACTGGGAGCGTCTGGAAAACTTAAAGACCCTTCGTTCCCCACAGCAGAGAAATGTTGTGCTGCATCCGGAATTTGTAGATGGAAAGTATGCATTCTACACCCGTCCAATGGATGATTTCATTGATACCGGAAGCGGAAGCGGTATTGGATTCGGTCTTTGCGAGGACATCACACATGCAGTCATTGACGAAGAGAAGATGACCAGCATCCGTAAGTACCATACCATTACCGAGGCAAAGAACGGTGCAGGTGCTACTCCGATCAAGACTGACCGCGGCTGGATTCACATTGCACACGGTGTAAGAAATACTGCAGCAGGTCTGCGCTATGTGATCTATGCATTTGCCACGGATTTAAATGATCCGTCCAAGGTAATTGCAGAGCCATCCGGACTGTTAATCGGACCAAGAGGTGAGGAGCGTGTCGGAGATGTATCCAACGTGGTATTTACCAATGGAGCCATTGTCAATGACAAGAACGAAGTATTTATTTACTATGCTTCTTCTGATACAAGAATGCATGTGGCGACTACAACGATTGACCGTCTGATTGATTATGTATTTAATACACCACAGGATCCGGGAAGAAGTGTACTGTGTGTACAGCAGAGATGCGACCTGATTAAGAAGAACTTAGAGTATTTAAAAAATCATAAATAAGAGGAGTGTTGATTATGAGTGAAGTAAAGATGCTGACAGCTCCGGTACCAAATGTACCATGGCAGGAGAGACCACAAGGATCTCAGAACGGAGCCCCGATCTGGAGATACAGTGAAAACCCGATTATCGGAAGAAATCCGTTAAAGGGTGTTGCAAGAATTTTTAACAGTGCGGTTATGCCATATGGTGATGCTTTCATCGGTGTGTTCCGTGGAGAGCAGACCAATGGTATTCCATATATTTATCTTGGACACAGCAAAGATGCCATCCACTGGGATTTTGAAGAAAACAAGATTCCATTCGTAGATGAAAACGGCGATCCATTTATGCCAATCTATGCATATGATCCAAGACTTGTAAAAGTAGAAGACACCTATTATATCATCTGGTGTCAGGATTTCTACGGAGCAGCAATCGGCATGGCAAAAACAACAGATTTCAAGACGTTTACACGGATTGAGAATCCGTTCCTCCCATTCAATCGTAATGCCGTGCTGTTCCCTAGAAAGATCAATGGAAACTTCATGATGCTTTCCCGTCCGTCAGACAGTGGTCATACACCGTTTGGTGACATCTTCTTAAGTGAGAGCCCGGATCTGGTATACTGGGGCAAACACAGACATGTCATGGGCAAAGGAAGCGAATGGTGGGAGTCCTTAAAGATCGGCGGCGGAGCTGCTCCAATCGAGACTTCCGAAGGATGGCTCTTATTCTATCATGGGGTATCCGGTACATGTAACGGATATGTTTACTCCATCGGTGGGGCAATCCTTGACATTGATAATCCTTCCATCGTGAAGTACCGCTGTGAGAATTTCCTTCTGACTCCGGAAGAGTGGTATGAGGAGAGAGGTTTCGTTCCGAACGTATGCTTCCCATGTGCAACCATTCACGACAGTGCATCCGGTAAGATTGCGATCTACTATGGCGCTGCAGACAGCTACGTTGGCCTGGCATTTACAAAACTGGATGAGATTGTAGATTACATAAAAACAAACAGTGTTGTAACACCTGCAGACACTGAAATCGGAAGGAGATAACTATGCATATTTCACCGGACGACAAGAGATTACAATATTGTGGAAGAATTGATTTTGATGATCCGAAAGCACCGGTGCTTGTCTATGCGGCAAGTTTTGTACAGATTCGTTTTACCGGAACAGAAATTTCCGTGACACTGGCAAACAAGCGTGCTTACTGGTCGAGCCGGATGGGATATATATTAGACGGAAAGCAGGGACAGTTCTTACTCACCTCAGATTCCGATGCAAAAACGTATGTGATTGCAGAAGGTCTTGAGCCTACAGAGCATACCCTCACTCTTTTTAAAAGAATGGATTCCTGCCATATCGTCACATTACTGGGATTTGAATTGGGAAGCGATGCCGAGGTACTTACTCCGGCACCGCTTCCGTCCCGTAAAATCGAAGTTTTCGGGGACAGCGTTTCCTGCGGTGAGGTATCAGAAGCTGTGGATTATGTAGGAAAACCGGATCCGGAGCACGATGGGGAATATTCAAACAGCTGGTATTCTTATGCGTGGATGACCGCGCGAAATCTGCATGCACAGCTGCATGACAGTTCACAGGGTGGTATCGCCCTTCTTGACAAAACCGGCTGGTTTATGGAGCCGGATTATCTGGGAATAGAATCCTGTTATGATAAAATTGAATATCAACCGGAACTCAGTGAAGTAAAACCATGGGATTTTTCCCGCTATACACCGAATGTTGTCATTTTGGCATTTGGACAAAACGACAATCACCCGGACGATTATATGGCGGAGGATTATAACAGTGCACGTTCTGAGAATTGGCGGCAGCATTACCGCAGATTTTTAGAGCATCTCATGGAAGTATATCCGAAGGCAACCTTTATATTAACTACTACAATATTGGAACATAACGAAAACTGGGACATTTCCATTGAGGAAGTGTGCAAAACA